>Ga0325414_1009207_pt1 | contig 10427 bp, 5 predicted proteins | sample PopdelMetagenome_8_FD_206183 | JGI IMG/M metagenome (GOLD analysis project Ga0325414, IMG submission 206183) | Populus deltoides microbial communities from Bellville, Georgia, United States - Leaf-PdKOR-R3 | ecosystem: Host-associated > Plants > Phyllosphere > Phylloplane/Leaf | place: USA...
ATTATGTTTAAAAATTAATTTGGGTTCAATTAAAGGATTTAATTAGGTGTAAAGACTAAATTATACTTTAAATGGGTTAAATTAATTTTATTAGGGCTTAATTGGTGAAAAATTAAGTTTAGGAGCTGACTTTGGATTTAATTGAGAAGATTGGAATTTTAGAAGACCAAATTTAATTTTTACAGAGCCAATTGATTCAAATTATGGGTAAAATTACAAGAAAATCAAAGTTTTAGGGCCAATTAAGTACTAAATTGAAAAAATTCACAGCCAAGGACCATTTTGAAAAAGACATCGAACTCTAGGGACTCAATTGATTGAAATCACAGGTGAAACTAAAGAAAATTAAAAGTTTAATGGTCAATTGAGGGTCAAATTGTATAAATCCAAGACCAAAATGAAAAGGACACTAAAATTCGGGGCTGAAATTGGAGTTCGTGAGGGGCAAAATTGAACAAACTTGAAAGTTTGAAGTCAATCAAGGGTGTAATTGATAAAAATCATGAATCGAAGGACCAAAATGAACTTTACCAAAATAGCACCGTTTTGGGTTAATTGTTTATCTTCTTCTTCAGGTTTTCACCCGAAAAGGCTGCTCAGAGGCCCACATTCCCAAGGCATTGAATGCTTCATCTCTCCACCAATTTTGGCAAAACTTGCACATAAGTGATAACCTGACATATGACTATACCCCAATGTGGTTTGTTCTAGCCGATTGATGCCACAGCGGCCGTGGCACCACCCTAAAGTAACTAACCCAACCATCCCCTTCCTGCAGTAACTTTGTTAGAGCATGATGGCCACTTTGAGCCAATGGTTAGGATCCTTCCTAATTGAATCAATAGTCAAGATTTGACACTATTAAAGATAAAATATTTATCTTTCACCTCTATAAATAAGGGTGGATTTTATAGCATAAGCATAAAGAAAATAAGGTGCAAAAATTGAAAAAAAAAAACCAATCCCCCTAATTTTTCTGTCATTATTCTTTCCCTCTCTCTCAGCCGTTTCAGCCACCAACCATCATCATCACTGTCTTATCCACCACAAGTCACTATAACCATCAGTCAACCACCTCACATCAAAAGGAACCACTGCAAGAATCTCTCTCTCTTCTGCCAACTTCTTTTTCTCTCCCAGTTGAAGGTTTCTTTTTCCCTCACAGCCAACGCCAATCACCAATTCCTTCATCAGAGCCACCGTACTTCTCTCTCTCCATCAACTGCTTCTTATTCCTACATAGCAACAACAACGGCAACAGCTCTAGTAGATAAATAGTCACCACCATTCCAGTTTCTTCCTTCTCCAGCACCACCACCACCACCAACAACAACATTGACTCCTCCACGAACATCGCCACTCGCTTCACGTCAACTTCCTGAACCAGCAACTCCTTCGATACCAGGTAAGCCTCCCCATCTCTTCTTCTCTTTCCGACATCTTCTGTTCCATTACATGTAAACAATGGAACATGAATTATAATTCATGTTACACTGTTCATGCAATGTAGTCACTAGGTTGGGCTAGTGACTAAGTTATGTTGGGCTGGACCCATGTCAGCTCAACGCAAATGGTTGGGCTAGGTCCGGCCTAACTAAAGAAAAATAAAAAAAAATAAGCATGTTGGGTTGCTAGTCAACCTAGCCCAGCTGAGTTCGACCTAGATGGCTAGGCCGCCCTAGATGGCTGAGCCAGCCCAACCCAAAATATTTAATAATAATATAATAATATTATCATAATAATTTTAAAAAATTCCAAAAATTCTGAAGGTCATTTTAAAAATATTTGTGGGCCCCCTCACATGTTTTTCCAATAATTTTGCATAATATCGGGTTGTAGACTTACATTATAAGATAAGGATCTAATATTAAAAATAATTGTTTTTCTCCGAAATTTCAAAAATAAAAAATTGAAAAAAAAAAAGATTTTCATTAAAAAAAGGTGTTGTTTTGCATACGACCACATCCTAAAAGGTTTTTTTTCAAGCATATTTTCGAAAAGATAAAAATCAGGAACAACTCTAGCAACACTAGGAATGACTCCAGCAACCATTTGCCTCCAGCCAAGCAAGGTAGTGTCACCTCCTCCTCTTGTTTCCCCCCTCCCTGATCTGGTCATGCATGATTTTTCATGCAATGACCAAATAATTGCATAGTTGCTGGGTTATGCCAGGAACCATGTAGTCCTGGACTGGACTCCGCCTAAAAGGCTGGGCCCGATCCACCCCAGAAAAAAAAAGAGGCTATGGTTTGTTGGGCCGCCAGTCAGCCCAACCAGACTAGGCTAGGGTTGACCCGGTTGACTAGGCCAGGCCCAATCCATATATTTAATAATAATAATAATAATAATAATAATAATAGTAATAATAATAATAATAATATAATATTATGTATTATATAAAATACCAAAAAAATTAAAAAAATTGTAAAAGTCCTTTAAAAAAATTTGTGATTTCTCCCATGTTTTTATACTAATTTTACATAATATTGGGTTGTATTTACACTGTAAGGTACATATTAGATATTAAAATACATGGTTTTCTCTAAAATGTTTCTAAAAAATTTTCAAAAAAATCTCAAAATGTTTTTAAATTAATTTCCTCTTTCAAAAAACAAAAAAAAAATATTTTGTTTTCATGTATATGATCAAATCTTAAAAGTTTTCCAAGCATTTTTTTATAAAAAACAAAAAATTTACATCTTTCTCATGTTTTAAAATTACAAAAAAATAGATATTGTAACCAGTTTATAGTTATCCATTAGGATTTGGCCAAAATATCAAAAACCATTCATTAATCATTATGTTCATTTTAAATTAAGGTTTAGATGTAAACTTTAATATTTGGGACTGTAAAACTACACAATATAGTACACTTTCAGGTATTAAAGATACAAAATACAAAATAAATACGATGCTAAAATTTGAACTTTAGAATGGTTAGGATTTCACCTAATAAGGTAGAGACTTTGTCATGAAGGGAGACCTGCCTTAGACTTTAGAAAAAGACTAACGAATAGAAACTTGACTTAGATAAATAATCAAAGAACAATGCAACTACCTTAGGTAGGGTGCATTAGGGGTGATGCATCTTCTCCTTGCACATCCAATCTCTTACCTAAACTCTCATAGACTATAGATTTTCTAGTAACCATATTATTAGGTGACGACTCCTGAACCTTAATCATAATTTTATGATTAGATCCAAAACTCTTTCTTTTCCCAACACAACACCTCTCAGGAGGCATCTTAAAGCGCACCATTTCGACGTTGCCCCATGACAGGATGGCAACTCCACTGGGAAACATCTTGTCTGGTCGAACTAAGTTTTGCTTGTTTGTTTGTTTTGGTCTGTTTAAATTTAGCTCGTATTTTTACTGTTTTAGCATGCATTTTTACTTCATGTTCATGCGTAAGTATGTCAGTTATGGATTAATGCCCTCATGCATTTTAATTTCGTAAATAAACCTAATTCTAGGTTAGGTGAGGAATAACGTTCTATCTTATGACTTTCAGTCGAGGTTCAGATTTATGAAACATCCGATTATGAACCGAATGTTTACTCGGTAATAGTGGTCACATTGTGCCCCTAGTCATTCCTTGTAAACACCTATATTGCCTTTACGTAAGGTTGTCACTAGGCAGTTCATAAACCTTTGGAGACCAGGTAGAAAGCTTACCCTTATATAATGGCTTAGAACCATCCCTTAGAGTATGGACTCCCTAAATATTCATTTTGCATGGGTTTTCGCCATTTATACCTAATATGCATGGACATATATTTTCATTTATACGCATACATTCATGCATTGTAAATAACATATATACATGCATTAGGTTGAAATATAGGTTTTCAAAAATTTTACAACACTCAACTTCAACTGAGAAATATAGAAGATGAAGAGCGTGGTCACCGTGACGCTTATTTTCAAGAAGAGTTGGAGTCTTTAAAAGTTAGCGTGACTCGCCTTACTATCTTACTCAAGCAAACGTTTAGAAATGCCTCTGGTAAAGGTCCTTCCAACCGACCCATCACCTTTTTTTAGACCCCAACAACAGCTCAACTAGAAGAAATAATGGGTGAATAAGGTTAAGAGCCCGAATAGAATCCAATATTTGTTCAATTAGAAACATCAACGCCATCCCCTGCAGTTCTAGATGCATTCACCAACAAGTTCCATGAGACAAAGTCATCTGATGATATTGATAAAGATAAGATAGTAGCGTTGGAAGCCAGTTGAAAAGGCAGACTTGTATGACCTAGTACAGAATATAGAGATGTGTCTGGTTCTAAATATAGTGGTACCAAAGAAGTTTCATGTTCCTAAATTTATCAAATATATTGGAACATAGTTCCCCATCACTCATCTCAAATCATACTGCAATAAAATAACAGAAGTAGTACATGATGAGAAACCATTGATGTATTTTTTCAGGATAATTTAAGTGAGGTAACATTAAGCTAGTACATGAGATTGGACAACACCAAGATCTGGAGATGAAAAGATCTTGTATATGTATTTGTCAAGCAGTACAAGTACAACATTAATACTGCTCTCTATAGAACCAACTTGTCCACTATAGAAAAAGAGGATAAAAAAAGCATAAGGAAGTATGCTTAGAGATGGAGAGATTTAGTTGGTTAAGTGTATCCTCCACTTTTGGATAAAGAAATGATCACTCTAATTGCCAATACACTTAAGGCATCATACTACGAGCATGTGATGGGTAGTTCAACGCAACAATTTACTAACATTGTAGCAATAATCGAACGTATAAAGCAAGGAGTAAAGAGTTGTAGAATCTCTGCACCCATAAAGAAAAAAGGATTCGAAGGAAAAATAAGGGAGGTCGACCATATTAAAAATGACTATAGGGGTAGGAAAAACCAATTCCAAAACTACCATACACTACCCTAAATTGCCAACATCAATTTCAACCCTTTAGTTTCTGCTAGAAAACCTGAGTCTCAAATCAAAAACCAAATTAAGAGTTTTCAAAGGGTTCAGAAACAACTACCTCCATTACCACTACCCTTAAATGAGATGTACCAGAAGCTGCTGAGCACAAGGCATGTAGCTCCCAAACCCCTAACACTTCTTCAGCCACCTTACCTCAACTGGTACAAACCTGACTTCACCTGTTTCATACCATGCTGGCTTTGTAGGACATAACATTCATATATGCAATGCCTTCAAGAAGAAGCTCATGCAGTTAATTAAAGCTGGGTGGATAACATTCGAAGAAACTTTGAACGTGAGTACGAACCCTCTACCCAATCATACTTCAGGTAGTAGATAAGTAAATGCATTAGAAGCGAAATGCCTGGCAAAAACATCGATGGTAAGAGCATGTTACGAAGAAGGCAACATGAATTCTTAAGGACTTGAATTTAAAGGGGTGTCTTTGGTTTTTTATACATACCATTGATGAGATTCCTGCAAGAGTTTTTGTAAGGAGGTTGGTCGAAGGGGAAGTGTACGAGAGTTGGAAAAAAGAGCATGTTCTCATTGTGTCCAAAAAAATAACTACCTTTGTCTGATCATACTTGCAAAGTTATTTTGATTTCGTTATGTTTCTACCTGTTTTAGTCCTGTCGGCAATCTAGGCTCATATTGCAACAAAACTTTCTTTGTCAAATAAGTCCTTTCTTTTTAATAAGATTATGTGTTCTTTTTTGTTCATGATATGCCTTTATTTTTGTTATTTCACACAAATAACACACTTATACGAGCACATCCTTTACTCATCAAACCACTACACCAAGAATTCTTTGGTGCGTTTCCTTTTTCTTCAAAAACTATATAAAAAGAGAAATAGCATAAAAATGGCAGCCTTCGAAGATAAATCTCGCATTCTGCTAGTGTTGACCTTCAGTCATTCTGACTTAAATATTTTGAGCTACATAAGTTAATTTGATGCAAACTTAATTTTTTTGGATTTTTGACTTGAAGACCTATCAACCTATCAAATTTTAGAGGAAAAAGATCTCATTTGAGAGAGATATGATTTTTCTAAGATGACACATGAATTCTGCTAGTAGACAAGTTTTGTGAAGAAACAAGTCCAAAGTACTTCTTAAAGCATCCAAATCGATATCTGAGTCTTTATTTCCGCAATTTAGCTCCTCTAAGTTAAAAGTTAAAGCTTGAAGATTTTATGCAATGTTATTTCTTTTTTTTTAGGAAAATAGTTATTGAAGTTTGAAACACTTAAGTGTAAATTGTATACTTAGAAAAGGACTATCTTGTAGGAAAGAGATTAAGGTTTTCTAGGATATAAAAAGAAAGAGAGAAATGAAAGAAAGGGGCAGCTAGAAGAGAAAAAAAACACACCCTTTCCTCCATAAACCTGAAATGATGCATTTCTTCTTTCTTTTTGATTAGTTGTTCAATAGACATGTAAGGCTAAACTCTTTTTCTTAGTTACAAGAACACATAAACCTTCGGGTTTCAAGAGCTTTGAGATTTGTTTTATCTTTTCTTTTCAATTTATATGATGAATATGTTTGTTTTTCTATGTTTATTTCTTATTATTGTTTATTTTAATTGCTAGAGCGGACTCTAAGTTATTATTGTAAACAATCTATTGCTAAGTTTGCTATCAAAATCAAAGTTGTGATATATAAACTTGTGAAGCAACTAAGTTTAATAATCATAGCGGATCTATGTTATTAATCTTAGGGAAAACATTCGATCAAATCAAACATGGACCACGAACAGTTATGTTTTCTTGATTAATCAACTTATCTAGTTTTTAAGGCTGTCATTGAATTAAATTACTAGTGCAGACACTGTGGTTATTTAATGGTTGGGTTAGTTATATGGTTGATATGTTAACTAACCAATGTTAAGAAAAGATAAAGATTTAAAACATAAATTGATGTTTCGTTTCAATGATCGGTTCTAATTTATATAAATGAATGTTTACTTGAAACGAATGTTTATTCTCTTGTTAGTTTTCTGATTTATTTAATTTTACTTGATCATTTAATTCTGCTATATTCTAGATAATCTCAAAACCCCCCAAATTGCATAACATCTAGCATAAAAATCTAAACTAAAACTTCCTTGTGGGATCGACCCTTTGCTTGCTCTATATTATCTTGTTTACTTAAGTTAGGGTAATTAATTTGTGTGACCGCGATATCGTAACAGTAACCTAAAGACCATAAGATGGCTTTAAAGCTAAGTTTTAGCTGAATGGATAATGAGAAACCATTTTGCATATTTGCATGAAATAAAACAAAGTTTACCAATTATGAATGCATGCGTTTGAAATAAGAAAAGGCTATCTTTGACAATCCTTTCACAAGATAAAAAAATCATTTATAGTCCCCATTGAGCCTAGTATGTCTTTGTTGAAAAATAACTCTAACTAGGATCACACCCCATATTAGGGGGCAAGTGCGAGAAATAGAAAAAAAGATCCTCAATGAATAAAAAGTTCCCAAACAAAGATGGAAGACATGAAAGAATCCAAAGGGTCCAAAAGGTTTAAACATACCAAAAAAATAACTAATATGATGATGCTCAAAACCAAATGAAGAAAACAAAGAGAAAAAGCCCAAGCCTGACAGTAAAGGGCACGATAAACCATTTTGCAAATCAATTCGAAGGACTAAAAGGTCTAGAAACAAGCAATGGTAATTCTTAGTCTTGAAATCCATTAAACATCTTTTGAGCTTATAAATATCCTTTTTCTTCGTAGCTAATAGTCAAAGCCTACGTTATATGCCCAATCAAGCCTTATCTGATCAAGGTCATCTGGATAGGTAGGTAATGTTTTCTTATACGAAACAAGCTCTATTTTATATACAAATAAAATTGATGCTTTGAAGATTGGTCATCTGAAACCGTCAAATTGAAGTTTGAACTTCTTTGACCAACAAAATGTCACTTTACATTTTCATTAAAAGTAAAACAAAAATTTTCAACACTTATGAAGACCTGTCCATAAGAATCATTTGAAATTTTTCAGAACAAGTTTGCTTTAAACCGACATAAAAAATGGTTTTTGTGTTTAGAGTAACTTTGAAATTCTAAAAATTCTTCATGAAAACAACTCCTTGTAAATAACAAAATCTTCTTTCACACGGCCTCGTCCCCAAAGAAAATTCAAATGAAACATTTGGGAGTATGATCAAGCTAGTGGGCAATCCAAAAAACACATAATAAGATGGGCTCCATGATTTTATTTCTAAGAAAATAGAAAATGTAGGGTAGAGTTGGCAACCTTTGAGATAAATATTTGTACCATACCCTTTAGAGATCAGGATCACAAGTTGTGACTTGAATAAGCAAAAGCAAAAAAGCCATCGAAGCTTACTATAAAGACTTAAACTTTCAAGAATGAGGAAAGTCAATGAAGAAAAGGGACCTATATTTCTCAGGTGAGTATACATGCATATTGATCATAATGCATTACTTTGATCTTTGACAAACTTGTGTCTCACCAGCAAATCTCTTTCGTGCGCGTCTTTGGGCCCTCATCTACTAGGTATTGTGCTTTTTGCTTCCTTTTGAGTGCGTCTTTAAGCTCTCATCCCTTAGATAGTACGCCTTCAAGCCCAACTTTCTTCCTTTCAAGTACGCCTTTGAGCCCTCATCTCTCGACTAGTGCGTTTTCTAACCTTACCTCATTTGAGTGCATCTTTGCGCCCTCATCTCTTAGATAGTTCATTTTCTAACCTTATCTCCTTTTGAATGCACTTTTGAGTCCTCATCTCCCAAGTAGTGTGTTCTCAAACCCTACCTCTTTTCGAGCACACCATTGAGCCATCACTTCTTAGATAATATGCTTTTTAACCCTATCTCATCTTTCTTTCCGAACACGTTTTCTAGCCCTCGCTTCTTAGATAGTGCGTTAGCCCTATCTCTATATCATATCTCTTCTTAAGTGCGCCTTTGAGTCTTCATCTCTCAAATAGTGCACCTTCAAGCCCTATCTTCTTCTTTTAAGTGTGCCTTTGAGCTTTATCTTTTTTCCCTTTAAGTGCTCCTTTGAGCTCTCATATCCTATATAATACGCTTTTGAGCTCTATCTTGTCGTCCCTTCAAGGTATCTCTGACCAAATCCTTTCACCAGGTAAATCGCATTTTTCACCACTCGAAAAATCTTTGCATTTTCCTTCTAGACAGGTTACCCATTACAATAAGACCACTTTGAAAAATCATTCGTGTTTTTCACCACCTAAAAACTCTTTGCATTTTTCACATAAGTAGGTCACCCATTATAATAAGATCATTTTGAAAAATCTTTGTGTTTTTCACCTAGGCAGGTCGCCCATTATAATAAGACTACTTTGAAAAATCTTCATATCTTTCACCACTTTGAAAATCTTTCATTTTTCACTTATGCAGGTAGTCCATTACAATAGACCATTTCTTGATCTGGAAATCCGTTATCACCATTCCTTTTTCTTCTTTACAAAGCTTACTATCTAAAGTCTCTAACATGACTTTCTATCGTAAGCATTGTAAAAATAAGGTAATTGTTATAATCCATTTCTGAGTTATTCCCCAAATTCACCTTTTTCTTTCCAAATAAATCAAAAAATAAAAAAAAGACTAGCATTTTGACAAAAGCAAGCTGAAAGGATTTCACATTTAGAAAAAAATTATGCTGCAATTTTTTATGGAATTGAGAGCCTAATTATAACCCATTTTACCTAAAACTGAAGAGACAATGCAAATTTAAAGTCAAGTTACGTGATTATTGGACGAATCTGCATAAAAATTAAGTCTAAAGACATAATTAGATTTTTAATAGGCCAATTTGATTTAATCATGGGCCAAATTAAAGTTTAATTATATTTAAGAATTAATTTAGGTCCAATTGAAGGATTTAATTAGATGCTAGGACTTAATTATACTTTAAATGAGTCAAATTAATTTATTTAGGGGCTTAATTGATGAAAAATTAAGTTTGGGAGCCCAATTTGAGCTTAATTGAGAATATTAGAATTTTAAGAGATCAAATTTAATTTTTACTAAGTCAATTGATTGAAATCATGGGTAAAATTGCAAGAAAATTAAAGTTTTAGGGTTAATTAAGGGCTAAATTGAAGAAATTTACAGCCAAAGATCATTTTGAAAACGGCGTCGAACTCTAGGGCTCCAATCGGCTGAAATCAGGGGTGAAATTGAAGAGATTTGAAAGTTTAATGGTTAATTAGGGGTTAAGTTGAAGAAATCCAAAACTAATGACAAAAATAAAAAAGACACTAAAATTCAGGGTTGAAATTGAAGTTTGTTAGGGGCAAAATTGAACAAAATTAAAAGTTTGAAGCTGATCAGGGGTTTGTGATTAGTACTTAAAAGTGTATTTTTATCAAGGTTTTATATCATCATTTTGCACTTGAAGTATCAATAACTCCTTAACTAAAGCATGTTTTATAATAACATATCTAATAATATAAGATACCTTTA
>Ga0325414_1009209_pt1 | contig 10426 bp, 6 predicted proteins | sample PopdelMetagenome_8_FD_206183 | JGI IMG/M metagenome (GOLD analysis project Ga0325414, IMG submission 206183) | Populus deltoides microbial communities from Bellville, Georgia, United States - Leaf-PdKOR-R3 | ecosystem: Host-associated > Plants > Phyllosphere > Phylloplane/Leaf | place: USA...
TTTTAAAAGAAAAAATATTTTTCTGTGAACAAACGAGGGCAGCCGCATCATGTGGTGGTGCAAACGTGCACCAGCCCGGGGAGAGTGAACTCACCTGCACTCACTTTTCTCTCTGCCTCACTCTTTTCTTTTGGTTTTGGTTTTTGGGTTTCTCCCTAGCTCTCTGCTTTCTCGCCCTTTAATTTTTTAGGGTTTGTCTTTTACAGAATGGAGCAAGAAGATAAGGCTAGGTGGGACTCCGGGAGGAAAGATTCAGATCAACCTCAAAAACAAGAATGGATAGAGGTAACGCCACTGGCCTCCTCGGTAAACACGCCTAGACATTTCCCAAGAAGGAATTAAATCTACACGTATTGCCATAATTTAAATTTGAAATTTGGATTTAGATTTAGATTTTTTATTCAAAGACCGAAGACCGGGAGTGGGTGACGGAGAGCGACGGGTATAAAATATCATGGAAAGTTTTAACTAGTGTTTTGTTTTTTTAATTGAAATAAAATATTTTTTTTTGGAAAGTTTTTACGTGTTGTTTCATGATTTTACTGTTTATATCTATATATATATATATAAAAATTTAATAAATATAATTCAAATTTAAGATAAATTAATTATAAATTATGCAATACAAACAGAGTACCAAACAAATATAATTTTAAAATTTAAAATATTTCTAAATAGTTAAGATTAAATAGATCTTTAACTTAAAGTAATTGAACTTAAACAAAATATCAAAATATTATGAAAGTAAAATGTTTTAACACAAATATTTTAAATATAAAGTTAGGTTAATATTATCAAGGCTAATGAAATCTAAAACATTTCTTATTTTGCTCAAATTCCTACAAAGTATAAACATGAAAAAAAAATATGAATATAAACCATATATATTAGTGATAAATCTAATTTTAAAAAATTAATATCATTATTAATGAAAATAGTAATGATAATTTTCAATATTATTATTAATATTATTATTATTGAAAATAGTAATGAAAAAAAGCTTTTTATACTTGGGTGGTTTAATTAATTAAATTGAATAACGTTCAATTTGAATCAATGGATTTTTAAAAGCGGAACGAAATATGTGAAATGAAATCGGAACATTCCGACCGAAAAATCCGGAACAGATCGAGATTTAAAATAAAATAAAAATTATTTCATTTTATTTTATTTTTTGAATTAACATGAAATATTTCAATTAATTTTAGATAAAACAAAATAAAATTGACAATCTCAATTTTAACGGGCCTCTTGGAGAAACAGCATTTATAATAATGGATATTGTGCTAATTATTTCAGGAATAATTTTTTTATTTATGCTCGTGCCTAAAAACAAAACTCTTCAAGAGATTTATATGATAACAAGTTTCTACGATGTTGACCTTGAGATTTGAACCAGGATAATTATTTATTTTAAGATTTAAACTCGGAAAATCAACGGATAAAATATATCTCCTTGACTACCAACCTATCCCCATAATGTAAGCACGTACAAAGAAATTCATCTAGATACACTAGTTAGCACGTGGATAATTCAACTACGATCTAATTAAAAAATTATAACTTTGATGTTTGATGAGGAAGAATTTTAGTTCAGTTAAGTTTTTATCTAAAAAATAATTAAATTAAATTTTTATATAAAAAAATAATCAAAACCAAACTGAAATCGATTTAAATAGTTAAAAATTTGTATTGTATTTTGAGCTGTTTTTAGATTTTTTGATAGGTTTGTAATTAATATTAATATTATTTAATTTTATTATAAAATTCTATAATATATTTAATTTTGTTGACACTGAATTCATTTATATTATATTATTAGTGTTCATATTGTATTCAATATGCTGCAAGTTTTTTTTTTTGGAGCGGGACTCCAACATTAAAGTTTAAATAATACATACTAAGTTAAAATTTAAATTATAAAGTATTGTCTTCAAATGAGTTAAAAAAAAAACAACCAATAACCTTATTATAAAACGTATGATGCAAAATAAATCAAAACAAAAAAAATTAATGTTTGTAAGAAAAAAAAACCTTCCTACAAAATCAGAACGTATCGTGTTTGGCAGTGTGATTGCGGGTGCTTTTCAAATAGCTTTTCGTGCCGAAATGTGTGCCAATGATGTTTTTTATTTTTTAAAAATCATTTTTGACATTAGCACATCAAAACGATCTAAAAAGTACAAACCGCACTCAATTTTAGAAAAAAAAAATCAAATTTGAAGGAAACGCAGGTACAAACGCAGTACCAAACGTTCCCATAAACAGACATTCAATTGTTCTAAGATTCTGCATTTTGCACGGTTTACTTTTTTTCAAAAGGTCACATGCATTATTATGAAATTTCATTTTATTGATTTTTTGTTGAATAAACTAATTAGAACTGTTTGATGATGTTTTTGCAAAGAGACAAAAGGGCAGCAACTAGTTTTGTCTGGTCTCCGTGTTCGCTAAGACACGCGCCTGAAACAGAGCATGTGACTACTAGTTCCATGGCGTTTCGAAAGAGTGCACGTTCACTCGCTTTCACTCTGACATAACTCCAGCCGCCCTCTCCCGTAACGCGCGATGAAGAATTTGGAGTCACTTCTATGCATTACTCCCATAGATGCTTCCATTGAAAAATTTCTCAACCACTGGTCGTGCAATTCACATGTTTTTTTAAGCTTGTTTTGCAGGCTGTTAGACTTACTTTTTAAATAATTTTTTGTATTAAAATATATATTAATAATATTTTTTATTTTTTAAAAATTATTTTTAACATCAATATATTAAAATAATTTAAAAACACTAAAAATATATTAATTTAAAATAAATAAATAAATAAAAAATTTTCAAAAATATTTTTAATACATAATTAATCTCCAATTTGGTATTTCATTCCGTACCAAATATGACTGGACCAAATTTTATTTCTTTTAAAAAATAATAATAATTTTTAGATTGTTTTAATGTAATAATATTAATAATTATTAAAAAAATTATTATTAGACCAGATTTTATTTTTTTTAAAATAATAATAATTCTAAATTTTTTATGAATAAATAGTCGATTTCTTATAAATTAGATATTGCTTATTAGTTTTACATATATTTTAAAATAGCTTGAACTTTTTTATTATGTATTTTATTTTTATTTTTATTGTATCATATTATTATTTGCTTTTTAAATATAATTGTCAATAAATAACAAGTTATAAAAATTTATTTGTGATTTTATAGTTTTATTATCCGAGTTTATTTTATATTATGTTTTTCATATTGTGTAAAAAGAAGAACATGTTTTTGCAATATATGATTGGCTAATTTACTGTAAGTAATCCCCACAAAGTCGGCTTAAGCTAATGAACAATTAGGCAACGGTCCAGAACCTTTATTTAATAAATGTTTTAATAACAAATAAAGTATATTTATTGATTATATTTTATAAAATTAAAATTGCTTTTGCTTAACAAAAAAAACCACAAAATTATGCAAAACTGTATTTTTCAACAAGCATATATGTATATATATAATTTTAAATATTTTAAAATTCTTATTTATAATTTTATCCCTTGCCCCACTCACCTTAAATATGCTTGGAATATCCAACAAGAAAAATAAAAAACAATTAAAATTATACATGCAGATGATTAGATTTCACAGTTACTGCATTGAACTTGGAGAGTGTGAAATTAGTGGATCGGTTGTGGAACCCACTAACTTGACACGTGTAGTTTAATTGTATTCTTATTTTTTATATCAAACATTGTTGATAATAAACTAGAAGTTTTATCCATTAGGGTGTTTTCCATAAAAATAAAAATAAAAATTGAATAACAAATGTAATGAATTGAGAAATTATTAAAATAAAAGTGAATTTAAAAAACTATGATGAAGGATAAGGTGTAATAAAATTAGGAGAAAGTGAAATTTAGTGAAAGAAAATTAGATTTTTTTTTTGTAAAATTAACACAATAAATGTAAAAATTTAGGGGGACAATATAATTTCAAAAAGATTTCATGAAATAGTACAGTTTAACCATATTACCATTTAGAATAGCAACATTTAGTAAATGTTGCGCTTCTAAAACACAATAAGGTTGAAATCCAATTTTCTACTTTAATATTTCAATCTTCAAAGCATTTTTTACAAGGTTAGAATCTAATATTCTGCCTCAGCTAGTCGATCGACTGGATCCAATTATATTAACCAGTCGATAATTTCATATAAAAACTATAATTTTATAAAGTTTTTTATTTCGAATATGTTTTACGAGTCAAAATTGTCTTTGTCGAATCTGTAAACTAAAAAACAAACTCCAATTAAAATATAAAAAAGTTATTATTTCGACAATAAGAAGTGATTTTAAGCAGTCAAATACGAGTCTTTCATAACTTAACTAAATGAGGATTTACTCTAAATAGATTGCATGGATGGTATATCAAATGCATTTATGAACCACCAGGATAAGTCTAAGCTAAAAAAAAAAGGGTCTGATCTTGTTAGACTACAATAATAACTAAAAAAAGACCATAATTTTTTATACGACAATTGGATTGTGCTTAAATTTTTATAGGACTTTCTGGAGACTGTATTCCCCATAATAGCCATCGCATCGTTGCGTGAATCGTCGGATATTTAGATATAAAAAATCTCACTGAGCCTCCTGATTTTGATAATTTTAAGATTTTTCTTATTATTTTAAGAACAATTCAACTAGTCTCACTAATCATTATAAATCGGTTGACCGTTAAGTTATATAATTATAATTTCATTTTATCACACTTTAAAAGTATGATTTTTACTAAAAAAATCACTATTCTAAAACGTGACACATTCAACTATGTTATTTTTGATAAAATGGTTTGCTTCAATGTTAAATCGTTATTTTTAAAAAAAAACTGAGTGCTAATTGTCTGATTTTTTAAGAAAATGAATAAAAGAAAAAAGAAAAACTGATATCGAAAAGATGGGTAGTGTATGGCCCGATTCTCAAGAAATAAATAGATTTAACCACAGCAAAAACTACGTGGAAGAGGAAGACAAAAACATAGCACACAGGGAATCAGGGGGGATGACACGAGCAAAAAAATAATACACTTTCTTAAACTCAAAATTCCTTGTTGGGGGACCCCGCGAGCACGTGCCATCCAGTCAACGTCTTTTTTGCACTGGGCTCGGGGTCTCCTGCCTTTGTCCTTGGGGGCATTATTGCCACTGGCCCACTTGCCATATATATATATATATAGGGAGAAATTGGTGATTTCACAACAATTGAATCTGGGCTGTCTTTGTGAAGTGGGTCCATATCTACATCCAAGTAGGATTTGAAAGCGGCCCAACATACGGGATGGGTGGATTTAAATTGAAATATTGAAAGGATGAAAAAATGGCCCAGCCCATGGGATAGGTGGATTCCAATTGGATACTTCCCTTTTTTGTTTGTGGAGGCAAAAAAAAAAAAAAAAAAAAAACTATTTGCTTTCCAAAATAGTATTATAATTCTAAGATTATATGTATTGATTGCTATTTATAACTTCATACATCACTGATTTGAAGATCTCAAGAGAATACAGTGTTTTATTACACACACACAAGCACGCTAAACTATATTCTTATTCAAAGTTTGTTTAGTATTGTAATAGTTTTTGTTTTTTAAAATATTTTTTTATTTTAAAAATGTATTAAAATAATAATTTTTTAAAAAATTATTTTTAATATCAATATATCAAAATAATCTGAAAATATAAAACAATAAAATAAAATTCAAGTTTTTCAATAACATTCTTAAAAGACAAAACAAACAAGCTATTATACAATGCTCAATCATACTTTTTTTGGATTGCGGAAGAAGTTAATGTTTTGAAATATTTTTAATGTATTAAAATAATATATATATATATATATATATATATTAAAAAATTATATTCGATATCAATACATCAAAAAAATACTAAAAATATATTTTTAAACATAATATTTTTAAAAATTTGAGCAAATAAAATTGTGGCTAGAATGTCAAACACGCCCCGAGTCTTCTGCATGTTTAAATAACTTTATGTGTTTGTTTTTGCATTTAAAAATATTTTTAGATTAATTTTTTCCATTCAAAATAAAAAGAAAATACATTCTCTATAAATCAAAACAATTTTTTTAACTAAAAAGTATTTTTTATTAATTAATTTTTCTAATATTAAATAAACACTAAAAAATTTAAAAAATACTCTCCAAACCATGTCGTACCAAATTGTGGAGAGAGAGAGAGAGAATGTGAGGGAGATGGTTGGGGAGAGTGATAATTTTGAAACAATTAACAAAAAAACTAAATCATGTTGTGAAAATCCTGTTCATTCAGACTAATGCAACTGTGGATTGTAACAATTATTTCAGCCCGTATACCCTTTCTTTTGGTTTGTGCATTATTATTCCTTCAGCTTGCATACCCTTTCTTTTGGTTTGCATTATTAAATAAGTGATGCAGTACCCTTTCTTCAGCCTGTATTTTTTGTCAATTTGTGCATTAAACAAGTGGGGCAGTGACATCATTAATAATACATGTTTGCTGTCATATTGAGTCTCTCTACAATGTTGGGAGAGCTGTTGTGGTTTGCTTGGGAAATAGTGTCATGTTTGTTAGAGATGAAATTATGCACTCTTTGCACGTGATCCATTATGCAACAATTGTGATATGTTTTTTGTCCAACTAAAAATTAAAAATTCCTCGTTCTTTTTTAGTTTACAGCCAAATGCCTTTTCTATTGGTTTGTCTGTCTTAATGCATGTGATGGGCTTCTACTAGGGGTGTTTTTGGATTTTCTTCTGTGTTGTTTTTTAGCTGGTGAAATGTCACTTTTAGAGAGTTATTATGGCAATCGTTTTTCTTGCGAGTGGGTTCCAAGGTTTCCATTTTTCTTTCCGTCTCTTAATTCAAGTCTGTGCATTTCTTATTATGCCAAAAGCTTTGATGATTCTGTTTTCCATGAACACACAAATCCAATTATTGTTGTTTTTGCTGCCTTTCGAGTCACTGAGTTTAAAGGTTTGCATTATCAAATATTGCCCTTTAAATTTTCACAATTCTTATTTGCGCCTTACATCATTTAGCTTATTTTCAAATAATTTTAATCAATTTGCTTCCTTTTATTCCTAAGAAAACCAAACCTCGCTAGCACTGTTGTCTCCTTATGGTATTTCAACCCAGAAATTCTTGATGTTCTTCCATATAAGCATTAGTAAGCTAGCTCTTTATCTTTTCTTTTTATCTCGCTTATGTTCTTCAATTATTATTTTTTTCTTTTAACATAAAACTACTTTTATTCTCAGCTATAATTATCTGTCAGTTGAGGTTCAACTCCTTGCTTCTATGAATATCGTCAGATCTATCGAACAACAAATAAATGAAAACAAGAAGGCTATCAAATAAATTCTTTGTATGGATCCATATCAACACAAAGTATGTCAACAATAATCTCAACTATTCTTTCAATGCTTCATCTTTTATTCAACATTTACTCTTATCTTTATAAATACACATCAAACTATATTTTTTCTTAATAATGTGTAGTAGGGGTGATCATTTTCGATTCGGTTTTTGTTTTTTAAAAAGTAACCAAACTGAATTTAAAAAAAAACAGAAACCGGTTCAAACCGACTTGGCTCGGTTTTTTTGGTTTGGCTCTGTTTTGGCTCGGTTTTTTTCTAGTTTGGCTAAGTTTTTTTTCCGGTTTGGGTTCGGTTTGGTTTAGTTTTTTCAGTTTTAGGCTTATAAAACCGAACCGAACTAGTCGGTTTTTTTCACAATTTTAATCGATTTTTTTTCACGGTTCGGTTTTTCGGTTATTTTTTTATTTTCTCGGTTTAATCGGTTTCTTTGCTCACCCCTAATGTCTAGAGCGAAAGATTTACATGCAAAACTTCTATAGCTGACTATGATCTTCATAGAGGATGGTGGTATCAAAGTTGCCCTTTATGCACAAAATCATTGTCTAACAAAGGCACAATTTTTAGATCTATTGAACACAATGAAGTAATGTCGGTTCCATGTTTAAGAGCTCTTTTCTATTGCTTTTCATGTCTCAAACTAAATTATAAATTTTCTTTGCATCTTTGTAATAATATCTTATATTTATTTATCTCACTTCTAAACATTTTATCAGGTTTAAAGTTGATTGTATTGTGACTGATGGCAATGATGTTGCAACATTTCTAATGGTTGGGAAAACTGCTGAAAACTTCTTTGGCTCTTCTGCCCACTGTTATTTTTATGACAAGGGGTTTATTGATTGCATCCCACCTCCCATGATTGAAAAATTAAACAAGGACAAGATTTTCCAGCTGAGATTTGGAGCTTTTCGCTCAGTTGTTAACCATTGTGACATCATTATTACCAATGTTTTTGACGACATTGTAACTGCTGAAGCTCCACCCTTGCCTGCTGAACCAAAGCTGCATATTGTTGATGTTCCTCTTAATGATCAAGCAGCTTCATCATCCTCTAAAGTTGCATCTCCATTGGACCTAACAACACCAACACCGTTCCACCATCTAAAACTAATGCTAATTTCTCACAACAGCCACAAGTGTCCCTAAGGCAACCATATATGGTTGGTCCTTTGCCATTATAAACTAAAAGACAATTGCTGTTTGAAGATGAAGCATCTATTAAAAGGTGACAAGCTGCTCCTTCCTCTCATTTAAAAGTTATTGTCTTTCAATTTCAGCAATGTTCATTGTTTCTTTTGGTTTTATAAGTAGCAGATACATAACTTTTTAATTTATTTTGGATTTACAGCTCTACAATAACTGTTGTAGCTGACCCTCAAGGTGGATTTGCATCACTAGACCGTGATACATCAATTATCACTAAGGCAAATGATCCACCAAACAAACGTTAATGCCCTTCTAAGCAAGACCGTGATTAGGTAATTTTAAGTGACTTGGCTTTTAATTTATCTCATCTTACCTGCTATCATGCTTTCCTAGAAACACCTGGTTAGCATAAATTAAAAAACTTTTATTCTTCGCTCTTTTATGCAACAACACTTATAGCTTTTTCACTAAACTCTTTTGTCTTCACATACCTTTACTTCGTATTATTTATTTGGTTGTTCATCTATTCACCCGAATCTATAAAAGTATATTGTCAAAATCCATATTTCCGTTGTATTAATACTTAAAGCTTAATTCAAAAGGCTAAGTTAACATGTGTGCATGCGAAACATATCCTCTGTCCATAAACAATACCAAAGAGCTTCTTCAACTGGTGTCCTAAAAATTCTTGGCAAAATTTTTTAAATATCATGATACCAAGAAATATAATGATCGAGTCACTTTCGAGTGCAACAATCTAACTTTAGTTTGGTTAATACCCCAATCATGTAAGCTCAACTAACATCTCATTATAATGAGAGAGAATTGAAGACAATAAATAATTTATTACTATCATTTTAAACTTTACTTTCTTATTCTTTTTTATTTTTTACAAACTAGTAGCATATTATCTCCACATTCCCTTCCTTTTTTCTATTTTTTCCCCTTCCTTTGACCACTAATAACGCTACTTGCTTCTTCATTTGTAGGAAATCTCCATCAACATGATCACACGTAATAATTTTGTTTATGCTGCAACTTCACAGGTTGTTTTCCTATTAATTTTGCATGCCTCTGTGAACTACTCCAGCAGCATTTAACTCTCTTAAAAAGCAATGCAATCTTTAATGTTGTGGCATTGTTTTGTTTATAATTAGTGATTACATGCTTTTCCTAAATTTTTTTAATAGATATAATATCCTGTGTGTTGTTTAACTTTTAAAATATGATTAATGACACAATCATTAACCTCCAATCACGTAAGTCTTTGGTCTTTCAATATCTCTACAATATCAATATTTTTCACACAATTTATTCTATTCAGTCTCTAGATTTTTAATCACCAATATAATTTTTCCCCTCATAAAGTATTAGTTTATCTAGCATTGATTCACAATTATAATATTATTATACATATTTTTTCTATAAACCCGCAGCAGCGTGCATGCATACCATCTCGTAGGATAACAAATCGGTACCATGAGTAGCCTTAAATAATTAATTACAATCAATGCTTATATTTTAACAAAAATAAAATTAGATTTTGTAATTTTAAATATTATTATTTTGTCCCTATATTTTAAAATTGGAGTATTTCCCATATTTAATTTTTTAAAAAAGGAAAGTGGATTATTTTTTCCAAAAGTTATCTCGCCAACAAAGTTTAATTAAAAAAGTGTCTCCCAAGAAAAATTCCAACTTAACGATTTTTCTACGAAAAACTGTTCGAGTCATTTTCGTTCAATTTCAACTCAGCCCATCACTTGATTTTATTTATTTTTATTACCTGATTTGTTTAGCCCACTAATTTTAATTTTCTAGGTATTTGAATCCATTATCTACAGAAAAAGAAAGA
>Ga0325414_1009210_pt1 | contig 10425 bp, 5 predicted proteins | sample PopdelMetagenome_8_FD_206183 | JGI IMG/M metagenome (GOLD analysis project Ga0325414, IMG submission 206183) | Populus deltoides microbial communities from Bellville, Georgia, United States - Leaf-PdKOR-R3 | ecosystem: Host-associated > Plants > Phyllosphere > Phylloplane/Leaf | place: USA...
CTCCAATGAAACATATCATGGACACATAAGTTACAGAACAGATTCTCATAAAACTGGAGGGTATTTTTGTCATTCCCAAAACAAGCCAAAGAAGCATAAATTAGAGAGCAAAATAGTATTTTTACGAGACTCAATTAGGATTATTAAATTGAATTACGATAAATTTATCTCTTAACTTTTTTGTTGCGCGATGTGATTAATAATTTACCCTTAAAATTTTAAAAAAAAACTAGGTGGCAAGGTGCTTTTTTGACTTTTTATATTTTTTCCACAGTATAATTATTTTTCCACCTTTAAAATTTTATTTTCTTGAACTTGTGTTTAATGGTGTTCCAGTCATTTTATTATAATTTTTTTATAATTATCAAATGGACTCGAAGACAACTAATTCTTTTAACATATATAAAATATATTTTTAAAAAATAATTGGTACGTGCAATACACATATTACACACCAATAAGTGAGAAGAGTTCATGCCTTTAAGGTGGCGCGCACGGTCTCCTTTAACAACCAAGCACTTCTTTTCGCGCGCGGCATTAGGAGTGATGCACCAAAATTTTATCGATGGCAGGGTGCATGTTCGCAGTAAACCAGTGGTGTGGCTTCGGTGGACCTTTTTTTTCTGCTCTCCCTTTTCTCTCTCTTCTCCTTGGTAAAAAAAAAAAAATTCCTTTCATTTGTTTTTTGTATATAATTTGTTCGTCATTCTTTTTATTGCTGCTTATTTTATTTTTATCTTTTTTAGATTAATTTTTCTTTCTTCAAAATCATTTATCATCACTTGACTCCATTTAATTTTTTTTTAATCAAATTTGGTATCCATTCTTTTAATTGTTATTTTTTTTTATCCCTTTCATAATTAAAATTTCATCACTTTCTTTTTATCATTTTTCTAGTTAAATTTTATTTTCAATCTCATCGCTTAACATTTTATTTCAATTTTTTTATGTCAAATTTGGTTTCCTTTCTTTTTATTGCATTTTTTTCAATTTCATCTCTTATTATTTTTGTGATTGGGAACTTCACTTTGTTATTCCTTAAGGTTTACCTTCTATAAAGTTAGTATCAAGCTCATGACCAGAATTATGAGTTTCGAATATTAACAAAGGTTGACTTTGGTTCTTTTTTTAGGTTTTTTTGTTAAATTTATATATTTTTCTAAACTCATTCTTCAACGTTTGATTTATTGAGAATTGCTCTTCACTTTTTTTTTTTACTTTCTTTTCTATGAGATTATTCTAATTCCATACCCATGGTCATGAGGTCAACCAGTTAACCCGAGTTGAGTTAGATTTTTTAATATTTTTTTAAATTGATTTTTTTCACCCTTCAACGTTGTGTTGTTGATAATTGAGTTTTATTTATTTATTTAATTTATTTTTAATGGAGTTATCCAGTGTCAAGACTAGGTCACATATATGGCGTGCTAGGATCATTTTTTTATATTTTTTTTTCTTTGCTTAGTTTCTTTATTACTATTATATTTGTTATTTGTATTATTGAAATTATATGAGCTTATCAAGTTAACAACTCGAGTTTTAATTTTTTATTTATTTTTATAAAAATATTTGCATCACTTTAATATCATATTTTTTTCTCCAATGAAGAAAATTCAGGCTGGCTCTGTATGGTACAAAACTTTGTGCGGACCAAAAGGTTTCATTTCATCTTAGGTCCACCGTGGATTATTGCCTGCCGCAATTCCATAACTTTGTGTGGTACTGCCGTAGTTTTCTTTTCTATTTTTGTTTCAAAAATTTGAAAATAAATATAGAAAGATTGTTTGCTTTTAAATAATGTAAAGACCAATAATTGGTTTTTAAAAGATGCGGCAATGGCTGAAGATTTCAATTCAAACAAATGTGATCACCATGTTTTCAAATTTTGATATCAAAAACATATTCGGACTCTTTTTTATAAAATTTATCTCTAAATATTATATTTGTCAACTCATCACAAATTAATTTTAATATTATATACACTGTTTTTAACTTATGGGATTTTTAACTTTTTCCTTATTTTAATATTACATTAATAATATAATACAATAAGGCAATGCTCCACATTTTCCCACTGAATACCCTTAGTTTTTTTTCTTTTTTAAAAAGACGACCGGTCGCTTTCTGAAATTCTATTGACAAGTCCCGATCGTTTCACAAGGAAGGAGACAACATTGCGAAACGATCGCAAGACTTTCTTGAGTTCTGAGGATTAGAATGGGCAGATGGCCTCTGCCATCTTGCATCGGGTCCATCCAGCCATGGTGTCGGCAAATATAAAACTAGATCCAGTTGAATCCTGGCTAATTTAATTCACCCACAAGAATCGCTTTACGTGCTCTGCACGTCGATTTAGGGGTGGAGGCAAGCCAGGAGGGCCGAGGGCCTGGCCCCAAATATAAAAAGGTCCCTCAATCTTGTTTTTTGTACTCAGTAATCCTCTTCTATTTTCTAAATAATAATAATAAAAAAAAACTAATTACATTCTTTGCACACATGCCCGTCACACCCAGCGCAAAGCTCCTCCAATCTATAACGCTCACAGCATTGGATGAACGGTGAAGCAGACTCTCTTTTCTTGCGATCGAGAGAAGCCTCGTATTTCGGAATACAATGCAAGGTATGTTCAGCTGCTTCCTGTCCAAATCCACACATTTTAAAATCGAGTGCAACAAAACTTAAAGACGATTAATTATGAATGTAAAGCTGGGCGTACTGCTACTTTCTTCTCTCTTGTTCTTGTGATGAACTTGTTCGACCAAGTTTGTTTCTTTGACTGAGATTCGCAGATAACAATGAAAACAAAGGAGAAAAGGAGAAAAAGGGAGCGAAAGCAAGCGAATCTCCTCATTGATGATTGCATCTTGTCTTTTAATAAGCGGGACCTCTGTTTCACGTGTTAAAAATTATTGGACCTTTGTCTTTATACGCAGTGTGTGTGTACATCACACATGATTCCCATTTTGCATGTATATTTTTATATTTTTAAAATGATTCTTAAAAAAAAACTAATTGTGACTTGAAAAGAAAATTTCAATAAAAATACATGCCTTTATATTTTTCACACGAATGTATACAAAATAAAACAACAAGTAACTTGATAAAACTATATAGAGAATTTACCATAAAAGTAATAAAATAGATATTTTATTTTGAATATTCTGTTTAAAAACAATTCTTCAAATTAGGTTCAATTCATAAAATAATTGTTAATATTATTACAAAAACTCTTATCTTATTGAAAAACATGACTAGGATGATTTTTTAAATATTATTTTTATAATTTTATTTGAAGAGAATTTCACTATAAAAAAATAAAAAAAATGGTTAGATAAATAAGCAGAAAATGATGGAGAGCCTAAGAATAAAGTTCTTGCATGAGATATTTTTAAAAAATATGGGATAATACGATGTCCACGTAGATAGAGATGTATCATCTATTACGATAAATTCCAGCCTAGAAAATAAGGTTTTGAGTAATTGAGATACAAAAACTAAGTACAAATCTTAAAACATTCTAAAAACCTTAAACTCTCCATTTTCAACCATAGAATATCCTTCAATCAATCTAAAAACTAAAAATCAAAACGAATAAAAAACTTAACGATCCGTGATCTATTTTTTCAGCATGGTTATGAGGTAAATTTACCTTCATTAAACTCTTTTTTTAAAAATAAATTTATTGATAATAAAAATGATTTTTTTCATGGTCAACCCCAAATTTTATCTATCATCTCTCTTTTCCGGTAACTTTCTCTATCATCTCTTAAAATTCAAGAATGAGAAAAATAAGATTTTAGAATTAAAACATAAACACCTAAAGCTATATTTTGTAAAAACAAAACATAAGAATCAAATAATGTAAAAACAAAAAACTTTAAAGACTGAATTGAACTTTTCCAACCCTAAGGCAACAATGCAATCCACAATATTTTGTATATTGAATGCAAGGGCTACAGTATATTGTATAATAAGGCAGTAAGCTTCTTCACGGGGCAAGTGCATGTGCTTGTTTTCTTCTTTCAACCTGGTAGGGTAATATTGCAGGTGATGCGTGGACGGAGAAGGTAGATGCAAAGGCAAGGGACCACTGTCTGTTTATTACAAAGCATTATCAAGATGTCCCACTTGCCATCCTCTCTCCCTCTCTCTCTCTCTCTCTCTATATATATTAATTTAATGTGCTCTTGAGAATGGACAAGCCCCAATACATGCAGGTGAAGTGGTTAAAACGACAAAGAGCCTGTGGTCCATCGCCACTTCGATTCTTTAAATATTGGAGCACGTGGGAGCTAAAATCATGGGCAATTCAAAATATTTCACTTGATTTGCTTTCACTTCTTTCGGATCTCATAAGAATACATCCAAACTTCTTACAACAAAAAGAAAAAGAATCCTTCACCTTCTTTTTTTTTTTTTTCTGTTCTTTTAACACACAACTCTAGCTTGGTTAGAATTCCGTGAGCTCTCAAATTGAGAGGGACCAAGCCAGACTCTAGCTCTCATCTCAAGAGAAATCTTCAAGATGGAAACGGTGTCAAGTACAAGATCCAAAGAAATAAATCACATGTAATCATGTGACTAACTAGGTACTTGTACAGAACTAGAAATCCTCATGATTAATCTAGTTCATGTAGCAACGAAAAAGCATATTAAACAAAAAATAAAAGAGCAAACATCTCTCTTGAGAGATTAAAGACATCCATTCCTAGTAGAATTACGCACATGCACAAAATCAACTCTCCCCCTCGCCATCTTCCATGCTGCTGCGAAGTCCAACTACCTTCATCAAGGCCAAAAAACCCATAAATGAACCCTTGAGACCTCTGGTTGGAATGCCAAGAATGCTTCTCAATCAGCGAGGACATTGAAGGTTAAGGCATCGTCAATATTAATTACTTCATTTTTCATTATCTTTTTTAATTAAAAGATGCTACTTTAATTAAATCTCGGTTAACCATGACCGACGTGGTGGATCTGATGCATCTAGCAAACAGTTTCTCATACTCAACATGTTCTGAGAAGCTTTTTAGCCTCGACTCGAACAGAAAGAAAAAAAATATATTCAACATGTAACAAAAGTCCAGGATTAAGAATGTAAAATAGGAAAGCTAAAAGACTGAGGTCGTTTGGCAGAGGCGGGTATCCAGTGATTGTTACAAAAGAAAGGGAAACAGAGCATCACACGGTTGAAGAATATTAATGGCAGCATTGAATTTGAAAGGATGAGCCTAAGTTGTGCATGCTAAGTGGAAAGCAACCTGGACAAATCATCAATGACAGGACCCATCACCCTTCAAAAATTATCAACTGGGGCCACTTCTCCTATTCCAAAATCGGTTGGTCGCTTTTGTGACACGAACTAATGATATTTCAAAAGACATGTACCCATTTCCACCTATTTGGCAACTGGTTTTCAGTTCTCTCAAAGTTTGATTCAACTAAATTGAGAGACCATCTCTCCTGAGCTTTTCTCATGCCAGCAAATATCATTGCAAATTTGCAACACGTCGCTTTTCCTTAAAATTCAGATAACAAGAGGGTGACATAAAGCATACAACTTCATCCCTATCGAAACAGTTATATCCATACGGCATGTAGGTGGAGGTATTTAGAGCTACAAACAGGAAAAGTGAACAATAAGACAAGAGTGGAAACTGAACCTATGGAGTTGGAGGCCACCCGTACAGTCCAGCATCTGCTCCTTCATAGAACCTGAGCTCAAGTTCCTCCAGCCTTCCCTCATCATCCCACATCTCATCATAACTCTCATCATCGTCATAGTCTCCCCCGTCACCAGCTAAAAATCCCCAGGCCAAGTAATCAGAATCATCTGAATATTCGGAGCAATCTTCTTCCCAATCATTTGCCTCATAATAGTCCTCCATTACAAGAGGCCCCAATACTGTCAGTTTTTGGAACTTCTCCTTGAAGAACTTGTTATCAAGGTTCACATTCCAGCATCCTCTCAAATCCATAAACTCAAGATTGGTACAGCTTGAAAGGATCTGCAATAAACTTTCTGTGCTAACAAGATGGTAAGCCATTTCTAAGCGCTTCAGCTTAGGCATCGTGGTGGCAATAGCATAAGCCTCATCATCTTGGGCTTCCAAGCCTTCTGTATCTAATGGGTGCATATTCCGGCACAGCCCCACAAGCAATTTGCAATGCTTTCCAATTGCCTCTAAAGCACGCCCACTAATTTTATTACAGTAGCTCACATCCAAGAAAGTGACAGTGGAAAGCCTTCCAGCAATCTGTTCAACTATCGAATCACCAATATCACTTCTCGGAATCCGCAATGTCTGGAGGGAACCAGCACTTGCAAAAAGAAGAAGAAAAAAAATAAGACCCATATTGCAAAGTATCAGATCAAAGAACACCAGCATTGAAAGCAAATAGGGTCTGGCTCAAAGTGATTGAAAGCACGTTAAAGTCATCTCTACAATTTGGGCATACCAATGGGAGTTCTAAGAATAAAGATGAGCAATGAAGCATCAAAATTAGATAAGCATTCCCTATATCATTTGAAATTCTAAATGCAAGATGGAGGAGAGTTCTAAGAATAAAGATGAGAAATGAAGCATCAGAATTAGATAAGCACTCCCAATATCATTTGAAAATTCTAAATGCAAGATGAAAGACTAGGAATAACCATTGGAACTGTAAATATCTAGTATAATCTAGTCAATTGAAAGCACGTGGGTGTTACAAAAATGTCAAGTCCAGCTTACTGGTCTGCAAGGAATGAGAAATTTGTATCATTGTGGAGTCCAGAGACACAGAGTTTGCGGAAGGATCCACAGCTTCTCGTGATCAACATTTGAAGCATGCGATCAAGATGATCAGGATGGCACCTAGTACTCCATTCCTCAATGTTGATCTCTTGCCAGCAATACGGCCCTGAAACGGCTCTGCTCCATGATTTGCAAACCCTTGGGACCATGGTTAGTACCTCCTGGAGAGAAAGATTGCGGAAAATTAGCCCGAGAGCATCTGGTATCAATTCATCCCAACGACGATACTCATCTCCCTCTTCCATGTAACCTGACTCCATACAATTAAACCAGTAGTTAGATAAATTTGTCTCTACAGAAAAAGAAATATGAGAAGCGAGCAAAAAAATCAACAATTAGGCAACCTATTTAAGCATGAAAATGACGTTATGGTCTCATTCAAGAATTTTAATGGAAAAGGATTCGTCTCCAGGAATTTTAAGAGAAATTGCTTGGAAAGTCAATAAAATTCAAAGAATCGACAAAAAGTATGAGAAGAAGTTGAAGATCTCTACTTGCTATCTACTTTTCTCTAGAGATAATGAAAGATGTAATCTTTATACGAGATACCAGTAAAGATGAACAAGAAATTGACAATTACAGAATTGTAAGAGAGCAATAGAGAGTGCATGCAAGGCAAAAGTAAGAGAAGAGGAAAGAGGAAAACAATAAATCGCCAAAACAGCAAGAGAAAAGAAAGGACTAACAAAATGAAGAAATTAGAAGCAAAAGCTACCTTGATAATAACAAAGAAGGACCAAAATTTGGGTTAATCGTAACAAATTACTTAAAATCTACTCTTAACAAGAAAATCTGGCAAAAGACACTAAAAAATCTAAAAGTCAAAAATGAACATTTAAAGCACCTTCACAGATCCATCCAGATAAACCCTCAAAAAGAAACTGCTTGGAAAGGAAAATAACCTTGCTCGCGAGACAGAAACGCAAGAGACCTCATCTACATACTAATGCATGCATCAATTGATAAATCCAAGCACATTATAGTGTCCGCTGAGTCTACCTCACATAAAACATGATGGGTGATGAGGTTTGAGCTAAAACTGTTCTTGGCTGGTGAAAACACTTGACTGTGTTTTTTACATTGCAGACCAAAGTAACAGGCGAGCCAGAGTTTTTCATTTTCTTATAAACAATACAGAGAGAAGAAAAACAACGGCAAATCGGACCATGTTTTTTACACACCTGGAAGAAGTGAACTTTCCTTTTCCTTCTTTCTTCGGGAATTGGATTCTGCAAAAAGGAAAAAAAATCACCGGTTTATTCGCCAGAAACGCAGGGGAAAAGAGGGGAGAAGATAGGGAACAAGAGAGGCAAGAGAAGGAGGGAGAAAGCTACAAGATTATAGACCCATCTACCCACCTAACTAGAACAGCATCAATGCTAGCAGCTGCAACAACAACAAGAGTAAAAACAAAAAAGTGAAAGGGCAAGTGGTTGTGTAGGGAGCTCAAAAACAAGCAACAATGTATTGTACCTTTCGGGAAAGAAAATTATTAAAAGTGACAAAAGACTTTTAGTTCTATCTTCAAGCACTTCGAAACTTTGATTTCAGACTGTGTGCGCTTGTAAGGAATTTTAAGAAGGTAAAATTTAAGAGCGAACTGATTAAAAATGTAATAAATAAATAAATTATATTAACCTCGGCATTACGGTGAATTGGAAAGCCTAACTAATCATACGTTCATGCTTGAAATGACTAGTTAAAATATAATTTTTAATTCTTATAGATAAATTAATATTCTGTTGCAAATTCAGAATTTTTTTTTTAATATTATTTGGTATGCTTTCTAACTCAATCATGCTTAGTTGAGAATATTCAGTGATAATTAAAAAAAGATATCAGGAATATTGGTCCATCCCACTATATATCAAATCTAATTTTGCATTAAAAAAATAATTTGCATTCATTATCCTAATGTAAGAATAACAAGAAAAGAAAAAAAAGAGTGATAATTAAGATTATATTAAACACGAGTAAAATGGATAAAGATTACAGATTATAAAAGTAACTTTTCTCCTGTTTTACTTTCATAACAAACAAAGCTTCAAAAGTGTGAAGCTCGTCCTGGTGACAACGATGGCATTAGATTAACCATTGGTCTCTCTCATGTATTTTATCAAGGAAAAGAAAGGGAAAAAAAAAAAGTTCATTGGAGATCAATCATTGCTGTTCATTAAACATGCGCGATACTAATTGGAAAGCTCAAAACAAGATGCTTCAAACACTGTCTTGAAAGAAAGGCGGTATTTAAACAATAAATAATAGCATCGCATGCTTAGATATTATTTTTTAAAATAATATTTGTGATTACTAAAAGACCATATTATCCACTTTTTATTCATTAAAAAATTAGTTTCAAAATAAAAAAAATAAAATAAACTTTTTTATGCAAGCTTAACAAATTACCTTTGATTATTTTTTAAAAAAATATATATTTTTAAAAGTAATATAGTTTTTATATAGTGTATTTAAAAAATAAAAAAATTATTAATGACTAGATGGTTCACGTGAAAAGAATCAAATTACCTCTTTGTTTCTTTTATTTTGGAATGATTATTCTTATTTACAGTGAAATATGTCTAGTTGTGCAGTAAATTCACTACCCGGTCATTTTTTTGTAATGCAATATATAAATTATAGTATTATTGGTTACCGAAAAGAAAAGAATTGTTGCGCTATGTATCCGTGCACGGCCCTTGACAAAATAAATAAATCGAGTGACAGATACAAGTTCCAAATGGGCCCTGTAAAGAGGAGCACCGACAAGAGCCGTGTCTTGAAGAGTTTCGAGAAGAGAGTAGCCTGAAGGCCCGTGTGAGATGGGCCAGGTTCGGCTGAATGGTGGCATCTAGTCGACCAGAACGGGAGATGGATTTATTTCTTAAGAAAACTAAAGGTAATAATTATCCAGATAATGGCATCTGAAAACCCAGCCGACAGCAAACAGCGTTCCGCCCTTTTTTATCCGCCCAGGTGTGAGCATATTTCTGGGATATGAAGCACGGCAACATTAATTTGACTGTTTAATGGACTGGACTGGTCACTGGGGACATGCTGTTCGAACTTCGAAGATATTCAAAGAGTAGGTGACCCTGCAGGGAGCCCTGGTGATGCAAAGTTAAAGAACAAAGTCCTATGCCGCATGCCTCTTCACAGGAACGTACTTTCATTGGCCTCCACTCCTACGTTTTTCCACATGTATATGGGCCACGAGCGAAGCCCCGATTTTCTTGTGGCGTTGGGGCCGTGTAGGGCTGTTCACTGTGCTATTGTTTATGTCAACGTCATGTCACATCGACTGCTTCAGAAAGAAATTCGATCTCTCCCTGCCTGAAATTTATTTCGTCGTGCATGAACGTCCTCTTAGATGGTCCACCTCTTATCGGGACCGTATGTAACGATGTAGAAAGCTCAGCCCATCGGCGCACTATTTGAATTTATTTTACTGTTTTTAACCATTTATCATCTTACATTTGTCTGTATCCATCACTGTCTAGTTTGTGATTTAAAGGAATCGGTATTTTAGCGTGTATCAGAATTCATTGTACTGTAAGTAAATTGCTATAAGTGTAATGGTATTTATACCCTCCAAGGTAACAACCAATAAAGTAAAAATTATAACCATCTA
>Ga0325414_1009211_pt1 | contig 10425 bp, 6 predicted proteins | sample PopdelMetagenome_8_FD_206183 | JGI IMG/M metagenome (GOLD analysis project Ga0325414, IMG submission 206183) | Populus deltoides microbial communities from Bellville, Georgia, United States - Leaf-PdKOR-R3 | ecosystem: Host-associated > Plants > Phyllosphere > Phylloplane/Leaf | place: USA...
CACACTTTCTTAAAAAACCCTAACAAAAAAACCTAAAACCCTAGCCACCATAGAAGAGAGCTATCATATTTTTTTTTTGAATATGACTTGAAATGTGAAGAAATAAACTCTAGAAGAACATTATTCATTTTCTCCTATCTTTATTCAGTGGAGTACCCAAGACAGAAGAAAGTTTTTGAACGAAGTGAAGAACTTTTATTGGAATGACCCTTACTTATTCAAATATTGTCGTGATCAAATATTTTAAAGATGCATTCCTGACAATGAGGTAAGTAGTGTCATTAAATCTTGTTATTCTGAGGCATGTGGGGGTCATTTCTCATCAAAGAAGATAACTGTAAAAATCTTACAATGTGGATTTTATTGGCCCACCATGTTCAAGGGCACGCATGCATTCTACATAACTTGTGAAAATTATCAAAAGTTAGGATTTATTTCAAAACGTCACATGATGCCTTTAAATCATATTCTTGTCATCAAAAGTTTTTATTGTTAAGGTATAGATTTCATGGGTCCATTTCCTCCGTCATTTGGTTTTTTGTACATATTAGTCGCAGTAGATTATGTTTTAAAATGGATAGAGGCAATTCCAAGTCGAAACAATGATCATAAAACAGTGATCAAGTTTTTGAAAGAAAATATTTTGAGTCGGTTTGGAATCCCTCAAGCCATGATAAGTGACGATGAAACACATTTTGCAACAAGCCATTTGATTCTTTAATGAAGAAATATGGAATCACACACAAAGCTATCACCCCTTATCACCCTCAGACAAGTGGACAAGTAAAACTTGCTAATAGGAAGATTAAACAAATCTTGGAAAAAACAGTGAACCCTAATCGGAAGGACTGGTCTTTAAGACTTAATGATGTACTTTGAGCTTATCGAACTGCTTTTAAAACATCACTAGGTATGTCACCTTATAGGTTGGTTTATGCAGAATCTTGTCACTTGCCTATGGAACTTGAACATAAAGCTTATTAGGCTATTAAAACTTTTAATTCAAACCTTGATGATGCTAGCTAGTTGCGTAAGTTACAAATAAATGAGCTTGAGGAAATAAGAAATGATGCATATGAGAATTCAAAAATTCATAAAGCAAGAATCAAAGAGTTTCATGACAAGAGAATCTTGAAAAAACATTTGTTGTTGGTCAAGAAGTTTTGCTTTATAATTCTCAACTCCAGTTATTTCCTGGAAAGCTAAAATCAAGATGGAGCAGTCCATTTATTGTGAAAAATGTGTATCCTTATGAGGCCTTTGATATTGAGAATCCAAATAATGGCAATGTATTTAAGGTAAATGGACATCGTTTGAAAGCTTACTTTGATAATTTTCCTAGTGAAGATGAGTCAATTGGTTTTGGTGATCCTGTTTATAAAGATTGATTTTTTTTTTCTCACATTATTTTTGTGTTTCTTTTTGGTGTGACTCTTATTTTGCTAGTCTTTCTCCAAACCCGGTCAAATGGCGGATAACGGTACTCCGTGACTCTTAAGTCAATTCTTTTAGTTTTCCATGATAACTGATATATATGTATATATTTGTTTAATTCCTTGCTTCTTCTCTTTTCTTTGCATCTTTTCTCCACTTCTCATTTGAAAAATGGACATCACTCTTGAAAAATTGAAAAGGTATTTTCCCGCTTTGACTCAAAATACGATTACAAAAATTTACCATTTTAGGTGTGAAAGATTGAGATTGTTAATGAACCATGGAATTTCTGAAGATATTTGTTGGCTAATTGAAACAAAAGTCCAATTATCAGGTGAGTCTTCTAATTCTTTTATTTCATTTATGCCTGGGACATGTAAAAGTACTTTTGCAAAGAAATGTTATGCAAAACGACTGAAAGTCTGTCACAGATGTGCTAGATGGACTTGTAATGCAAAATGTCGTTATTTAGGAATGATATCTGTAAACCATAAAGATAAAATACAATTCATTAAGGATGGCCCGAGTAAGGAGTCTTTAAATAATCTTCTATTAACTCTTGAGACGCACCCTAGTGAAGATGTGCATCATGCAATTCATGATTTATGACCCCAATTTCATAAAGAACATGCGTGACATAGTCTTGGGAATCTAACTAAAAAAGACCATGTTTGCCAGTTTTTAAGAAAACTGGATAAGAAGCTTATCCTCGACCTATAGAGGGCGTTTAAGCCGTTCTTGGATGTAAAACTAAGGAAAAATATGAGCCACAATCATAATTACTTGTACATACACATATTTTGAAGAGAGAGAGAGAGAGAGAGACTCTAGCTGGCTTACTTATAAGTGGTACAATTGCATTTTCAATTTCTCATCTATAAAATCTTCTCTTCCTTCCTTTCATTTCTATTCAACCCATACATTAAATTAAAAAAACAAAAAAAAATAATTATTTTTATTGTTATTAAAACCATTTGACAGAACTGATATTATTAAGATGACAGAGTAATGAGTATTAACTCTTGAGACGCATCTTAGTAAACATTCATAACAAGGTCTATCATAACACTTCTTGAAATATTCAGGTTTATAAACTCTCGCATTGTTATCACTTGATTATGCCCATATACTCATTTAACTAGTATTCATAAACCTTCATTTTCACACTCATATTTTAACATATGATTGTGGGTTGCACATTGGATTATTACATTATTTATGTTCTTTTGTTAAAGATAACAACTAAGAAAAAGGGATGGTATATAATTTGTAAAAAAAAAGATGTAATAAATATAATATAATAAATAAATAAAAATGTAGATAAGTTCAGTTTCGTAGCCTCTCTAATCTAAGCAATTAAGCCCGAAGGGTTGTTTTAACACCTAATACCCTAAAGTCAACTGACTTGGGAGCTATTAGCCCAGTGCTTGTTTCACGGGTTGACAAAAAAGCTTAAGGGAATCAAACATTGCACTATCTACATCTTAGTATCTGCAACCCGAGTTACTAAGCTCTAAGGGGTGTCTCAACATCTAATGCCCTAAGACCAACTGGTCTGGGAATCATTAGGATAAAGCTCGTTATATAGGTTCATGATGCATTGTGTTTTAAGTTATTACTAAAAAAAGATAATAATCACAACTCAAGGAAGTTAACCTTAGAAAAATATTAGAACAAAATAGTGTTTTCTTCCAAGTAAAACCCCATAGTTATGTTTTGATATATTGAGCACAAAATAAAGGTTTATTAATATCTTGCTTAAGAAGTATGAAGCAAATATATAAATTTAATGAGAGTTTGTGTATTTGGATATATTAATGGAAGTTAAATGATGAATGCCTTGCTTTCTGGATTTTGTAAATTGTTTTTCTACTTTAACACTTTAATTACTAGAGACTAGTAATAAGCTGGTTGAGGGGTGTGATTAGTACTTAAAAGTACATTCTCATTAAGGCTTTATATCATCATATTGCACTTAAAGAATCATTAAATTCCTTAATATAAGCATGTTTTATAATAACAAGTTTGATACTATAAGATAGCTTTAATTTATGGTAAATGCTCATTTTAAATATAGGCAAATCTTACAATTCAAAGGATTGATTGATGTGATTAACTATTGAAAATAAAAGGACAAAAGAAGGGCTAAGGTTAGAGAAAAGATGCTGGATCAAACTAGAACATCATTAAGTCATTTGATCATATATAGAGTTGTGGACCTTAGATTGATGTTTGGTTTATTGTTCTAGAAAGTTAAGACATATGCCTACAACGTTCATGAAGAGTGGAAGACCCAAATCTGTCGTTTTCAAATTCAAAGCTTGGCCACAAAAGAGAAGTCAGAATCTGTCCTACAATCCAGCCCGAACACTACTTAGAAGTTTACCCATAGATGGAGTTCTAAAAAGTCAAATGATGTCAAATTTAATGGGTGAAACGATAAGACAATTTACAATAACTTTCATGCAGACCACCTGCTCCAATTCTGATGATAACAATGATATTTCATCGAGACAAGAGCTTGAGGGATATCCACCATATCTACCAAAAGCACTACTCAATATTTTAGCCATATTTCGAGCTGTAGTGATCCAAATGCTTTGAAATGTTGTGGGTGGGAAGAAGAGATGATTGCCAACAACTTTCATGAAGAACACTTTGCCAAATTCTGATTTCATCAATGTCATTTCATCCAGCTAAAATGCTTAAGTGTTGTTATCCACCTAGTCCACTAAATCAATAGTTGACCACTACATCAATAATCAATTACCAAATGAATAGTTCTAAATTTTAGCCTATAAAAGGAGGCATTTGCCATTTATTTAGGCATCTTGGTTCTCAGATCAAGATCATTTTCTTACTTGCTCTCTCACTCTCTGTAATATTCAAGTTTTATTTCATATTATATTTTCATTAATCTCTTGTTTATGCTTTTCATTTCCTTTACTACTCTTAGTTAACTTATATCATAATTATGTTCTTATCTTGTTTGTTTATGTTCTTATTCTTCATTATGTCTAGCTAAGTTAATATTGTCAAGGTGAAAAGGTTTCACTAATGGTGTTAGAATACATATAATATAAACTCAACATAAACTTCAATGTTTATATCCAAGAAAGTTTGTTATTAATATGTCTTATCTTTTTATCTTAGTAATACCTTGCTTGTTAAATGATTAATCTAGATTTGTATTGTATAACACTTGGTACAATAAATGATTGATCCTTCATAGTCTTTGACCGACATCATTGTTATGAGAGGAACTTGATTTGTTGTTAACATAAGTTAGCATCATGAATTTTTGACAATATTTAAAAGTATGGTGTTACTAAAATAAGATAATTAATATGATCATGCTAAAAATTTATAATGAACTATTAAGGATAAATCATTCGATTGAAATCTCCTTTGTGTGTGGTTTCCAGTTGAGTAGTGAAAAGAGTTTATACTATACTTATTTCTAATATCATTAGTGGATCCTCTAACCTTGACAATTGTTTTTATCATTGTTTAATCCTCACATTAATCTCACACCTCAAAGTTCTATTTAATCCTTTATTTTATTATATTATATATATTATTTGTAATTTATATAGTTGACCTCCCTATGGATCGATTCTGGTCTTGCCGGGTTATTTATTACTTTGACACTCCTGCACTTGGGATAAGACATCAACTATTTGATCATGTCAACCCCAACTATATATAGGGATCACACTAAAATCCTCTAGAAGCATCAGATAAATAAAAAGCATATATCTCCTTATGAGATTTGTGAATAGAACATTGTCAAACATATATAATATATACGTTCTGACATACCTATATAAGTTTTCAATGATCAAACTAATTCATATATATTTAACAAATACTTAACATATTCAAATCATAATTTAATGTATACATGCGCAATACCTTGTCGTTAGCATCATTTAATGGTATTAAAAATGTATCCTCAAGCCATTTAAGATGTATACTACCCCCTTCAATTTAGTAAAAGGGGGTGTTAATCCAAATGCATGCTCGTATAACATAACCTGATTACGCGCCTCACTAAATGTGATTGCCCATTTATGGATATGAAGTCCAAGCAGAACTGTAATGTCCTACACTATGAGTGTCATCTCCTCATGTCTAAGATAGAATATATGAGTCTTATATCTCCATCGCTCAATCAGTTGTGAGTCAAGTTGTGGTCAAGCTTGATGTGATCTAGACAATTAATGTATAAAAAACTAACCTAGAACATATATGGTTGGACTCGATCATGTAGTTTCATCCGCTTATGTGTTTGATAATAAACCTTAACCTTATCTTGCAAAACAATTTAAAACATAAGTAAAAAAAAAAGTACATTGAGTGTTAAGTAATTAAATTATTAATTGAAGTTAAATATAATTGCAATCTTGGCAAATACATCCTCTGATATATGTTTATCATGCAACCACAATACAAAAAGTTTCAGTAGGCTTGGTAGACATGTGCTATGACCCAAACTCTTCATCAAAATAATCATAATCCAGGCATGTCATCCTCACAATGTGTATGCCCTCATAAGAAGAAGATTTGTCACCTCATGTGCATGACATTCTATGTAATAGTACACGTGTGTCATATTAAATTTGATAAGTTTAATATTATATAAAAAATATAATAATGGATTTAAAGCAACAACAAAGTATATTATAAATGTATTATCTAACATATATTTTTTTTCGAGCAAGAAATGTTTTCTTATTATGGGTTGTCTCATTGCATATGCGACATATATAATGTGCATACCCTTTTATTACATACATCTCATTGTGTAAATAAGTTGACATTCATTGACCAAACTTGAGTTTCCATCTAGATGAATTTGCTTTTACTTGAGGTCTAATTTAATCACTCCATTATAACTCATCTGGTAATAGATAGAATGTCAAGTCATATGTTGATCTGTAGCTCTGAATCGTGTAATGATCATCAATAAACTAAGTAAAGTCAAAGTGATTCTCAACGCAACATATAAGAACATGTGAACATGGTCGATGAAATGTTTACCATTTACCACACGTGTAAGATTTTACTTTCAATTTGACTACCCATCTAACTTATTTGATAACATTTGGTTTTATAAGGGTGTTGATATGAAAAACTTTTTGTTTGGTATCGAACAACATTACAATATAATTTCTTGATTTATCTCTGCTAATTATTAATTCAACATGTATTTTCAAATGTCAAATTATTTCATGTTGAATAAATCATTTGCTTTATGTCTCCGCTTGACCTAATAACTATTACACTTATTAAATGTCAATTACACGAGAGTGAAAACATGTATTACATAAGCACCTCTCCGAACATGATTAAATGATTAAGATATATTGATTGTTATATTGTCATACCAGTGAGCACCATCATAAAAAATGATCATTTTTCTTTTGAATCCTGCTAAAGTTATTTTTGATATATTGGGTCCAACTTACACATTTTTTCATACTAAAAATCAAATTTGTGCCTTAAATATTCAGAACACATTCGCATAAAATCTTTTTGTATATATGAGTCTTTGAATTTATGATTGAAGTTGTTAACAAAATGTCAAGCATAATACAAATAGTATCCTAAATGTTCACGCCAGATTTTTGCTACTTTATTCTTAATGTTTACATGTTCATTTGATATTATATAAATGTTTATTCCTTTACTAGTAACGTACCGCTGTGGTTTTGAATCTATGAGTTTTTACAAATGTAAGACAAAGAATTCATTACTAATAGGTGAGCCTAATGATTTTAGTAAGGATGATAATAAATAGGGTTAGGGTTGGATTTTGCTTTATTTTCCCCTGACTCAAAATATTTAAATCCATTATCCATCTCAATCTTTAACACAATCAGATCAAGTTGATTGAATGACTTTTTTTACTAGAAAAGTACCTACTAGGTATTTGATATTATCTTGTTTTTATTAAATCAATTTTACAAAAATAAAATCTAAGTTTAAAAATAAATAAATTAGATCTTCATCAATAAATCATAAAAACATAAAATAAAGTCTAATCTCCAAATCCTTTTATAAAACCATAAAAACTCTTAATAAATCATAAGATAAAAATACATGAATTACATTTTAAAATAAAATTACAATTTTATAAAATATGTTAAAAAATCAGGTTAGAGTTGAGTCAAGTGATGGAGTGAGTGAACCCCTCACTTGTCTTCGTATTAAACTTTAATTAAATTGGGTTAGAGTTTTATCTAGTTTAACCAGGTCAAACTAGATAAAGTATTTGGTCCAACTAAATTGGATGATATTGGAACTTAATAAATCAAGTGAAATTATCATCCTTAGGTTTATTGCACTTAATGTTACAGTGACCACGCCCTCTTTCTTATAAAGAGAAAAGGGCTTTTTATAGTTTAGAGTGGGTGAATATCTTATGTTGAAAAGCAATTGCTACTTAATATTTTGGTCACTAGAAAACCCTAACTAGTCTTTAGAGTTCTAAAGTAAGGAACCAGTTATGATAAAATGAAGATATTATCACCCTAAAGCATCTTATTGGGGTAAGTTGCATTGTTACTTGTCTTTTATTTCTAATGGTATGCTGTGCCTAATCTACTAGTGATCTATCTACATGGGTGATAAGGAGTCTACTATTATGAGTTAAACCCTGTATAGATGATTGGTTCAAGCTTAACCATTATAAGGTCTGGTTCATTGTGTCACTCCTAATTATTACCATTTTGATAGCACTTGTTGAATTGACATATATATAATTGGTGACTCTTGATCATGACATGTGATTAATAGTATATCAAGCCATGTCAATGAAAAACTAATAAGCTTATGTTGGGCTTATTGAATCTTATTAAGGTTCATATATCTTAATACCATAGATTCACTTGAAATATTTGTTGAATGAATAAAGATTGTATGCCTCAGTCTTACCCAAACAATGACCATCATGGGTTAATCTATTTGGAATAAGATTTAATGACATAAAGGTCCTTTATGGACTAATTTTTTGACAAATGACCCCTTTGAGGTTCACTTATTTTTCAGATGTGTTATTTAACAATCACCTTCTTATAATTCTAGCTTTATTTATTCACCATTTATCAGTGTTTATACACATCAGTGTTATCATTCGTGTATATGTATTCACAACGAATGGATAGCTTTTTAGATTCTTATTAACATGCATGTATAAGAAATAATTAAGAGACTAATACTCCTAATTTACTTGGTGAAAATTAGACTTAGACATTTCTAATACTTATTTTCATTTAAAATTAAAAGAATAGGCTACTCCTCTTAATTTTCAAAATAATGGCCCATGTCGAGTCCATTTTCCCTAAATACCTAGAGTGAATAATAAAATATTTTTGACATGATTTTTTTTAAAACAAAAATGGGTTTTAAAAGGCTTCTGATGTTAGCCTAATGGACTTTTTTTAATATGGGCCAAATCTTTAATAAGTTTTATAAACAAGTTATAGAACTTAATACAAATGTATATATGTATGTATGTATGAGTATTGGTTTTCTATCATTTAAAACCAAAAGAATATGTCAACACATATAGTTGAATAGATTAATGTTCGATCAATGTTCATATACAAAGAAAAACATGTTGCAATCCTAAGAATAACAATGAAATGGCAAAGGACATGAAAGAAAACAAGATGCAAAATTAAGAGATTCAACCAAATGCATTGAAACACAAATATCAATATGATAAATGTTGTTCAATCCCTAAAATCTCATCACAAAACACATCAAAATCAACAATAAAACAAGATGAAAGATTAAGGTATTTAGCCAACATCATTCAAATACAAATATCAATCCAATAAAAATTATTCAATCTTGAAAATCTCATCACAAAATACATCAAAACAAACAATAAAATAATATAATTATTTAAAAGATGTTTGGGGTTTGAGATAAACTTTTTAAAGGTTATTGAGGTGGACCAGAAGCTACTGAAACAATGGTGAAAGTGGTAAAATAGTGGTTGCAAGTCTCTAACACGTGCTTAGAGGGATTGTCACGGTTAGCAGGTCATTGCACACGCCATCGACATCTAATTGACATATAGGTGGCTCTGCCTGGAACCATAGTTTTAAAACCCGGTCTGACTCAACGGGTCGACCCGGGACCCGAGGCTAAAACCGCGCTGGGTTTATGAAAAAATAGGGGTAGTTAAAAACCCAGCCGACTTGGATGACCCGACGGGTTGACCCGGTAAGAGTCGGTCAAAAACCCAGCTGTAACCCGTTGACTTATTTATTTATTTTTTACCAAAACAACATCGTTTTGATTTATAAAAAAATAAGGTTGACCCGGTCAAAACCCGTGACCCAGAACTTGGGCTGGGCCGGGTTTAAAAACATTGTCTAGAATACCACTCTATGCTCTTCCTTATGGTATCAATGGTTTCATCCACCACCATTGATGGAAAGAGATTGAAGGAGTTGAAGGTCCGGTGGTCTTTTCTCTCTTAATTAGTTTGTTTTGTAACTTTCGGATATGCTCATGTTATTGGATTACATAACTTATATAGTTGTGTAGTTCTCATCAAAATGAGAAGAATGAATATGGTCTTGCCTTGTTTAGAGGTTAGAGGAGAGAGAAACTAAATATAGAAGTTTTTAGGGTTGTTTTCTCTCACTCTTTGATTGATGACAATGCAGGGGTTGTTGGCTTCAATTGATAAAGGGGTTTTTTAGAGGGTTTCAAGATGAAGAGAATAGTTATGGTCTCATTAGAAATAGAGGTCAAATGTGAAAGAAATCAATGAGAGAAGTTTTAGTTTTAGAGAAACAAAGATGAGGCTAGGCCTTTTTTTATTGGAGAAAGGTAGAAGAAAATGAATAATGTTCTTCTAGAATTTATTTCTTCACATTTCATGTCATATTCAAAAAAAAAATATGATAGCTCTCTTCTATGGTGGCTAGGGTTTTAGGTTTTTTTGTTAGGGTTTTTTAAGAAAGTGTA
>Ga0325414_1009212_pt1 | contig 10425 bp, 5 predicted proteins | sample PopdelMetagenome_8_FD_206183 | JGI IMG/M metagenome (GOLD analysis project Ga0325414, IMG submission 206183) | Populus deltoides microbial communities from Bellville, Georgia, United States - Leaf-PdKOR-R3 | ecosystem: Host-associated > Plants > Phyllosphere > Phylloplane/Leaf | place: USA...
GGTCTGGTAGAGCTAGGAAATGTGTGGCTAGATTTGGCCGTAGTACAAAAATGGCTAAAATGCTTGGACATGGCATTAGCTGGCGTTAGTTGAAAAGTTAGGCATTTGCCCTTTGAGGACTATGGGGCCACCATGTCTTATAGCCACATGAATTACTACTTAGCCGTAGCCAGGCAATGACCTGGGCTCGGTTGAAAACTGAAACCGCTTTTTCTCCATCCACACCAACCTTCTTAAAATTTAAGAGATCCATGTCGGTCTATTATCCAGCTCACGCCTAAGATGAGAATTTAGTAATTTTTTCTTGAAAATGTAAAGTAGTCAAGTCATGTAGTGATGATTTTTTAATTTGATTTTTTTATATGAAAAAAAATAAAAAGCTTGCGCCAGAGGTTTTAATTTTATAAGATCCCTAAAATTTCACTTGTCGAAAGTCTGTCCATGACGGTGAAAAGAAATTAATTCTTTGGTTTTGGTTTCTTCTTTTTTATGTTAGATTGAAGGAACCATCTTTTCTATTGTTACAGGAAAAAAAAATTAATTAACTATAACTAAAAGGGCATCAGTCTTTTATTATACTGGAATTATTGTAGAATTTAGCAGTGTATTTTTTGATAATTTTTACTTTGATTCTCAAACTTTTTCTTTACACTTTTTGACTCTTTTGACTCTAAATTAGCTCCAAAATTACATATTTTTTTAGGAGGGAGGGTTGAATTGAAAGCTAAGAGGCTAAAGTGAAAATATCGGATAACATGGGAGCAAGTTAAAAGTTTCGTTAAAATATTCATTTTAATCTCTATATTTTTTAGATATTAGGTGGTCAGTTCCTTGAAGTTGAAGATAATATATTTTGGCACCTAATTTTATTTTTTCTTTTTTAGTCATTTTCTATTGGAAAGAGAGAGAGGGAGTCGTTAGCTTTTTAGCGGCCATGTCTTGGTTTAACAAGGTCTCTAGGGTGTTTTCTAGGTGTTTGGGGTCAAAAATGGGTTGAAAATGAGATTTTGGGTTAAAAAACAAAGAACCTCATTTTTTCGATCGACCACCATAATGGCCAAATTCTAGGCTTCTCAGGTGACGTGTTGTCTGATAACACGACACGTCCTTTTTTTTAAATAATTAGGGAGCGTGTGTTATCCGCCCCATTAAACTTAGTTTTTTAATAAGACTCGCACTTGGGTCTAGCCTTGTAGGCCTGCGCACGGACCATTGTTTTATTAGGAAGGCATTGAGTCTGGCTTACTAGGCCTAGCACGCCTGACCTAGTTCCTTTTTTATTTTTATTTTTAGTTTTAGTTTTAGTTTTTTTTTAATAATGCATTATTTATGTATATTTTTTAAATAAATTTTAGGTTTATATTTTAATTAGATTGTGATTATTTTTAAATGATATTGGGTATGTTTAAATTTTAGAGAGGTAGGTATGATTTATTTGTGATTTATTTTTAATTTTATATAGATTAAGTTAAAAAAAACATTGATTTTTTTATAAGATTTTTCATATGCGTAACCTTGCATTTTTTTTAATTATTGTTCAATAAATTTTATGTGTGTTTCTATTATAAATTTTATGTGTTTTTCTATTACAAATTTATTTTGATAGAGGAATTCATTAAATATAATCAGGTAAATTACCTGTATTGCAATGTTAGGTATCTTGATCTTTATTTTTTTCTTGATTTTCTCAATTTCATTTTTTTTTATTTTTGATGAATTTTTTTTCATTGCTTTACACCATGGTTATTGGGTTATTTAATTAGATGCGTGTATAAGTTATTTAATTTATATATAGGAGTATTTTTTTAGCGTAAAAAAACACGTTGAAGAATTATGTATATTTATTTTTTTTTATTATGTTTTGATGTTTAGGATTTGATGCTTATTCTTATGATTTTTTAGTTTTTTTTCCTTGAATCTTTTATAAAAGTTTCATTATTTTTAGTTTCATCCTTCAATCCAAGTTATTTTGTCTTTGTTCTTTTGATTTTTGTCTTTTTGTTAATGTTCTTATTCTTTTTAATTTAACTCTCAAATTTAAAATTTATTGTTGCCTTTTGATTTATTTTTTATTGCAATTTTAACATTCATTATCTTTATTTATTTTGAATTTTTTTATGTTGTTTTTTTGTGATTTTAACCCTCACGATATTTTCATACATAGTGTTCTCGGTTTTATAACCCGCGTCACGGTTTAAAAGGTTAACAATAATTGACTTTTTTGTCTGTTTTTTTTTCTTATATGAAATTATCCTATTCTCATTTAATTTTTACTTTGTTAACAAATAAGATCATTGAGATGTTTTTAGAATATTGTGAAGATATATTTTTATAGTATTGGCAAGAGTTAATCTTTTGCATTGAATCGTTGTTCTTTGTTTATTACTTTGTTGTCGATATCTTATTTTCTAATGATATTACTAAATTAACAGAGTTTATTAAACTCACTCGAGCTAATTACTTGAATATTATATTTTTTATTTTTAAAATAATATTTATTTTTTAAATATTTTTTATGTCAAAACAAAGGTTGGCCCCGTGGCGTAGCGCGGGCCATCTAAATAGTAATAATAAAGAGGAAAACTATATATCTTTTTTTCCTTTTATGTTTAGAAAACATTTGGTATCATGTAATTTTATTTTTGAAAAAAAATATTTAATTAGTTAAATAGTTTATGTTCTTACACTGATTTTATATATAATATACGTTTTAAATCTTGGTTTTGTTTATAAAAGCCAAAATAACTAGTTTTTTTATTCAAAAAAATATTTTTTATTTATTTTACAAGTAAAAATTAATTTTACAACAATTTTAACAAAACATATGTTATTTAAAATCTATTTTTTAAAACCATAATTAAAAATCCTCTTTTTTTTACAAAAAGGCACAGGTATTTAGTTTTTTCATTAACATATTTTCTTTCTTTTTCTCAATTAATATGAATTCGATGAATTAAGAAAGGCTTTTTTTATACAAAAAGTAGACATCCAGCTAAGCTATTCATATCTTTATCCAACAAAGAAATAAGTTGTATTAAAGGAAAAAAAAGTTGAATCTAAAAGAATATGCTCATGGAATTTGCAAGTGGCCTCGAACATGCCTTGGCAATCAAAGTTTACTTTAAGCTCCAAGTCTTTTTTCAAATTTTTGATTTTGTTATTAAATTTAGCCAAGTTGGTTAACCTTAAAACATCCCGATTTAACTTTTTGTTTAACTCAAGTTTTTAATTAAATTGTGTGGAATCTAATTCAACTTCAATCGATCGATTTTATAGATCAAAAAACAATCTTGATAACTAGTAAAAACATGATTTAACTTAAAAAAACTTTAAAATGATAACTTTTTTAAAAACATTTAAGACAATGATAAATTAGATTTACCCCGGTCCCCTCATGATTTGAGTCATGAACTCTATTGGGTTTAATAACATTTTTTATAAATTATTTTTATTTAATTATATAATAAAAATAGATGCTAACCAAAATTAAGCGTCAATCTAAAAATAGACACTTATTTGAGACAATAATAATCTTATTGAAAGCAAACAAAAATACATCATGCATTATATTTCTTAACCATACATCATGCATTATATTTCTTAACTAATACAATATTGAAGGACGGAATCAAAAATAATAAATTAAAGAAAAAAAACATATTTCATTGGTGGGTAAACTCGTCAAATCTATGAATCGGGTAACCAGGGCTAGCACACAAAACTTGCAAACCAGGTTGTAGATTCTACTGAGATTATAATATGTTTTTTTTTCAACACCATGTTTTATTTAACTATCTGATAATAAAATTAAGCGATCGCAAAATCTCACACCAACCTAATACCATGGAAAGCAAAACAAAATCAATTACAAAAATGAATTCTAAATTAACCCAACATCAAAGGATATAATAAAAACAAAAATAATGAAAAAAAGATTAAACTTGTTAGACCTGTGAACCATGTCAAACAGTCAAACCTGTAAATAGGTTCATAAACTATTTTTTCGAGAATATATGAGAGAAAAATAGAGAATAAAAAAACACTCCATTAAACTAATAAATCAAGGCAACCTTGGTTACTTTGACAAACCCGCAAACCAAGTCAACCCTATAGAAAGACAAAATAAAAAGAAACAAATTACAAAACTAAATTCTCAACCAAACCAATATTAAAAGGTGAGATCAACAAAAAAAATTAAAAAAAAATCATAAAAAAAATTAATAATAAAAAGAAGTAAAATATTATGAATTACTATTATAATCCACAGTGCAATAGATAATAAAAGGCATGGTTTTCCCATGCCCTTTATTATTTTAATGGGCTAAAATTATATTTTCATGTCAAACTGAAATTGCCAAGGTCGAACCCATTATTTTTCTATTAGAACCGACTTTCTTATCAAAATTGGCCAAGACCATATTTTCTTGGTCAAACCGAGGTTGCCAAACCCGTCATTTTTCCTATCAAAACTGACTTTTTAGTCAAAATTGAAAAAAAATAATGTTCCGATAAAACTGAGGTAAATCACCATTTTTTAGTCAAAACTAATTTTCCATTTAAAAATAGTGAAAACCTTCATTTCATGATCAAAATAGAATTACTATGATGAAATTGGTAAAAATAAATAATTATTGGGGGTCAAATTCATAATTTGATGGTCAAAACATTTTTCGTGGGCAAAATTTTTGTTTTTTTGTTTCAATAAAGGTCTTTTATATTGATTCTAACATTTTACCCATATATCTACTAAAAAAATATATCGTATTAAATTTTTGATGCCAAGCATTTAAATATGATGTCACTTGACACCATGTAAGATTTTCTTAGAAGACAGACAATCTCACTTTTCTCTGCATAAAAAAAACAAAAGGGCAAAGTGAGATTTTCACTGTCAATTGCTATAGTGAAAGTACGCTTTAGCTTAATAGTTAATAATAGTTAATTTCTAAATTTATCATCATTAAATTTATTATAACCCTTATTTTAGTAAAAAAAAAATCAGGTTTTCCACCATTAGAGAGTAACCATAATAGCATAGCATTGCATTCAATCATCAACTTTTTTCTTTTTAGATTTATTAGTTGTGAAGAGATATATTATATTCTTTAATTTTCTAGATTTAAACTTTAATGCAAATTTTTAAATGAATTTATTAATTTTTTTTATACACTAGATTAATATGAAGAGTATATAATTGAAATCATTTTAAAAAAATTAAGTTTCAATTGACATGTTTGCTAGCTTAAACACGATATTCAATCGACCGAAATAATATTAATAATTAATGAACTCGTATTTTAAGAACTCATTTGATATTATATGGTAATTTTTATTTTTTTAAAGTGTTTTTAAAATTATTTTTCACCTGAAAAAACATTAAACTGATGCTTTTAAATGTTTTTATATATATATATTTAATGTATTGATATTAAAAATATAAAAATTATATCATTCTAATATATTTTTAATTAAAATTTTTTTTAAAAAAATATCACATACCATATTACCAAACAAATAGTAAATTGGACTTATGTCTTGGACTTGTAATTAAAAGTTAATAAAATATTATATTTTCTTTAAATTTTTCATTTTCAGAAATAGAATAGACAAACTTAATCATTTGAAAAACTTTATAAGAATATCAAAAATTGTCCAGCCCCAAAAAAAAGGTTATTTAAAAAGTTAATTGGTCTCTCTTTAAGTAAATATTTTCTAAAAATTTCGGCAGAGTCTTCTTTATATTTTCAATACCAAGTTATCGACTTAAAATCAAAACCTGTAAATAATAACCACAAACTCATCCCAATATAAATATGCATCGCAACTCTACTAAACACATCAATTTCCATATCCCCTGTGATTTCATTTATTTTTTTTATAGTTAACATTGTATGATTTCATATATAATATTTAAAACTAATTTATTTATAATAACATTAATTTCTTAGGACACAAACACATTCAAATATAAATACAACAAAACTATATTATCAATTAAAGTAAAGACATTATTCTTAATTACATACCCGGCAAAAGAATAATTTAACCATTTTAAAATTTCTTAACATACATGTGATATAAAACATAATATCAATATTTCCAATACAAAAATTAACTTTAACAAGGATTTCTATCTATGCTTCTACTTTCCAGTTCGAGGGTGAGATATAGATAACAACATATTTATATAACATGTGAACATTTGGTAGAAACTAGAAAATTTATACTTATTAATAATACACAATTTAAATAAGGGTTATTTGAAGCATACACAATAATATACGCACTAGCTCATTAAATTACTTATCGTTAATATATTAATTTAATTTAAATTTTATTTTTGTCAATGCTTTACTAGATATCTTTTTCATTAATCAGGATATGACTTTCTCAAGTTGTCCATTAATTAGTACATTATATCTGAAGTTCAGGTAAGAAAGAAAAGGAAATAGTTCAACCAATGTGCCCATTTCAACATGGTATTATTTCCATGAACTAGGAAATAATCTTTCAACACGTCCATTTAACAGGGCATTATTTCCATTAACCAGGAAATAATTTTTGGGCACGCTCATTTATTTAACAGGACATTATTTTCATTAACCAGGAAATAAACTTTCGATGCATCCATTTAACAGGACATTAATTCCATTAATCAGGAAATATTCTTTCGGCACGCCCATTTATTTAACAAGGCATTATTTCCATTCTTTTTATTTCACAATTTCTACATTAAAATTACAGTCGAAGGAAATTTCTTCTAAAATACTAACTTAAACAATTAATTTATTATAGAGTATTTAACACCTACCTGGTGTTTGTGGACGTGAAGTGGTCCGCTGTTGCTGATTAAGTCCTGCGACCTCTTCTGCACCAGCACAAAAATCAACATGTCAATTATTATTCATAACTAAATGATAAAAATCTCATTTCATTTTAAGTTAAGAAGAATAAAATTCTCCTTTTTAACCTTTTATCGAAATTAACTTTCTAATTCTCTAACAATCCATCCGATTCATCTAAAATCACTCTTTTACATTAACAAAAATCCAAGTCAAAATTCTTTTTCTCCTTTTTATGTGTCATGGCCGAAATTCCTTCAAGGAAAAATGGTGAATATTTTATTTTTGTAACATCCTTCACCATTCCATTTATTAACATTTATAAGCCAATAAATTCCCACAATTCCTAAACAATTGCATTAAATTCTTCAATCTCCGAAAACTTCTCCTTTTGCCGAGACCAATAACAAAAAAGGGGGGAGGGGTTTGTTTCTTCCATTTCTAAATTAAACACTTACCCATTAATAATTTATGCTTCCTAATATAGTTCAATCATAAATTGCATCATTTGAATAATTAACACCATAAATCCTCAAATTCACATAATCATAGCAATTTAATTTCTTCATCAAAACATAAAATTATAACAATTAATCATTCTAAACATGTTCTTCAACTTACTTGGATAAAGATTCAAGGAATGGATACAAGAAAAATTTAAGTTTCCTTCTTCCTTTTTAAACCCTAGCTTTAGATTTATTTCTTTAAAACAAGTTCCAAGCACTAAATCATCCCTCTTAATTCTTTTTTTATAAGTGCTAATCACTCTAATTACACTTCTCTTTATATATAATTTGCAAGGAAACAACTAAAAATCACACAAATCCTTTCCTTCTCTTATGGCTTCTAGCCATCGGCAAAAAAAAGAAAAGATGGGCATTTATATAATCTCATTTTTTAAATTTGCACATTGACCTCTTTTGTTTAGCATGTTTCAAATTTGTCCTCATCCTTTCTTTCTCAATAAATTAATGTCTTATAACTTTCTTTTGTTTAATTTTACCCCTCTAAATGCTTGCTTGCTTATTTATTTATTTATCTATTATTATTATTATTATTATTATTATTATTATTATTTTGATCGGGTTAGAATACAACCAGCTTTTACAAAAATCCTTAATTTTTTTTGTTCTCTAAAAAGGAACTAATCTCTTGTATTGAATGTGTTGCAGCAAACATGTTGATCCTTGTGCGTCCAGAAGAGTTTGTGCCCTTGTTTTATTGCACTTTCTCCATCTCCCTTTTTTAATCTTATTTGGACTTGGGCAATGAATCGAGGGTGAAAAAAAAAATCCCTTTTTAATCATGAAAGAAAATAAATAAATAAAATCCTCCCAATTTACAATTCATAATTGTTAAAGAGAAAAAATAAAATCCGAAGCTTGCATTTTTTATTTATTTATTTATTATTATTGTTATTATTATTGCATGGGAGGCCAAAAGGGTATCGGGTGACACAAGGAAGGGAGTACTCTTCTATTGTATTATAATTAGATTACGTTTGAGATGAGAGAAAATGACTTTTGACCAGGAATCAAAGTTAAAAAGTTATTTTTATAAATATTTGACAATAAAAATGAGTTAAGTTAGAATTAGATTTGGTAAAAATCGATTACAATGATTTTTTATGAAAAAAATAATATAAATAAGAAGTTAGACATTAAAAAAAATTCCTCAATTTTATAATGACTTTTTGATCGAAGTATAAATCTTTTTTAACCAACAATGTTTGTAATTTTTTTAAATTTCAAATAAAAAAATAACTTAAATTAATTTACAAAAACCATACCAATTTTTTTTTGTGGTAAGGGTGAAATAATTTTTGGCAAAGGCGAGGTGATTTTTTTAAAAAAAATATATTAGAAGGGGCTATTTTTTAGAGAAAATGGTATAATTTCTATAAAATAATTATTAAAATTCAAAAGCCATTTTGAACTTTCAAACCGTGACTTCAATTACACCATAATTCCATCCATATGTTTTGACTATTATTGTAAGTTCATGAATTGTTCTACTGTGCATTATATTCTTTCCTTGAAATTGATATCAAAGTTATTAAATTTGATCTAAGTTACCGCAGTTCATTTAAATCAATCCAAAATTATATTATTTTAAAATTTTATTTTTAAAATTAAAACAATATTATTTTGATTATTTTTAATTAAACCAGATTTTGATCGAGTTAACCAAATCGACCAGGACATGGGTTAACTTGTGTCATCCAGGTTTGATTAGGTTAAGACCCTGGGTGGATCGAGTCTCAGGTTAACCTATTGGGTTAGGCCGGGTTTAATAACGCTATTTGAGATACGACACAATAGTAAGCAAACCCTATTTGTTAATAACTAGTTGATTCAATGTTGGTTTGGTACTACTATAGCTTTTGCTTTTAAAAATGTTTTTGTAATTTCTTTTTGCATGAAAAACATAAAATTTATGTTTTTTTAGGAGATTTTCGATGTTTTAATGTGTTGATGTAAAAAAAAAAACTCTGAAAAACAATCATATTGATGTATTTTCAATTTAAAAGAACTTTTGAAAAGCACTCTACACCACATTACCTATTAGAACTGGTTTATTTAAAAAAATTATATATGAAGTCCACTCATATTTGGAGTTAAAACCATGATATATTTTTTTTAAATGACAGTTTGGTAAAGGTTTTGGGAAAATAACATGAGTTAGGAAAATATTTACCATGAGTTTGGGCTTCGTTTTGGAAAATAAAAAACATTTGTTATTTAGTCCTTGTTTGATTAATAAAAAATTTTATCCTTAAAATATTTTTTTTATATTAAGCAATCCATTAATTATGTCACAAAAATTATTGTTATTACTATGAACATTTATGAATTCTTTCATAGATTATACATAATTCATGAACTATGAATGCTTTGGATATTCATGAACTATGAATTCTTTCATGAATTTATAAACATTCATGAATTCTTTTCATGAATTATAAATATTAATTCTTGAACAATGAGCATTTATTATAATTAATAAAATATTCATGAATTGTGAAGATTCTAGAATTATGAGTATTAATGTTTTGGTTTTCAAGTTCTATAAATAGATGTCTTGGATGAGTGAGAAATTATCCAATAATCTTCTTGAGTTTTTTTTTCTTTTTTTTTTACAGGTTTTTCTAAAGCCTCGTCATTCCATTCTTTTTTTCTTCTCTAGAGCTTAAGTTCAATCTTCGTAGAGAGATGTTGATTATTATTCATTTAAGTTCATTAAACCTTATTTAAGTATGCACCTAAAAAGAATGAGTTAATGGAATCCCGAGAAATTTATTAAAGAAAGTCCTTTTACATCAAATAATGAGCAATAAAACTTTAATAATAAATAATTAATTATTAACAACAACAAAATTTCAGATTAGATATCTTTAAGACTTCAATAAATAAGTAATCTAAACTAATTTTATTTAAGTATAATTTGAATACTTGTTTTTGTTTAATTTATGATTGTTTTTCCAATTTTTTCTACAACTTTACATATTTACTTAATATACACTTCAGATCTCTATAATGATCGTCTGACCACCATATTTTTATATATTTACATTATTATAAAC
>Ga0325414_1009214_pt1 | contig 10424 bp, 4 predicted proteins | sample PopdelMetagenome_8_FD_206183 | JGI IMG/M metagenome (GOLD analysis project Ga0325414, IMG submission 206183) | Populus deltoides microbial communities from Bellville, Georgia, United States - Leaf-PdKOR-R3 | ecosystem: Host-associated > Plants > Phyllosphere > Phylloplane/Leaf | place: USA...
TGTTGTCATAGTTTAGATAATCACAAACCAAATCCCCCCAATTACATAACGTACAACATAAAAATCTGACTTGAAACTTCCTCGTGGGATCGACCCCTTGCTTGCTCTATACTATCTTGTGTGTTGTATTTGAAGCTAGGGTAATTAATTTGTGCGACCGCGACATCGCAACACTGTTTCAGGTGATGTCGTATATACTCTATCTTTTTACCTTAGGACATTGAGGACAATGTCTCGTTTTGGTTCGGAGGGGAGAGGGTAGTAATTGACAAAAAAAAGGAGAAAGATCAAAGAATTGCACAAATATATACACAGATATCATTTATCATGGGAAACTGAAAGAATTGACTTAAGAGTCACGGAGTACCGTTTTTCACCATTTGACTAGGGTGAGAGAGACTAGCAAAACAAAATTCACACCAAAAAGAAACACAAAAACAATATGAGAAAAAGAATCAATCTTTATATAGAGGATCACTTAATTTAATAGAGTCATTTTCAATCGAAAAATTGTCAAAGTAAGCTTTCAAACGATGCCCCTTTACCTTGAAAACATTGTCATTCTTTGGATTTTTGATATCACTGGCCCCATATGGATACACATGTTTCATAATAAAAGGACCGCTCTATCTTGATCTTAGTTTTTCAGGAAATAAATGGAGTCGAGAATTATAAAGCAAGACTTTTTGACCAACATTGAATGTTTTTCTCAATATTTTCTTATCATGAAACTCTTTGATTCTTGCTTTATGAATTCTTGAATTTTCATATGCATCATTTCTTATTTCCTTAAGCTCATTTATTTGTAATTTTTGCAGTTGACTAGCATCATCAAGGTTTGAATTAAAAGCTTTAATAGCCCAATAAGCTTTATGTTCAAGTTCCACAGGCAAGTGACAAGGTTTTCCATAGACTAATCTATAAGGTGACATACCTAATGATGTTTTATAAGCAGTTTGATAAGCCCAAAGTGCATCATTAAGTCTTAAAGACCAGTCTTTCCTAGCAGGGTTCACTATTTTCTCCAATATCTATTTGATCTCCCTATTAGCAAGTTCTACTTGTCCACTTGTCTGAGAATGATAAGGGGTGACAACTTTGTGTGTGTTTTCATATTTCTTCATTAAAGACTCAAATGACTTGTTTCAAAAATGTGTTCCACCATCACTTATCATGGCTCGAGGGATTCCAAATCGATTCAAAATATTTTTTTTCAAAAACTTTATCATTGTTTTGACTTGGAATTGCCACTATCCACTTGGAATTGCCACTATCCATTTTGAAACATAATCTACTACGACTAATATGTACAAGAAACCAAATGATGGAGGAAATGGACCCATGAAATCTATACCCCAACAGTCAAAGATCTCAATGACAAGAATAGGATTTAAAGGCATCATGTGACGTTTTGAATTAGATCCCAACTTTTGACAATTTTCACAAGTCTTACAGAATGCATGTGAGTCCTTGAACATGGTGGGCCAGTAAAATTCACTTTGTAAGATTTTTGCAATTGTCTTTCTTGATGAGAAATGACCCCCACATGTCTTAGAATGACAAAATTTAATGACACTACTTACCTCATTGTTAGGAATGCATCTTCAAAATATTTGATCAGTATAATATTTGAATAAGTTAGGGTCATCTCAATAAAAATTCTTCACTTCATTCAAAAACTCTTTTTTGTCTTGGGTACTCCAATTAGCTGGCAAATATCCTGAAGCAAGAAAATTGATATTTTTAGCAAACCAAGGCGTTGAACTAAGAGAAAGTAAATATTCATCAGAAAAGTAATCATCGATTGGTGTGATGTCGGATGTCGAATCTATTGTCAATCTTGACAAAAGATCCGTGACAACATTTCGTATCTAGGTTACCGAGAAGTAGGAAAGGACATGATGTCATATAGGTGATCGTGGATAGACTGACAAAGTCTTCTTTGTTTTTGCTTATGAATATGGGGGATTCGGTTGAAAACTAGCTCAATTATATATTAAAGAGGCAATGAGATTGCATGGTGTACCAGTTTCTATAGTTTTCGATAGGGATTCTCGGTTTACATCAAGGTTATGATCGAGTATCAATGGGCTTTAGGTACCAGATTGAATCTAAGCATAGCTTTAGGTACCAACCAGATTTTATTCAATATATTTTAAAGTTCTACATAAAATTTCAGCTCAATTTGATGGTCTGATTGAAAATTACGTCCAATAACATAAAACTAGTTAAATTGTGATTTTTCGTCAAATTTCAGAATTTCTCCAAATATTCTAAAATTTTAACCCAAGCTACGATATCATATTAGAAGGTTCAATGCTAATTTTTATAATTTTCTGATAACTCGATCGATAGTTATGAATTGTTTTTTGTTTTACATGAAACTAGTCAATTTATGATTTTTCGCCTGGAGATTTTACATTAATAATATCCATATATTAATTCAGGAAAATTTTAGAAATTAACTCTATTAAGTCCTTACTTGATTTTTCTAGGTCTATGGATATAATCCCTATATTAATTATATTTTAATCCTTTTTTTAAAAAAATATTTTTATTAAGTTATACTTAATTAAATCATCTTATTTTAATTTTTGACTAATGGTTTTTAATGTGTGTGACCCATTAGGTTCCTAATATGTTGATTCAAATATAAATTATAATTCTAATGAAATAAATTTAATTAATTTATTTATTATCAATTAAACAATTGATTAATTTATATGTAAAGATGAGGTGCATCGTCTAGCAATGTGTCATTATCCCTCAAATATTAGAAAAGTCATTAGTGGTTTGACTTAACCTTTTAGTAACCGGTTTCTTAGTGTAATTGATATTATTTCATTAATAATATTTTAATTTAACATTAAAGCATAAATCATGTTTGTTCTGTACATAATAGTTATTGATAATTCGAATGAGATTTGAAACTTTTTTCAAATCTCATTTTATCTTGGCCAAGGATTTCTCGATCAATACTATTTGAGAACAGATGAAACATTTTTCCTAATTCACCTAGGGTGATTAACCCTCTCTTGATCACCCAAGTACCTTCATATAGTTCATGCTACTCAATGTCTGCCTTTTCATTACCTCGATTAAGATAACATGTAACAGGATCAAAGCATAATATTCTCTATATAAGATAACTTTGTGATCACAAGTCTAAGGATCACTTACACAACCATCACATGAGGTTTTCCATAGATATAAATGTTCTCTCCATATGAAATCATGTGGGTTAGTTTAGTGTACATGTCTTATGACAAACACCTACATATTAGTTGTAGGTATCTCTTATACATCAGCTTATGAGAACAATTGCTTCCTTTCATAAAAGAAATAACATAATTTGTATCAGTCTTTACAACTTTAATGAATGCTCAGTATTTAAGAGAGCATCGGCCAGGAACATTTTAGGAACAATGCTTTGACGCAATAAGAATCTTATAATTATAACAACTTTGTAATTTTCATTGCAAAGCATTTTTTGTTCAATGGAATTTATCTTTACTCTAGATTCATTAATCTAATATTATATGAATATTAAAGATAAATTAATACTTTATTAATAATAAATATGTATTTTCATTAATATAATAATTCAATGTGTAACCAATTGATTGGTTGCAAGGCATATTAAACTAATAGTGTTTCCCCAGCCTAGATATGAATCTGTTAAGGGCAGCCAGTTTTCCCGTGAGACCTTAAACATCTTTGATCTTTTATGGAGGAATCATATCTAGGATCACTAAAATCTTCTCAGAGTTAGGCTCTATTCCCTTGCTAAGAACAAGGAAACCCAAAATGTTTCTCTCTCTAATGGCGAATACATATTTGGTTGGATTCAACTTCATCTAACAATTGTTCAACACAGAAAAAACCTCTTTTTCATGTGTTGTTCGAAAGTTATGCTTTTCACCAACATGTCATCCACATATGCCTCCATATTCTTCTCAATCTGGTGCTTAAAAACTTTATTGATCATCAGCTAGTATGTATCCCCTGTATTTTTCAGGCCAAAAGGTATGGCATAATAACAAAAGGTTCCTTTGTGATGAAGGAGGTTTTTTCCTCGTTTTTCAGGTGCATTGGGATTTGGTGGTACCTAAAATTAGTATCTAAAGAGTTTAAAAAATTTAAATTTAGCCATGGAATCTACTATCAATCTTTGAGAGAGGGAAGCTATCTTTAGGGGAAGCTTTATTCAAGTCAGTGAAGTCCACAAACATCTTCTACTTTCATTTGCTCTTCTTTACCATAACCACATTAGCCATCCAATCTGGATACATGAACTCACATTGAAGCCGACAACCCATAATTTATCCACTTTCGTGGTTATTGCCTATTGTCTTTCTCCCCTAAAATTTATCTTCTTATGTTGGACAAGTGGATGGATTGGATTAACCTAGAGTTTATGGGTGGTTGTGTCTGGAATGATCCCTAACAAATCTGACATATAGAAAGCAAAATCCCCTTTGTGGGAAAAAGGAAGAATGGTCAGTAATTGCAATTTGTGCAGCTCTAAGGTGGAACCCATCTTGGTGAGTGCCCATTCTTGTCTAGGGTGGAACCCCTGACCTTTCAAAGCTGATTAAAAAGGTCTTCACCAAATTCATCCTAAAGGGGTCTATCCTTATCTGGGACATCACTTCCTTAGAGAGGATGTTGACAGAGCCGTCATCGTCTACTAATACCCTGTGAACCATGTGGTTGGCCAGAACTGCAAAAATGACCAGGGCATCTTCATGGGGATAAGTCACCCCTCTTTGTCCTCTAGAGTGATAATAATAGGTTTATTCTATGGACTTTGTTGTCGAGCCACTATGAGAACCTATTTCTCATATTTTCTCTTGCCATTGGTGGTGTCTCCTCTTACTGAGATTCCTCTTAAGCTCATATTGATCTATGAGAGACTTTTGTTAGGTGGACTGGGCTTTTCCCTGTTTGGTTCATGTAGGTATTCCCTTTAACAAACTACTCCATGTATCATTTGGTTATCAACCTCTCAATATCCTTTCTTAAAGTGAGGTAATCTTCGGTGTCATGTTTTTTGTCTTTGTGAAAAAGAAAAAACTTCCTGGATGTACGGGTATATAGAGGCGATGCCATAAGGGGCGGATATTGAATGTAATCCTTCTCTTGATGGTTGTGAAAAATTAGGTAAGAGTAGTATTCAGGGGAAAGTTGTGCCTCCTTTTGAGGTGATGAACGTGTTCCCTTGCCAACCTCTTTTGATTTCGCCTTGAGTTATTCTTCTTACTGGGAGGGAAACAACTCCACCTAGGGTATTTTTATTCTAAGCCTCTTGATAAAAACATGAAGGTCTATGACGTAGAATATTGACTTCCTCTACCCGAATATGGTTCTCCATGACTTGTTTTACCTTCATTAGGCCTCTATCGTGCAAGGCATACAAGTCTCTCTATAGGGAGCACTCTTTTACCCCTCTTATCAGAGCCTCTAGGTTTAATGGTTTAATCAACTCTTCAACCTTGAGCATATCTTCATTGAACCTCTTCAGGTATGCTTGAGTGGACTCTCCTCCTGCTTGGGTTATGCCAAAGAGTTTTGTAGAGCTTTTTTTGGTAGGGATATTGGTGTTGAACCTTGACACAAGTTTTGCATGGAGATCTCTGAAACCCATAATAGAGCCTACCTCAAAGCTTGTTTACCATGCTCTAGTCAACCCTTTAAAGGTCATTTGCAGGATCTTGCACGTGATATTAATGTCTTAGATGACTTACTCAGGGTTGTTGTGGATGTTTTGGACGTGTTTTCATGGATCTACCAGTCCATCATAGTTGTTCGAGGTCATCTTTATAGAGATATAATCCTTGAAGACATGAGTGCATAAGACTTGTTTGGATAAGAGGGATCCCTTTATCCCCTAGGGGCTATGGGTCTCATCATTGAAACATTTCCTAGTTATACTTCCCCCTGATTTCTGTCAAACTCTCAGAGTAACTAGAAGACTCTAGCGTGGAATGGTAAGATCGATAACTGAGCTCTTTCTTGTAGTAGTTGGATGGATCATGTCTAGAGTAATAGCTTTTCAAAAAGGTCTTATGTAGATAAGACCAGCCCCTCAGAGGGCTAGTGGGCTACTTGGAGTTCTCCACATCATTTTCCATGTTTCCTCGGGGTAAGACAATTGTTTTCTGGTAAGGAGGACATCTTGTGATTGTAGGGTTGGGATAGAGGGAGTTATCCTTAGGGGTGGTGCCTTTTTCACTGGGGCTTGCTGGGGTGGTGTGGTTTGGAGTTGCCCTTGACATGCTAGGATGGCTTGAGTAAGAGCTTGCACCTAATTAATGAGCTGTTGAAAATTTAACGAAGCTGGTGGGATAGATGTGCTGCTATCGTGGGGAGGTCCATAAAATGCCCCAACCAAGGGGTTTCTTGATTATCAGCTATTTATTATAATAAGAGGTGTCCAAAACTTGTTATGCAAGAACAATCGATGGCTTTTTGAACAGGTTTCCATAGATGATGCTAATTAATGATGCTCTAGAATCTAGTATGATAGGGAACTTGAGTTTTTAAGTGATTGGATAATTAATGATCACATGTTCATGTTAATTTTCTATTCTTCATAACTGAGGGTATAGAAGGTTGATGGCAGAGGCCTGGATTCCTGCAAAACAATCTCTTTTGGTGGGATATAGGGACCCTCTGATGATTAAGTCAGTGACTTTGAGTGATGAGCTGTAGTAAATAAGCATTAAACTCTAAGAACAAGAATGTTTGTTCTTAGTTCGTGTATGATAAATGCTAAAATATATTGTAAGAGAGTGAAGATTATGAACCATTTACCTGGGTTGTTCAGGGAGTATTTATAACCTTTGTACCTTGAACTTTCTTCTTTTTTATTCAAAGGGTCATAAATCTTTTCCTTCTTCATATCTAAATGGGGAGGAAGGCCCTTACATCAACATTCATATTGATGTAAATGTCTCTTGACATGGCATTAATATTAATGTCCTACATCATTTTGTACACAATATTAATATAGATATGATCAACCCTTATAATCAACATTAATATCGAGTAACGTATCGATGGCTCTCCGAGGACTTTTTTCATAGCTAGGGTGTAAGGAAATAATGATCCTAGATTCCTGTTTGGGATGCTTGCATCAGAAGTAATCCTAGGCTCAATGATGTTTGAGCCTGACATCTTGCTAGACCCACAGGCGCTTGGTCCTGGTGCGTAGTTGTGCCTAAGAGAGTTAGGTCACTACACCATTAAACAGTTTTACCGACTGATTAATTCCGTCAGTGTAAGACACATAATTCATTGGTAACATTTTTACCAATAGCATCACCGACGAAATACGTCTGTCGGAATATTGATTGTCGATAATTCCCATTTTCGTTGCTACTTCTGTTAGGGAAAAAAAAACACCGACGGTCTTACAGACGGGGGAAGCGCACCAAAGAAAAATATCCCGCTAGAACTTTACCGATGACTTATTCCATCTGTATTTCCAACGGTAAATCATCGACGGCCAGTCCGTCGGTTATTGTGGCATGGGCAGTAAATATTTCAGAACTCTTGGTAAAATACCAACGGACTCTATCAGTCGATAATGTCAACGATAACTCACCGACAGAATGTATCCGTCAGTGATTGTGGCATGGGCAGTAAATTTTTTTCAACTCTCTGTTTAATACTGACGGACTTGGTCCGTCTATAAGGTCGTTGTTATTTATTTAAAAATATTTTTAAAAAATAAGTTTGAATAAATAATTTTTTTTCAAATATTATATTAATTAATAGTAAAAAAAACTAATTAACCAAATAAAATTGTATTAAACATTAAAAATATAAAAACAATGTTAAATAATATTCATCCAAATATTCATTACAAATTTAAAGTGTTTCAAAAACAAAATTAAACTAGAATAATGACGGAGGTAGGGGAGGAGGAGGAGGCTGGTTGTTCTTGGGACCGTATGGCTAAAAAGGGGCTGCACATGTATCATCACCCATCCTTGATCTAATGTCCATGACCATTTGACGGAGTTGTTCATAATTCATCAAGAGTCATTCATATTGTAAGGCTATGAACTCCTCAGACTAGGTGCTTGATACTGATGGAGAGCTTTTAACGGTTAAGACACTACGGGCCGCCCACAAGTTTTCTGCCGTAGTTTGGAGAGCCCGTAGACCCAATTTTTATCATGTCCACCAGACGATCCTACCTCCATCCACAAATCCAGATCGAAATCCAAATGGGTCGAAGGATCGTCCCTATATCTCTCCCTCAATCGACTATTAGAGGTCTCCTGAAAATTTTAAAAAAATCATCATATTCAATTCAAGAAAATAATAACTTATGAAATAAAATGATTGAACGAACATATTGAGCATGGTTGTTCACGAACTGTTGCACCCTCTTTTGGCGGTCTTGACTCCGCACGTGCGTCTTTACAAACAGCTTCATTGGGCTCGACTCACGTCCAAGAGACATAGCCTGTAAGGAAAACAAAGGTTGCAAGTTAAATATATTTATAAGCAATAACAAATTAATTACCGATATATTTCATTTAAATTAATCTTACCATCTGCTTTGCATGTGCACTGAACGGAACGGAGCCGTCGATGTGCGTGGTCACTGAACCATGAATTTATCGGTTCTGATTGTTGGCACCGGAATGTGAGCGTCGTGCGAACTACTCAGATGTCACGTGCTCAATATATTGCATCCATATATCCCTCGAGATGAATGGCGATTTGAATTCCTGCCAAACCGCCACCTCTTTCCAACCTTCTAGACCATTATCTCTCGCATATCTTTTTGCTTTTTTGTGTCATACCAAAAATTACGCAACCTACTTCCATAGTAACAAATTAGAATTTAGAACATAACATTATAAAACAAAAATTATATTACTTTTGATGTTACCTAGTTGCCGCGTGATTCTCCCATACCCTCCTCATAACATTGTTGTTCGCACTATCCCACTCAAATTTGTGTTGTGTATAAATAATTCATTTAAAATAAAAATAGTACAAGATATAAAATTATAAAAATAATTTATTAAAAATAAGCTAGAAATTAAATAAAATTAATAAAATATTAATTAATTGTTCATAAATTATGTTATAAGTATATAAAAAAAACTAAAACCTAAACAAATCGACATTGAAAGGTCATCCTTCCATTGTGCCTGGTATTTGCGGGTGAATTGACCTCGTTGTGAAAGCACACCGCCTTTGCATTGTGAAATCGCGCTAGAAGAGGCAGCATCACAAGTTGACAAAGGTGCCTTTTCGTGATCAGCACCTAGGAAATCATCCTTGCTGCTAGAAGAACTAGCTGCAACCGTCCGCTGACGACGTGTTATTGATTTCATTCAACGCATCTACACAAATTTATACGAATAATTACATAATTAACTTCGATTCTTTAAAAAAATTTCTGCAGCACCTCCCCTGTACTGGAGACTACCCACAATTTTCAAACCTGCAAATATTTACAATAATCACAAACCAAATGGCTCCATTGGAAAATCTTATATACAACCTAAAATCTATCGAAATTTAACTTCTATATATTTTCAACTAACATCTATAGAAATACATAAATGACAATTAAAATTAATGGAAATAATAAAAAAAACATAACAAGCAATAATAGAATAAAATTGAGATAAAAATAATTAAATTTAACTCTTCATTTCCAATTACCATTTCCATGGTAAATTCAACAATAACAATTAAAATTCAACAAAATTTTCAAATAATTATTACAATACAAACAATAAACTAATTAAATTTTCATTCTACACATCTACACAAATTTATATGAATAATTAAATAATTAAATTCAATTATTTAAAAAACATTCTTCAGCACCTCTCCTATATTAGAGATTACTCACAATTTTTATACCTACAAATATTGATAACATCCACAAGCCAATTGACTCCATTGCAAAATCTTATATACAACCTAATATCTATAGAAATTTAACATCTATATATTTTCAACTAACATCTATACAAATTCATAAATAATAATTATTAAAATTATTTGAAATAATACAAAACATAACAAGCAATAATATAATAAAATTAAGATAAAAAATTAAATTTAATTCTATATTTCAATTAACATTTTAAAGGTAAATTCAATAATAACAATTCAAATTTAACAAAATTTTCAATTATTATGGCAATACAAACAATAAAATAAATTGAACAAATAAAAAGAAAGCACTAAAGACTTTAGGACTTTAGGACTTTATGTTGCAAACTACAATCAAAACAATAAAAATGAAATGAGGAACGTGATGTAACCATATTATTCGATAGTTTCACTCACATTTAACTAGTGTTTTGCCTATTGTTTTATGTATAAAATGCCTTGATATTCTTTGTTTTATGTTTTGAAGGCACCTTTAGATGAAAGATGCA
>Ga0325414_1009216_pt1 | contig 10424 bp, 6 predicted proteins | sample PopdelMetagenome_8_FD_206183 | JGI IMG/M metagenome (GOLD analysis project Ga0325414, IMG submission 206183) | Populus deltoides microbial communities from Bellville, Georgia, United States - Leaf-PdKOR-R3 | ecosystem: Host-associated > Plants > Phyllosphere > Phylloplane/Leaf | place: USA...
CATATTGTGACTTTTTATTCAAACTCTATGTAATTTATTTTTTATTTTCTTCACTTCATCTAGTATTTGATCGATATCATTAGCACATCCTCTCTTGTTATGAATATATAAACTTTACAATATAAAATATAATTTCTGAAAGACCAGAAGCAAAATGAAAAAAATCATTAAAGTATAGCAGGACGCCATAAAATTAAGAATGAAAAGAAAAGAACAAATGATCCAACAATCAACAAGTGATCAACACCAGATTTTGCTCTTAATTTTCAACCTTTTATGAACGTGAAAACACAAGATGCCTCCTTCACAACTCTGTGACTTGTTAAGAATAATAAAAAAGCTTAGACAAACATGAAAGAGAAGTAGAGAAGGCCAACAAACCTGGCAGCAAAGTAGACGAAAAAAGATTCAGCTTGATCTGTCGCCTTCGTCATTCAGCAGACCGACCACGGAAATGTGACTAATCGTTACTGCTACTTTTGTTCGGCATTTGAAAAAAAAAAATTTGGACTTCTACCATGCAAGATGGCAAGTGTTTTTATTCAATTCTCGAGCTCACACCACAAGCTTAATTGCTACAAAGTCCGTCTACTGGTGTGACTAAATGTAAATACAGGACATTTTCATTCAAGAAGTGACATTACATTAGGAAGAAATATAATTATATGAAAGGATGGAGAAAATGGCCGTCATTTCTCTGCTCCAGGGCATTCCTGGGCCTGAGCATGGACGTCATCCATTTCTACTATGCTAGACATAGCCCATAACTACCGCAGTCTAATTTGGGATCAGAGGCGACTAAATTTGGAAGACATGTCTTCATCAATGAATAGTCCATCCTTTTGTCCCAGTAGGCAGTATCCTGTACTAAACTACCAACGCAGACTAGTCTTACCATCCAGTCTGTCATAAGAAAAGTCAGGCCTCGCTGCAATTGAGTCCAAGAAGCTACGCTCAATTAATGACTGCACGAATAAGGCTATTTTCACCAAAGAAGCTACACTAAATTATTATTTTCCCTGCATTCTTATCAGAAAGACAGAAACAACAATCACATTTATTCAACGTAAAAAGATGAATAGAGTCGTTAAATGGAGAGAAAATGGCTAATTACACTAGCTAGTATTGATGAAGTTGAATTCTGAATCCTTCAAAGCCATTCGATATTTTCCCTTGATCTACCTAGAAGGTTTAGAAGAGAGACACTTTCCACAGGAGACAAGCTTCAGTAATGAATGTGATTTTCGTGTCCTGATTTTCAAACGAGAAAGCTGCAAGAACACACAACCAACATTTTAAAATCAGACCACATCATAATAGTTACTCATTTTTACAAAATGGCACCCCTTGGACAAAACGTACATCTTAGGAAATGTTTTAATCATTCTGGTAATTTCTGTTTACTTTGTGTAGTCAATGACCAACATGAGCTGCAACTAGCGTGTAAAGAGCAGCAATTCATCTATTGTATAATGCTTACATGTTTTTGCAGAATTCTATTTTGTTTGGTTTGACTCACTGTATGAGTCTAAAATGAAGAGGCTAGAATTGGGACATGCATGCTAAAAGGATTGAACGATATTTACAAAAAGGACAGCAAACATTATGAAAAGCAAACATGAAAAATAATTAATCTCACAAAGAATAGCAACGGTTGATTTCTATTTCAGCATTATGGGAGAACATGCAGGATATAATCATGATTAAAAATATTTTTATGAGCTAAAATGATGTGTATTGAAGACTTTGCATCAATATCATCAGCCATCTAGGATTAATTACCTTCCGACGTGTCACTCTTGTTGCTTTCCAGCAAAGCAAGCTTCTTGATCTAGGTTCCAGTCTCCTGTAAAACTACAATGCATAAGAGCCAATTTGATAGGACAACATATGATAAGAAAAATGTACAAAAGAAATCTCTTCCCAACTCAATTAAGTTCTGATCACAAACTAGTCAAGAGTGTTTCATTTTTTGTACATTAAGAGGCTAATTGGACCAGAGACTAAACAACAAAGGTTAATCTTCTTCTCCCTTAATCCATCTCATTCCTGGTGTGAGCGGATTCAAATCCCAGGATGCTTGGTGCAATTCCAAGAGACATTACCCCCTATACCACCAAGCACCTACACATGCCCAGGCTTCTTTGGAAAACTTTGACATAATATAAATCTTTTTAAACTATGCAAAAGTTCGTATAATCAAATCACTACTCACTGATCATACATGGTTTTACAATTGATAGATAGTTGCTACTAAAATCTACTCTTTAGCAGAAATAAAAAGAGGGTTTATTACCCTTCCTGTCAAGTACTCCCTAGGATTTTTTGAGAAACAAAAAAATTCAGAACTCAGCCTTCTGGAACTACCAAGACCTCCTTTCTGTTCATCACATATAGCACATACAGCTAACAGCAACCACTTTTCTAGTATAATAAAGTTCACTGCTAAAAGGTGGTTCCAGCTTCTAACGAGTCTATTTGACTCCAACCAAGAATAAGAACTAGACTGGCATCATCATAGGGTGAAAAGGAATAAACAATTCTGCAAATACGTACAAATTTTCTTGTTCAAGCTTTTCAGCTATGGAGACTGCTTTGTGTTTTGACCATTCAGCCTGCTGTGTACATCCTTCAGCTTGCTGAATTACATGCGCAAGGGAAACCTTGCTTCTCACAATGCTCTTACTCTGACTTGGTTCCCTAAGTATTCTTCTTTCCACCATAGACCCCATGGCTGGTTTCTTATTCGAAACTGATTCTCCTGCCCATGTTCGCTGTAAACCTCTTCTACTAGATTCTACATTGTGGTTTGCTGGTTCATTACCCTCATATTTCCTTGGAGAAGCTGGCATTTCAACAATTTCACTCCTCCCTTCTAGAGAATCTCCAGTCCTAGGCATTCTGCTCCCAGCATTAGGCTCTGAGCCCATAGCCATCTGAGATGAACCAATTTTAGAAGCTGCTGGCAAGTGGAACCCCGCATTTGTTTCCTTGTTCAACTCACATCGGATCTCAATTGTCACTGGCGATCCAAGAACAGATTCAAATGCTTGTAAAATATGTGCCCTAAACTTCTCTGCCTTCAATTTGGTGAGATGTGAACTGAATATCAACTGCACAGTTGGAGCTGCAAAAAGAAAAAAATAATAATAATTTGGAGTTAATTAACTATGTGCAAGAAGTGAATGTAAAGAAAATATTTGTTTGCCAAGCAGGGACATGGGACATCAATGTGATGTCCACAATATCTGGAATGCCAACTAAACAGAAAGATTATCCCACAAGCCATATATTTTTGGACATTTAAGCTGAAAAAAGGAATAGTGGAGTCAAATAGGAATGGTGGAGACATGAGAGAATGATAAACGTTATGGAATCTTGATAAGAAACTCAAAGATTCTTAATTAAACAGAGTTCTCCCACAGCAAGCTTACAGTGAATCATAAATAAATACACATAAATATAACATGGGAAATAGACATACATACATTATTATACATGAATATCCATGTCCCTGAATTGTAATTTTTAGAATTGTTGTGTGCAACACTTATTTATGTGCCAAGAACTAATAATGAGGAGCAGATTTAAAGTTTAAATTGGTAAGAAGAGAAATTATAATTATTACATTGGTGGATAGAGGATCCTAACTACTTCTGACAGTTGCATTGCAATGAGGCACCATTAGTTGAAGTGCAACACACCGTTCATCATTGAGCCCACCTAAAACAGCTAGTGGTTGAAACAACAAGTTACTTCATTTCTTGGGTTTTTTGTTTTACTTTAAGATGTATTTTTCAGTCCACAAGATTGCACTTTAGAACCCCATTCAGTCAGTAATCTTTAATAACGCAAGTATAAATTGAACAAACTAATTCCAGTTAAGAAATTATTCGAAGACCACAAATCAGCTTGGCCACTATTTTTAAGCTTCCTTATGCCAAACATTTCATTCACAGAATGCAATCAAAACCTGATAATTGTATAATTTTCAAAACTATATAGTTGGTTAACCATTGCGCTTCTGTAAATGACACAATAAATGTAAATGGAAGATGTATATGAATGGAATGTACCTGCCCCAAAACTGACAGAGATTAGCTTTCCTTCTTGATACAAGAACTCTCTCATACTGTTAATTTCAATCTTCTCAAGCACCTCCAACCAAATTTCCTCATGTCCCTTACGGCTTTTACCTGAAACCTGCCTGCCATTCACCCGGACTGCATCAGAAGTTTGCACAGATGTCCATTGAGAAGCCATCCCAGATGCAGCACTTCTTTTTCTGTCCATGTTAATACCATTTGTTGAACCACTGTTCTGGAAATCAGCAGAAGTTCCACCAGGGAGATTTTCCAATCTGACATGCGTTGACAAACCTCTCTTGTTATGGGGCATCTCCACCCGTTCACCACCTTTTCTGGCAATATCTCTTTCACCCATGTTATTTAGGGCCAGAGGGCTATGATTAAAACTAGTTTCTGTGGATGAACTAGGGAGCAGATACTGCTGATCGGGAGCAAGTTGAAGCAAGGCAGCTGTTAGCCATGTTAATTTGTCATTTGACATCCTAAGTTGTTTTTCAGCCTCTGACAAAGTTTTGAGGGCCTGACGCAGCTTTTCCATATCATCTTTGGACACTAGAAGCAATTAAATTGTGGTCAAATTTTTATGAACAATAAGCTGAATCATATAACACAGTATAGAGCCTTTTGATGAATGATGGGGAGTGGGAAATTCATGAAGATATAATTTCATACACCAAAAACATTGACATAATGATTCTTCACCAATCAATTAGGTAAATAAGAAGACAGGAAGGAAAGTCCCAAATCAGCAATTTCAGGTGAAAGGGACAATAATCACAGATTAATTAAAAGATGGATTGTTCAATAACATGACTGATACACAAAGTGTCAAATAACTTTTGAACTCACATGGATTTCGTCGAAAAAACTTCCTTCTAGGCCTTTCTTTTGTGAAATCATAGCTACCAGCTAGTATATCAGTGATAACTGTAGCAAGTTGTGACATTAAAGCTAATGGCTCTACACCAGTTTCCATTATGACTCTCAAATTCTTCACAGTATTTACTGTGTCTGCAGATATTGCTAAATCAAGAAGATCCACTAATTTTTCATCAGAGATTAGTCCAACCTGTAAAAAGATTCGTGTAGTTTAGAGCAAATCAGCAGAAGGAAATCATATTTAATAAAGTAAGACAGTTAAAGGCAGTTCAATCAGCCTGAGAAGAGACATCTAAGAGACCAGAGCACTAAAACTAGCAACCAAACAGGCAAATTTGGTGCTTGGTTAGATGATAGCCCATGATGGATGATGATGAGGCAAGAACAGTGATACTGTGAGATTCATGTTCAGCTAGCAAAGCAGAATAAACATAAGCAAACAATCACAATCAAAAAGTAATTTTTTTAAGCCATATCTGGAATCTATAACAGTGGTTCAACTGAATGTCCTAGATCTGATATCCAAAAACATGGATACTCCGAGAAGTTTATGCATGTGGTCTACTGCATCTAAACAGGAACTCAGCCAGAAGCCACAAATGGTAAATTCCTCTTCAATCTACTCTTCATCTAAGCATCACGCTGTTAACAGTATCTTCTTTTTGGCATCACCACCACAATATAGCACTATTTCTTGTTACTAGTTACCCTTACAGGCCTAAAAATAATCTAATGTCTGGAAATGTTACATACAGAATTTAAAAAAAAAAAAAAAACACACGAGGAGAAGAAGAAGAAGAATGGTTCGTTCAGAATTTAGATCAAATGAAATGAGATCAGTATAAGGATAGGCTCGTATTTTAGCAGCAGAATAACATGCATGCAAGTAGAACTTTTAATTTTGAATGCAAACATAGAACAATAACTTCCGTTACATGCTAATGCCATCCAACATCAATAGCACAGAAAATAGAAGCCACATGATTTTTGTCAAAAAAGTGAAAGTTAGCAGATCCTATATCATCACGTAAATTTCAAAGCATTAATTGCCTGAAAATTGAACTGCAATAATTATATTTCTAACATATACATCAACACCAATACCTTGCAGGCTAGTATACGCTACAGAACATTACTTTGAAGCATGATTTAAAGGGGCAAAAATAACACTCACAGTATTGGAATTCAGGGTGGAACATGCCATTTTTTTAACCTATGTATAATGACATGAAATCTTATTGACGTTTTAATCATAGTCACAACAATGTGGAAGCACTTACCAATTCCTGAACCAGAGGAACAGATATCTTCTGCCCAAGCAAACTTAATTGTTCAAGTGTCATCTCAGCATCCCTCAAAGATCCATCTGATCGCGATGCAATAAGTTTTAGAGCATCCTTATCAATATCTATATCTTCTTTGGATGAAATCCACTGCAAAGTATATATAATATCTGCATCTTTAAGCTTTGGGAAAAAGAATTTCTGGCATCTGGATATAATTATATGAGGCAAAACATCAAGACTTGAGCAGACAAGGACAAAAACTACACGTCTGGGTGCTCGATCAATGACCTTCGATATGGCACTCCAGCAGTCAGGGGCCAGAGTATCACAGTCATCGAAAATAAAAACTCTATATTGAGATGGCGTCTGAGAAATAATCATATTGTCAAGCAAATCTATGATGCTCTTAAAGTCAAAATTACTGACTGGGCCAACTTCCCTTATATTTCGGCTCTTGCCCATATCATGTGAAATGCAAGAATTGCAATAGCCACAAGGTTTTGGATGTTCCAGAGATTGACAATTCAAAGCTCTGGAAAATATCCGAGCACATGAGGTTTTCCCAGTACCATGAGGCCCATAAAACACATATAGAAACCCAACCTTCCTCCTAACAGCAGCATTAGAAAGAGCTTGCGCTGCTAAATTCTGTCCCACTAGATCTCTGAAGGTTCTCGGCATGTACCTTTGTGTAAGATTTTGATGCCTACCATTCTGGTTCCGCCCAAGCTTGCGTTGTTCACCAGATCTAGCTTCAGAAGCAAGATCAGAATCAATATCATTTTTCAACAAATGATCAGCATATATACCTAGCTCTCCTGAATAGTCGTGCACCCAACCAGCATTATCAGTGCTTTCTTGGGATCCGGATGCCTCCACTAGTAGAGGCAAAGCCTCTACATCAGATTTAGTAGATGAACTAGAACGATCAGATGCCACAGGCATACCAGGAAAATCTCTCCCATGGGAAGCAGTGCTACCTTTCCTTGTGTCTGACAAGCCACAAGATAAGCTTCTTCCAGCAATATCAAGGATTGTTTTACCCCTGTGATGAATTCCTGACCAATTCCATGGAATCCCACATCCATTTCTGGGAGCCCTTGTGACATTTTGGTCCCCATATTCTTCTTCCTCCAGGTGATACCTTGGCCGTGCTGAACCTTGAGCAAATGAATTGGAAGCAACAGACATTTCCTTCTGTCCCCCAACATCCCTTGAAGCTGGAGCAGAAGCCCGAGTTCTTCTGGTACTTCGAAACTTTCGCCTTCTCACTCTATGCACCCCGCCATAGCCACGAATACTGGTCTCAGGCTCAACAATTTTCTCCTGCCAGGTGTTTCTTCCATGAAGATGCATGTTGGAAGATGCCACATCAGTATCCATTGGAATCTCATGTAGCTGCTCTGAAAGGGTCTTAATATGCACATCTTGACTATGCTTCCCCTTATGTTTACTTTTTCTATCTTTTGATTCGGAATTCCCTGAAACGGTATCATGAATTAAACCATCAACAGCTTGATCTTGTAAAGGGTTTCCATCACCACCCAGCTGATTAACCCTATTACTTTTTTTACTAGATTCTTCTCTCTTAACTCTCCTACCATCCCTAAATCCACTCTTAATGCTACGATCACTAATAGCTGCTACCCCATCATTATTACCCCCACTAACATCACTTGGGACAACCTTTGATGGTGCCAAATTTGCCAAGGGTGAAGAACTACCGGACAACCTCCTACCTTCCCTTCGACGCTCGGTGCCAACCGAGCTTCTACCTTCTCGAATGGTTGCATCTGTGTCCCCTTTTTTAGGAAGCAAATCAACTACAGAGGGTGAGTGCCATGAAGGAGGACTGGCCGAAGGGTCCCTCAAAGATCGGGACCTCTGAAGGGCAATGAGGTCCCGGATTAATGACCTATCAGCCAGAATGGGGCTTTGCTTAAGCATATGGTTTTTCAGATGAATACAATTGGTCAAATGAATATGATTTCGAAGATGATCACCGATATCACCATTTGCATCCTTGAGAATCCTAGTGCGGACAGCCTTGGTCATGATCAGAACATAAATGCAAATGACAGCAGAATCTCTAGAGGATTAACAAAACCAATCGAACTATATTGCATTTTGCTTTCCAAACAATAGCCACCCCAATAATCAAATCTCTTGTTACTATTGCTTTCAAAAAGGTAAGTAATTATATCCCATTAACTGATTGTCAAAACCCACAGAAAAAGCCAAAACTCAAGCAATCAAAGATCCTCCCTAAAAAACAAAGCAACCCTCCATCAAATTCAAGGCGTTCATTTTTATCTCAAAGGGAATAAACCCATTTGCAAATTATAATACCCCAAATCCCCGACAATTCCCTCCAAGTACAACTAATTCTTCAAAATAATCATCATTTGCTCCTGAAGAGCATAGAATCATCAGTACAAACTATAAAAAAAAACAGCTTACTAACCCAAACCCATGAAACCAAACTCAAAATATCAAGCATTTTTTAAGGCCTCCAAACTGCACTATCACTCTACATTGACTCCCATACTAAGCCCCTCAGCTTCAGTTCAAAAAGACTTAGCACTAAAACTTTTAACCTTTAACATGTAAATCATTCATCTCCCAGAAGCTAAAAAACAAATCCAACATGCAAAGTCTAAATCTTTAAACTTGAAACCCCAAGGAAGAAGCTTTTGAAGGTCATAAACCCATTTGCAGTTATTACAAAATGGGTAGCTAACATAAAATGCTTGAGATTGAAAGAATAAGGGGCTAAAATAGAGATAGAGAGAGAGAGAGAGAGAGAGATGAATAAGAAGGAAGCACGGCAAAAGTAAAAAAGAGTAACACTGCATTCACCTGAAAATTTCCCAAAAGCAAAAACAACCCGTTTAGGCCATTAAGGCCACCAGATTAGATCTCTCTCGCAGACTCTTATTGGTGCCACTGAAAGTTACCAACTTGACACGCAATTCACGAGGAACAGTGTTACCTTTCATAGAAAAGGATAGTCCAGAAAACCCCACTTGAGAAACAGAGTTAATTCCTAGAGAGAGATGAAGTTTGAAACTTAGAGAGAGAAACTGAAGAGACAGAGAAGGACTATACAGAGAATCTTCAGGAGTGTGATTTCTAGACAGAGAAAGAGGCGAGATCTGTCAGAGAGAGAGAGGGGGGGGGAGCAGTGGAAGCAAGACACATCCAATAAAGCAGTGTGGCATTTTGTTTGAGCATGCAAATGAAAAATATTGCTTTAATATTCAAAACTATTTTTTTTTTTTGACCTTTATATATAATTATAAATACACGAATATGGTTTTTGGACATTAATTCGAGGTCTCGCTCAGCTAAGAAAACAAAATCAAACCACCCTAGTTTTTGCTGCTCTTAGGACAGTCCAGCTGGGTTTTTTTTTTTTGTTTTTTTAATGCACTCTCCTCCTCCACCTAATTAAACATTTTTTATACGAGCGAGAGGGTAGCTTTGTAAAAAGAAAAGAAATTCACATTATTATGTGAAAAAGGAAATTTCTTGTAAGAGATTAGTTTAAAAATGTGATCAACTTTTGTAATGGTGATGGAGAAGGGATGTGAGTAAGCCTTTCTATGGTTGGATCTAAACTCTATAATCTAAGTTGTAGAGTCGCAACTGTAGGTGGGGACCTTAAAAAACTATGAAGTTAGTTTCTTAAGGTAGGATGCCTTTTTTTTATTTTTATTTTATTAATATGTTCATGTGAACGTGATTCATTTGCATAGTAAAAGGTATTCAAGTGATGATAATTATTTTTTAAAGTGTTTTTATTTAAAAATATATTAAAATAATATTTTTTTAATTTTAAAAATTTATTTTTAATATCAACACATCAAAACAATTCAAAATATAAAAAATTAAAAAAAAAAACTTTCAAAATTTACTTAACCCCATTGAGAGGAACGCTAATCCAGCTACTTTGTGAAGGTTTTTCAAATAAAGTAGGATTTCAAATCAGGGAAGAGGAATCTTGACTCTGTTTCCACTTTCTTTTGACAATTGTTTTGGCTTTTTTTGCATGTCAAGACAAAAACATAATCCATGGGTTCGTGGTTTTTCTTTCTTTCTTGCACAAGCTTTTGTTGTAAGCACAGTGGCTTTTGACCAAGAAATTTTGAAACTGTAGTTTTTTAAATTT
>Ga0325414_1009220_pt1 | contig 10421 bp, 7 predicted proteins | sample PopdelMetagenome_8_FD_206183 | JGI IMG/M metagenome (GOLD analysis project Ga0325414, IMG submission 206183) | Populus deltoides microbial communities from Bellville, Georgia, United States - Leaf-PdKOR-R3 | ecosystem: Host-associated > Plants > Phyllosphere > Phylloplane/Leaf | place: USA...
AGTCATTTACTGTGATAATATTGGTTCCACTCAGTTGAGTTTGAATCATGTGTTCACTCAAGAATGAAACACGTTGTTATTGATTTTCACTTCATTCGATAAAGGGTTTAATCTGGTGCTCTATGAGTGTCTCATGTGTCTTCAAAAGATTAGTTAGCTAATGCGTTGGCAAAATCCCTACCCCGCTCGTAGTTCTGGCTTCTCAAAGACAAGATTGGACTCATTGACCTCGTCCATCTTAAGGGAGCATGTAAGCAAGTGTCCATGTGAAAAACAAATACTAACTAACCTCCTGAAAAATAGGATTTATGCAAAGTGATAAGGTTGTTATCAAGTTGAACTCTAATTGATGTAATCAGTTAGTCTTTGTGTTATTTATGTAGTATAAATAACCCCTCATTCAGTGAATACAATCAGAGTTGTTCACAAACTGCATGTATATCATCATGTGTTACCTTAGTTTGGGCTATCATATATAACCTTGGTGGACCGAGCTACCATATAGCTAGGTTGGACTGATTTCTTTAGCCTAACCAAGCCATCGTATAACTCAATTGGGTTGATTTGCAGAGCCTAACAAGCTGACCACTCTCTCTCTCTCTCTCTCTCTCTCTCTCTCTCTCTCTCTCTCCCCCCTTCATTTATCTCTATTCTCTTTTTTTTTTATTATTACCTTTATTAACTCTTTTAATTTTTTAAGCTATTACCATATATGTTGAGTTGTACAAACTACAACTTCAACTAAAATTATCATGTTTTGTGGTAAGCTACTCATAATAAAAGCATATATGTCATTGGTAAGCTACTATATGATATGACTAAGCTATAAAATAGAATTTTCACCTTTCATAGTGAGCTGCTCAAGATTGTTTTTAAGGAGACTATAAATTCTCAGGTTTAACTAAAGAGGAGTATTTTTTTTTTCATTTGAGCAACACTAAAAAACACTTCAACTATCTCTCGATCTATTTGTTTACAATATATTTTCATAATAAAACCCTAAACTAACTTACACATCAAAGGGTTATATTGAAGGTAACATACATTGTTCGACCTTTATATTATCTGTGAAGAAAGCCCAAGTCTAATGAAGTTTTCTCAACTTTATCATAAATATATTGATCTACACTATTAAAATGACGGAAAACTTTTTATCTTAGCTAAGATTTTTGAGTTTGTTAGCTATTAAACTATCTTTTATGGAGTCCTAGATATCATTAGAAATAAACTATTTTGTCAATTCTATCAAAGAAGAAGCCAATCCTCCTTTTCCACCTTTAAAACCTCCAAATCGCACCTTTCTTACATCAACTTGTCTTTATAGTTAGACTAGATCCTTCCATGTTTCTCTTGAGATCATGAAATTACTGGAAAACTTGTTTAAAAATATGGTTGATGGGCATATTTGGGTCCAATTACTTTTTAGGTTAGAACTTTGTCAGAATTTAATCTCTAACATAAGCTCTTCAATATGGATCATTAACATGATTTAAAAAAATTATGAGTGAATTAGAAATTGATCTCAAAGAATCATTGGTTGACATATTTTGGTGAAACTCAAAACTCTTTAAAAGAACTCTATTTCACATAGGAAAGAAACAAAACTTTCTTGGTGTTTTTAAAATGAAAAATTGAGAAGTTAAAATTGGATCCAAAGAGCACCTAAGCTTTAAGAGATGAGAGGTCATAATCAAAATGGGATTTGGGTTTAAAATCACACACGTGAGTGCCGGCTCATTCTCGGGCTTCGAGTTGGGCCCGTGGTTTGGGCTTATTGTAAAATAATATTTTGAACCATAGAAGATTTTTTTTTACCAATTAAAATTTAGACTTAGGCCAAATCTATGAAGATTTATTTCTTTTAGCCCATTGATTGGTTTATCTAGTCCATGAAAGGAAGAATCTAATAAGTTTTTCTTGAACTCTTTCAAGGTTACGTGAATAGATTTTTTAGCTCAAAAGTCACATGATTTAAATCCAAAAACATTCATGTTTAATTCTAGTTTATTGTGGATAATCAAAGTTGTTAGTGAGGGGAATTCAACAACTTTTGGTTTCTAAAAGTCTCTATAAAAAAGGGTTGAAGAAGAGTGTTTAAGGTTGTTAATTGTGCTTTTTTTTTTTTTTACAAAATTTGACACTTCTTTTCATCTTATTTTCCAGCAATTCTTGTAGAGGGATCATTAAGCAATATTTTATTGGTTTGTTGGACCTTGTTTAGGAGTGCACTTAAACAAGATGGTGTTATTGAAATCATGAGAGACTTATTGAAAAAAGTCATGTTTCACCAAGTGAGGAGCAATAAAGCCTTAAGGACAAAGAACCGATCATTGACAATAACAAAGCTTGATTAATTTTAAAGTGTTTCATCAAATAAATATCCTTTTGGTTCTTATTTAATTCTATACATTAGCATGCATGCTAGAGTTAAGATTTTATTATTTATGCAAGATTATATATATGTTTAGTAACATGCTAGCCTTTTTGTTATGATAGCAAGTTTACCATGATGTTATAAATTGCATGATTATAAACTAAACATATATGCTCACTTGTCTAATTATTATTTGCTAATTTTTTTTATCAATAATCTTAAGATTTTTTTTTTGCTATATGCATACTATTTGTTTAGTTTATAATTCTTTATGATAACTAGATGAATAGTCAAAGAAGATATTAGAATCTTTGTGTTATAATTTTATCTAGTTGTTGATTTACATGTTTTTTAGATTGATACATATAATTTGTTCTTATGAACTACACAATAAAAACTTTGGTTATGTCTACCATGTATTTTTGCTATTTATGTGTTTAGTTTATATATGTATATTTGCAATCTTGTATGGTATGCTAATTATTTGTTTATACAAATTTATATTGGTATGCTATTTTTTAAACAAGATTAAAATGGTATAAAGCATGTTTAGTGTGATATCTTTTTGGTTATTCTAACCAATATTGCTTCAGAAAATACTACATTAGTAGTAAGGATTCCACCATCACCTTTTGTGATGCATGGTGAGAAACTTGTAAAGCTCAGTGAGTTAAACTTTAAGAGATGAAAACATAAAATATTATTTTATATGACCACATTAAACTTAGTTAAGTTCTTGTTGAAAAAAGCAACAAAGTTGTCAGATAATAAATTCAATTCCATTATTATGGTAGCTTTAGATGTATGGAATCAAAGTGATTTATGTGCAAGAACTACATCTTAAATAGATTGGATAATACACAACATGATATGTATAGTTTAATCTAGAGTGCAAAAGCACTTTGAAAAGCTTTGCAAAAAAGGTTCAAGGTTGACATTTTTGTTATGAAAAAGTTTATAATCGAAAAATTTTTAGATTTCAAAATGGTTGACTTGATTATCATTATAAGTCAAGTTCAAGAGTTTCAACTCACCTTACATTACAATTATGCTAAAGATATGGTTATAAATGAATCCTTCAAAGTAGCCATGATTATTGACAAATTACCATCATCTTGGAAAGAATTCAAGAATTAGCTTAAGCATAAGATCAAGAAAATGAGAGTTAAAGACCTTATTTTGAAGTTAAGGGCAGAAAAGGACAACAAGTTATCAGAAAGAAGAGTTATCTCTTTTGATATAATTCATATGATAAAATTTTCTATGAAGGGAAGAAATATTTCCAATAATTTTAATGGAAAATGTTTTATCCGTAACAAGATAGGGCACCTAGCCAAGGATTGCATAAATAAGGTTCAATAAAGTAACTTAAGAGAGGAAATGATTGTTAAAGCCAACATCAACAAGGTTGATCACCTCGTACATGAAGTTTAAAAAATAAACATGCCTACAGTTGTTTCCAAAGTCAACATGATAAAAACTCTTAAGTATTGATGGGTTCACACTAGTGTAATAAGACATATATGCATTGAATAAAACGTTCTCCACTATAAAGAAGTGGTTGGTGAACACTTGTACATGGAGAATTCATCAACCTCTAATATAATAGTTGTTAGGAAGGCCATATTAAAGATGATTTCCAAAAAACTTTTGACTCTCAATAATATGCTTCATGTTATTGATATTAAAAGAAACTTAATAAATGGTTCATTGTTAAGCAAAAAATGGCTTTAAATTGGTTTTTGAGAGTGAAAAATTGAAACTCTCTAAAAACAGAATGTTGATAAAAGAGGGGTGTCTTAGTGATGGGCACCTGAAAATGAATGTAATTATATTAAAACCATGAATAAGAAGAGTAATAATTATGCCTCTTTATTTTACATGCTTAAGTTTTGTAATGTGTGGCATGACAGGTTAGGCCATATGAATTATAACTTTATAGAAAGGTTAATACATCTTAATTTATTATCAACTAGATTTTTGAGAAAAATTGTAAATATAGGTTTCTGTAGAATCAAATATCTTAAAAACTTCTTTTCATTTAATTAAAAGATGTAATGAACCTCTAGTTTTAATTTACTCAAATATTGATGAGCTAAAGTTTATGCAAACAAGAGGTGGGGAAAAGTATTATATTATTTTTATAGTTGATTGCACAAGGTATTATTATACCTATTTGCTTAGAAGTAAACATGTGACTCTTAAAATGTTTAGACATTACAAGAATGAAGTTGAAAATCAACTTGATAAGAAAATAAAAGTAATAAAAAGTTATAGAGGTGGAGAATACAAAACACTACTTGGTGAAATTTGTTCCTAAAATGATGTTATTTGCCAAATTACTTCTTTTTATTCACCTTCACAAAATGGCATTGTGGAATGTAAGAATTCAACATTAAAATAAATTATGAATACCATGTTGATAAGTTTTGGAACACTTTAGAACTTACAGGGGTGATAATTCTAACTACCAATTACATACTTAATAAAGTACCCTATAAAGTTTTTTAGAAAATGCACAATATGGATTATGGAAAGGTGAAGATCTTCCTACAAATACCTCAAAGTATAGGAGTGTCTTATAAAGGTAGCAATACTTTATCCTAGAAAGATCAAGATAATACCTATAACTATGGATTATATATTTATTGGATATGCATACAATAGTAGTGTATATCTATTTATTAAACACAAGTCAAGTATTAAGAATATTCATCATAATACTATTATGGAAACAAAGAATGTTACATTCTTTAAAGATGTGTTTCTATGAAAGGAAGCACAAGAAAATCATCTAGTTAGGATAATAATTAAGGTTAGCTTATATAATAATCATCAATTAAAAGATGAGGAAGTTAAGTTTAGAATGAGTAAAAGGGAAAAAATGACCAAAATAATTGTTCCTAATTTTCTAACGTACTTGTTAAAAAATAAACCTCAAATCTATTTCAAGATAATATCTTGTCCTGAAGCTTTCTATTGGACAGAGATAGTCAATAATGAAATTGAGTCCATTATCAATAATTATACATAAGAACTAGTGGATCTTTCTCTCGAAAGTAAACTATTAGGCCATATGTGGATCTTTAAAAGGAAGATGAAAGATGATGTATTATTGACAAATATAAAGCTAAACTTCTTGTTAAAGGCTTTAGATAACAAAAAAGTGAGGACTATTTTTTACACATATTCACATGTGCATGAATAACTTCTATATGAACATGCTATCACAACTATTAAAAAACTTGAAATATATCAAATATATGTAAAAATAGCTTTTTAAATGGTGCCTTGATGAGGAGATTTATATGGAACAACTCAAAGGATTTGTTCTAAATGGACAAGAAAATAAAGTGTATCATCATTATATAGTTTGAAATAAGAACCTAAATAATAAGATGGAAATTTTGATTAGGTTTTGTTGTCAAATAAGTTCAAAATCAACGAAGTTGATAAATGTGTTTATGTAAAAAACACAAATAATGGTTATGCCATTATATGTCTCTATATGGATAATATGTTTATTTTATACAATAATAATTACATAATCAAGTCTACTAAGAAAATATTAACTAACAAGTTTGACATGAAAAACTCGGGCGTTGCAGATATCATACAAGGAATAAAAATTTATAGGATATTTGATTGGTATCTTATTATATTAAGAAAGTTCTTAACAAATTTTCTAAAATAAAAAATAGCATTCTGAAAAAAACTAATGGACATAAGTGTCTATCTGTCTAAAAATAAAGGCGAGAGAATAGACTATTTTTTAATATTCTCATATAATTAGAAGCTTGATGTATGTTATAAATTGTACAAGACCTGATATTGTTTAGTCGATTAGCAAACTAAATAGATTTAAAAGTAATTCAAGTATAGATCATTTGAAAGCAATACAAAAAGGAACTCAAGTATTTAAGTTACACCTTAGACTATAAGATACACTATAGTGGTTACTTGGAGGTACTTGTAGGGTATAGTGATGCCAATTGAATATCTAACACTAATGATCTAAAATCTACTAATGGATATATCTTCACACTTGGTGGAGTAATTGTGTCATCAAAATCCTCTAAACAAATATGTATCACAAGATCCATGATGGAATCATAGTCTATTGTTTTTGATAACACTGGAGAAGAGTGAATAGCTTTAAAATTTCTTACAGGAAATTTCATGTTGTCTAAAACTAGTGCTAGCTATTTTTGTCCATTGTGACAATCAATTCGCAATTAAAAAGCCACAAAGTAGTATGTATAATGGTAAGTCTAGACATATAAATTATAAATATAATATCGTTAAATACTTGCCCTCGAATGAAATTATTTTCATTGACTATGTAAAGTCAAAGAAAAATATTATAAATTTGTTAACCAAAGGTTTGTCAAAAGAGCTTGTGTATAGTTAATCAAGGGGAATAGACTTAAAGCCTTTAAGAATGAAAGAGTGTAATGATGATAACCACACATAGTTGATTGGAGATCCCATGATCCGAGTTCAAATGAAAAAATTGAGTCATATAACATTCTCGGTAGCACTCATAAATTATCATTTCCTACTTATTCCTATGATAAAATAAGTGTTAGTTGTAGTATAATAAAGGGTGAGTAGTATTCTTAATGATTTTCATATCTTTTATACCAAGTGGAGTATAACAGAATATTCTTAATGAAATATCACCTACATAAGAGAGAAATATGGTCGTTTCTTTGAGAATTTTTATGATTACTGTTATCCTAGTTTACATAAAAATTTAGTAGTTCAAGACATTGAATTCATTATTTAACAAGTAAATTAGATGGTATTTCACTAAAGAGAGTTCGAAGTCAAAAGTTATCTTCTCTAATGCAGTGATATATCAAATAAATATCTCTATACAAATCTTTGAGTCATTTTTAAATTGGTTAGATAATTTCCATTCATGTAAGGAACTGTTAAAAAATTTGTTAAAGAACATGGTTAAGGGGTATAATTGAGGCCAAATTAAACGTGAGATCCACTCACTTTTCAAGTTAAAAATTTATTGGAATTTAATCTTCAATATAAGTTCTTTAACATAAAACATTAACATGATTTAAATAAATTATAGGTAAATGTGAAACTTATCTCAAATTACTCTTAGTTGGTATGTTTTGGTGAAACCTGAAACTCTTTAAAAGAACTTTGTTCTATATAAAAAAAAAAGTAACAAAACTTTCTTGTTTATAAACTGGAAAGTTAAAATTAAGCTCAAATGATATCCAAGTTTTTAAAGGAGAGAGGTTTTAAGCAAAGTAAGTTTTGAACTTGAATCCACACATACATATGTATATAGGCTCGACTTAGCTTGTGTTCGGGTTCTAAGCCCAATCTAGGACTAGGTTTAAGTTTATTATAAAACAATATTTTAGAACATAAAAATTATTTTTTGCCAAATAAAATTTATAATTAGACCTGGTTTATAAAGAATTATTTCTTCCAGCCTATAGGTTTGTCCGGTCAATGAAAGGAAAAATCTTATTAGTTTTTTCCAAAACTTTTCAAGGTTATATGAACATATGTTTTAACTTCAAAGTCACATGATTTAAATTAAAAAATATTCATGTTTAATTCTAGTTTATTATGGTCAATCAAATATATTAGTGAGGGATGCCTATCTTTGGCCTCTAAAATTCTTTTTTAAAAAGGCTAAAGAATAGTATTTGGGGTTGGTTGGTTTTGCATTGTTTTGTAGAATTTGACACTCTTCTTCACCTTATTTTCTAGCATTGTTTTTTTAGTTTTAAATATTTTTTCTCTTAAAATTTATCCTCATCTAGAGCTTAGGTTTAGTCCTTATAGAGGGATCATTAAACAATATTTCTTTGGTTTGTTGGACCTTGTTTAAGAGTGCATTTAAACAAGATGGTATTGTTTGAATTGGGGGAGACTTATTAAAAAAAGCCTTATTGCATCAAGTAAAGAGCAATAAATTTTTTTAAAAAAAATATTGATATTTAACAACAACAATGCTTGAATCAATTTTAAAGTACTTTAACAAGTAAGTACTCTTTTAGTTTTTATTTAATTTAACACATTAAAATGCATGTTAAGATTGTGATTATACTATTTATGCAAAATTATATATATATATTTAGTAGCATGCTAGTCTTTTTGTTATGATAAAAAATTTACCATGACATGATAAATTGCATGATTATAAACTAAATAATCAGGTTTGGTGCTTCTGATCAAATGACTCAGATCATGAGTTTTATAATTTAACATGAGTTGATATTATTTTTTCACTTATTTCATGTTTTGATCTTATTACTCAACAATGATTTTTTTTTTCACAAAATAGGCTTCATGTTTTTTTTTATTATTTATATTAGGTTATCTCGATCTCATTACTTGACCCATGAGTTTGACAGGTTAACTCAGGTGGGCTCAAATCTTTTTTAGCTTTTAATTGCTCTTTCTTCTTTTGAATCCTTTTGTGTAGTTGATTTTTTTTTAATTTCATCATTCAATATTTAGTTTGATAAAAATTGAGCTTTGAGATTTTTTCATATTTGACATTTTGATCAAATGATTCAGGTCACGAGTTTCATGAGCTAATGATGGTTTTTTTTTTAAAAAAATTAAGTTTCATGATTTTTTTTTTTATTTTCTTTTCTATCAAGTTACTCGATCTCATAACTTGACTTGTGAGTTTGGTGGGTTTACTTGAGTGGGCTTGAGCTTTTTTTTTTTTGCTTATAATTGATAAATTTTTTTATCCTTTTATATGATTAATTTTTTTTTTAATTTTATCCTTCAATATTTGATTAGCTGAAAATTATTTTTTGAGGTTTTTTAAATTTAGCACTTTTGATCAAATGACCCGGGTCATTAGCTTAATAGGTTAAAATGAGCTGACATCATTTGTTTGGTTGAAAATTGAACTTTTTAACTGAGTCTGGGTTTAAAATTTCATGGGTTACGATTTCGGAAGATTAAAGTAGGGTTGTGTTTTTAATGTTTATAAAATTACTGAACTTATTAAACCCAACCGACTCAATGATCTGAATCTCGAATTTCTTTAACTTGTTTAGAAATCCTAACGTTGCCTTAACTTTATTCTTCTTACATCTTAAAACATTTGGCCTAGCTCACGATGTTGCTCTAACTATTGATATACATTTACTCAAAGCCACTTTTTTTTTGTTTTTTTTTTTGCTTTCAGCCTTTGATATTTTTTCATTATAATTGATTTTTTTTTCGATGTGGGTTTCACGATTTTATCACAATATCACACTCCAAATCATGAGTATCACAAGTTAACCATTGTTGACCCAAATCGATCTAATGTGTTGCCCTCTCAATATTTTGTTTTTGAAAAAAAATGGCATTCATTATGTTACCATTTAAGTATTTTAAAAGTGTTTTTGATTATTATGCATCAAGATTTTGACTTTCTAATGTCTTAATTTTTTTTAGTACAAAAAAATGAATCAACTTGTGAAGTGCGCGAACTAAAAAGCTAGTTTAATGTAATATTATTAACAATCACCATTATGCATCCAAAACATCAAAACAACACAATTTAACCAAACAATCAAGATGAACTTCCAAAAAATTCCAAAATTTACTAAACTAACAATTCGACCAATTCTAACAAAATTCATAACTTTGTCATAACTCCCTTAATTCATTTTTCAAGCATGTCACTTTCATATAAAAAACACAACACACAATCCAATTCAACAATTTTGTGTATAATTTGAACAATTTTCAACTCCCATAAATTGTTGGCCACCAATGTTCTTTTTTTAATTTTACTTCCTCACATCTCTTTTCTTTATCAGCCACAACGTTTAATCCTTAACTCTATTTTTATTAACATTTTAACATCAATATTTTCAAAATTTCATAACCACACTTTCCAAAAACATATACAACACGTATTTCATAAATCCAACTAAAAACCTTACCTCAAATACAATCACTTAAACCCTCACATTACATTAACATTTAATATCACATAATTTAAGCAAAGTATTCATTTCTCTCTCTCAACCCCTATGGTCGACCATTTGACAAG
>Ga0325414_1009221_pt1 | contig 10421 bp, 9 predicted proteins | sample PopdelMetagenome_8_FD_206183 | JGI IMG/M metagenome (GOLD analysis project Ga0325414, IMG submission 206183) | Populus deltoides microbial communities from Bellville, Georgia, United States - Leaf-PdKOR-R3 | ecosystem: Host-associated > Plants > Phyllosphere > Phylloplane/Leaf | place: USA...
TTTCTGAACCTCCTTCATCAATTTTTCTGATTCTTTTCTGAGCGCTCCCACCTTTTATTATTTTTCTAATTTCTTCCGGCTATATATTTATATTTTTGTGGGGGGACCCAAAAATGGGTTACAACAATTATCCTGAGCAAAAGAATAGACGGGGAGACCGTCGTTAGAGAAGGACTCTACAGGTACTGGTAGAGGATCGTTAACTGGTTGCACCATCGAGATGGAGGAGGAAAAGAATCCTGGTGGAGAAGTAAAAGATTTTCCTTTCTTAAAGATGATTTCAACAATACCATCGGCTTGTTTGGTGAACTCGGGTTTTATGGATTGGATAGGGACAGAGCTTTAATGCAGCTTTTCATAATTAGTAATCCAAGAAGAGGAGAGTAGCTTCTTGAAGTCCTCTTCCAGGATTTGGCGCGGGACATGAGTACAGGTGGCTCTTTGATTGGTATCAACAGTAATAAGCAGAGCATTATTGGTTACAGGGAGTACTAAATCAAAGGCATGATTTTGGACCCAGTAAGCCATTTGATAATGAAGAGTGGCTTGATAGGTGTCCAAAACTTGATCAACACCAGTGATCTATAGTTGGACTTTCAAAAAGTGATGAAGTTGAGGATCATCCCAAGCCATATTGAAGTTGGGATAGAAAGTGACAACTGTTGTGCCACAATTGAGCGTGGTTTCAAGAGATCCAATGCATGCATGTTGATACTCTAGATATCTAGTATCTAGAAGAGCTAATCTTGCTGCAACAGGTAAACCTTTTTGGCCATGATAAGACAAGGCTAGTCGGACGGCACCAAAATGAATATGGGTATATCCTTGGGAAATCCATTGGTTGGGAAATTCGGATGGAATTTCAAGAGTAACAAATTGTTCTCGAGAAGTAGTAGGAATTTTATGTTGGTTAAAAGAGGAGGCTTGAACATATTCTTTGGCCATACGAGAAGGTTGTTTGATGAGAGTTTTAATACTACGGATAACAGAATGAGATTTGGCAAAAGCATGGTAAGGATTGACAAGAGGAAGGTCTGTTTTAGAGATTTTTTGGGTATCATCTAAAAGGCTAACCTCATAGAGATTGTCAAGTTTGGTAGATGTAGATTGGCGAATGGAAAGGGAAGGGGGAAGATGGAAGGAGGAATAAGAAGTCAGAAGGAAAAGATAGAGAAGAAGAGGTCATGGTCACTCCCATAGCAGAGGCTCTAATACCACAATTATATTAATATATTTTTTTAAAAATAAAAAAAATATTATTTTAATATATTTTCAAGTAAGAAATATTTTTAAAAAACTATAATAATTATATTTTTGAATACCTTCTACACTACTAATTTCAAGAATACAAATTTTTTTCCCCTTTTTTACCCCGAGAGGAGAAAATCCATTGTTTGACTGATTGTAATGAATATGGGTGTGAGGCCACCGCAATGTCATAAAAATGACTGCAAGATTTTCTTAACATTTTTTTAACGGGTAGTAGGGTGCTGATGTGGTTCAATGTGATTGATCACTTGAAATTTCGGGTACAAGGATAGAGACTAGAATGAAGATTTGAATAGGGTATTTAACTAAGATAACATGATTTGATATAATATTTTGGGATATAATACATGAGAAAAAAAAAATAGCATAATTTGACTAACTGTTGTTATAATAAGAATATCATTTATAAATAACTGTTAATAACAATAGCGGTTATGAACAGATGTTATATAACTATTAATGATAATTATGGTTGTGTTAAGTTGTTTGTCTCAATCTTAATTTTTACATAAAACAAAATTTAAATCACCACAACTGAAGTTCAAACAAGACTTTTAATTATCAAATAATTGAAAGTGCGATATTTTAATATCAATTTTATTTGTTAATTATAATCTCAAATTAATACGGGTGTTTTTTAAATATTGTTTTATTTATGTGTATTTTTTACGTTGTTAATGGATGATTTGAAATTTTAAACAATTTGTGCACATATTCACATGTTAATTAATAATTTTAAATCATGCTTATATAAAATAAGTATGAAATGCATAATATGTAAGACGATTTTAAAATCAACATGATAATTAGTTAAAACAATATTATAAAAGTAATAAAAATAAAAATAACTTTTAACTAAAAAATAACACAATATAATAACATATCTGAGCCTATTTATGTCTTTTGTGACGAGTGAATGAACCAACTTCATTAATAACATGACTTTCAAATGTCTATGTGGTCTTATCCTCTAAGACAATATCATCTAAGCTCAATGTCTTTTCTAGCATGTTAAGCGTAGTATGACATGTCTGGAACCAAGAAGATGTATAATAGCAAGGAAGTCTATCATCGGCATTGAGATCACGAAGATTAGTCGCAACACGTTGATCGTCATGTAACAACTATCTAACTTACTTTGAAGAAAATAGAAATTATTAATCCATAGATAAAATGCAACAGTTTTGTCGAAACCTATAAAAAGTTACAAATACTTTAACATTTTGAATCCGAAGTGCATGTGACTCATACTCCATCTCTTCGCGTGGATAAACCTATACTAAGTTTGGTGTAATGATTCAACGTGTTATACTCAAGTACTAATCCATGAATTTCTTATTGAAAATTACAAGATGCACGTCTCTAAAAATAAAAAAATTTCATGCATCCCACGTCGATATATGTTAGAAATGGTGAATCATCCAATTATAATCAGTATGCCTACCCGAAAGACTAATAGAATGCAATTGATCGCTTGTATATATGTCAGATGAGATGTGCTGCTTAAAGCTAAATTGTCGCATTACACGATTTGAACAATGCATCTCAACAAGCTCAAAAAAATATGAGGGGGACAATTGATGTCCATAAGTCTATGATCAATATGCAATAACAAAAGCAATTGTCATATCATCTTCTGAATAAGGATTCCACACAACCTATTAAAACATCAATAATGCAATTATTTTCCATCATTTATCAACATCAACCTATGCAATTATTTGTCATAACAACATAAAATTTCTACATCAACAATGCAATTATTTCTCATCATTTACCAACATCAACACAAACAATATTTTCTCATAATTTACTAACATCAACACAAGCAATTATTTATCATCATTTACTAATATCAACACAATCAATTTTTTCTAGAACATTTACCAATATCAATGCAAACAATTATTGCATCTACGTGTAGATATACAAAAAAGCAAGCATTAATGCAAGCAAATAATTCTCATCATTTACCAACATCAACACAATCAATATTTTCTGGAACATTTACCAACATCAATGCAAACAATTATTTTCCAATATTTAATCAATATCTAAAAAATTAAACATCAATGCAAGTAATTAATTCTCATCATTTACCAGCATCATCACAAGCAATATTTTCTTATCATTTTCCAATATTAATGCAAGCAATTATTTCTTTATTATAATTTACTAACATACCTGATTTGACCATTATCTATCTAAGTCACTATGATAAAATGACAGAAAATGGGTTGGATTATTTTTAAAATATATACTCTCATACTATTTGTTAATAAATAAGTATTGAAACTTATTAAATAAGGTTTCCATGAAAAATATTCTTAATCTAAACAATTTAATATGTATGTTCAATAACATATTACTTGTATCCTAATGAAAGTTCTAGATCAACCTCCAAAACCTGTATAGATATAACAGGTTTAGACTCGTGGCTGCTCCAAGTGTAAATGCTCCCACGACCATAACTTTGTGTATAAAAAAACATACAAAAAACAATCTAGGTAACGTTTCAAATGAATCCTCATGTGTTCCAAAAAGTTCCTTAAGTATCTTTTGTTTTGCAACCCATACTTTATAGTAAGAAATTTTAAACTTGTAGTGCAATTGAATTTCTTCTCCTATGTTAGAAACAATATAGGCGAGGTTATCTTGAATAAGAGTTGCAACCGCTGATGCAATAAATTTAACATCAAAACTTTGCTATCTCTAAAGGAATCTGACTTTTTTATGGTATCCCCCACATAAGTACCATTAACATTCAGGTGGGTGAACACATTGTAATTAAACAAACATTTGATTTGAATGTTAAAACGCGTGATATTCAAGTGAATGTGCAATGTGTCATTACTTAAAAACATTGACTAAATCATCTTTAGTTATGAAATCTTGTCTAATAATCAAATCACCACTATCAATGATTTTTTTACAATAAATAGACCAATCATTATAAACCATATCATCAACTCCAATATCATGATGAAAATCTAGAACAAGAGGCCTCATCATCATTATCTAATGTTTCAACTAAACTCACAACACTCTCATCTTCATTATCACTAGGATCGAAGAAGTCATACCTACATTGATTATAATATACAGTTTTAATGCTATTTTCATCATAAATTCTCATAACCTTATCTTACAATGTCCTAGATGTATCGGCACCAGCTGAATGTAATAATTGTTTAAATGACCGAGCAAATATGGGTATAGATATATTAGTATCTCCATGCTCCACATTCTATGAGTTACTAATTTTAGGTTGGCTACTCGTAAAACTTCATCATGTTCGTTCCACCTTGGACGAACATTTCCATTATATTTCTAAAATCCATATCACATGCAATTGATATCGAAAAAATAAGTTCCCAAGGGGTGTAGCGTGATGGCAAAGGGCTTGAGATCTGCACAGCAGGTCACGAGTTCGAGTCAGGGCGTGCACCTCTTGTAAGAGCCTGGGATAGCCGGGGTTTTACTCGCTCATCTAGACCCACAAAGTGTGTTTTCCGGGGGGGTGGGGTTTCCTCGAATAAAAAAAAAGATATCAAAAAATAATGATGTTCCCCAACAAGACACCTCTAAGTAAAATCTATTTCAACATCATTATAATTCAACTCAAGTCTTCCACATATATATTTTTTGGTATCTTCAAATGACATGTCTTTAGTACCATTCAAGGACATAATATTTCTGCAAATATAAGTGCTACAATTATTCGTATCAGGAACAATAGTACCACTATAATGGCACAACATAAAGAAATTTGAAGACATATTTTGTAAAATAAAAATACTCATTTCATCATAAACAAATTATTTCACAATTAAATGCAAACAATAATTGCTATTATTTTGACCATAATAGTAGTAAATTAATTAATTAATTGCAAAAATTCAATTACGATATTTTTTACAAAATATCAATTGAAAAAATTTTACAATTAAAAATATCAAGTATGACAGTTGAATATCAATTTTTACAATTAAAAATTCAATTACAAATTAATTATAGTTTTCACACAAGTATAAAGATTTTCTTCTCTCTTTACTTGTCTTTTCTTTCTCAAAATTTCTCGAAAAATAGTTATTATTATAAATTTAATACATGACTTTAAGCGAAGGAGTCATCAATATAAAAAAGAGGAAATTCACTTATAAACTTAAAAACATTCCAGGGATTGAGTATGCTCCTTCACTAGCCTTATAATTCTTAAATTATATTATAAGAAATAAAATTTACATAAAATTCTTGATTTTTATATAAATAAAAAGTCTTGAATAGAATAAAAATTAAACTCTGAATCCTTGCACAAATAAGCACCAATCATATGATCATGAAATCAAAATAACCAAATAAATCAAAATAACAAACAACCCATGTTAAATTAAAGGGCTAATCTCAATGTTATTAAACTTGGTTTGGATTAGATCATCATATTATTAGCATATTGTTGGCTCACCAATATTATAATATGTTCATAATTTGTATCATATGAAGCATAAATAAAGTAAAGTGGTAAATGCATAATTTTAAAAAATAGAAAGCTACAAGTTAAAATTCCACATACTTTTTTCCTTGAAAAAAAACCCAGATTGATCAACCAATTTAACCAACTAGGTTTAATTAGGTCTCTTACATATCCAATTTTTATTATTAACCCAAACTAGTAGGGTCGCGTTACTAGTTAAACCATTCAATTCACTTTAGATCCAATAACGTAGGATAACTATACAAACAAATTTGTATTATAGGTTTTTTTATTCTCATCCCTTGAATTATTGTTTTTTTTCTTTTCACAATTCAGAAGTGTTCGTTTTTATGGTCGAACCTGATTTTCAAAGTGATTTTTGCCTAAAAAAAAATGTCAAATTGATATTTTAGGTGTTTTATAATTGTTTTGATATGTTGATGTTAAAAATTAAAAAAGACATCATACACCCGCATTATCAAACAGACTTCAACTTCTAAATCATATATCATTTTGATTAATATCTCATTTGTGGCATTTCTTCCATTTTCCCATTAAATAACATAACATTTGATGTTCATATGTTCCATTACAAAATACTGAAAGATCATATAAAATGGTAAACAAAATTAAAATATTAACATACATCAATTTTATGATAAAAAACATCATTCATAATGAAATTATCTTAAGAAAAAATCCAGTGACTTTTCTTTTAGATTTTTAGGAAAACTTGCAACATACATGTGATAAATAACAACTAAATGTAACATCATATAATAAGAAGGGAGATTATATATCATATTATACTAACAATTAAAATAAGTTGAGAGTCAGTTTAACATCAAACCAAGTTAATATATTTTTTAATCATTTTAAATTAAATTTGTGTTGTAATTCAATGATTAACGCATGGAAGTAATGTAAGATTGCGGGTCCAAAACTTGGAGTTGCTATATTATTTTCCCAATTAACAAAAAAAGGTTAATATACTTTATGTGTTCTAAAACAAAATGGTGTCTTAGTTCAATTGGTTAAAGCACGCGAAACACCTACAAAGTTGCTGGTTTGAATTGCACCAAGCGCACAACTTGATTTAAAACAAACATAAATGACTTGTTGTCTATGTTTTTTTTTTTTAAGGAGGGGGGAGGAGGGTGGACGACCCCTTATACAAAGCAAAAGAAAAAAAAATGGGTTAGACGTGCGGGCCTCTTTCAAGCCCATGCGTCTGGCTCTTTAGGCCAAGCCCAACCTAATATGGTCGGACTTTTTTCCTTAACCATTTTTTTTCCTTTTTTTTAATCTATTTTTATTTAAGTCCATCATGTAAAGTAGGGATTTTTTATTCAATTTTATCTTTTAGCATTAGGTTGATGGTAAATAGCTTTTATATTTTTTGTTGCATAATAAAATAAAAAATTATATCAACCAAGTGGAGTCCATAACCCGAGTCACGAGTTTAGCAAATTGACTAAATATTAATCAAAGAGTCGGGTTGAAATTTGAGCTTCATAATTTATTTTGATTTACTTTTTATGAGGTTATTATGGTCTCAGGACTTGATAAATGGATTGGCAGGTTATTCCCGGTTGATCTGAATTAATCGAATAAATTTTTGTCTCAATATTTATAAAAAAGATCGCATCTTGAATATTTATTTTGAGTCAAACTATGTTTTTACTAGTTATCCGAATTGTCTTTGAACCCACTAAGTCGATAGGGTCAATCTCTACATGATTTTGTTTTTCAATTAGAAAAAACATTAGTAACTTTTAGATATTTTTTCTTATGTTAAAACAAATTATCCAACTCTCAATGTAAAACAGACCAAAAATCTAGTTGCAAATCTAAATTACTATGGCTTAAAGAGTGTATGCTAATTCCTATAGCCAAAGCTAAAATACATCCACTAATGCTACCATCACCATCCACCCGGAACAAAATGTGCTAATTATTAGACTTCTACCGTAGAGACATGTCCAGCTTAAAAGGATAGTATTGTTTCTAGGATTCTCTTTGATATTGTAATAGCTTTTGTTTTTTTATTTATTTTGCATGCAAAAACCTATCTCACAATCATTTTAATTAAATACATTTTTTAAATCATAACTATTGTTGTTATCCATTTTAAAGGCCCACGTATATAAAAAAATAAAAAAGGAAAAGAAAATACAAAGAATCAAAACATGTTGGAAGAAAATAATATATATATAACAGTGGGAAAAATATACCAGAATGCCTACGAAATTGTCAAAGACTAGTTGATGAGGATTAAAATATACAAAATTGAAAAATTTAACAGTATATTTTCTACTAATGAAGACCTTATTAAGAAAGGAAAATTCAAAATTGTATGTTTAAGGGCTGAATTGGATTTTTTTCAAGGTTTAATTGAAATTATTAAGGGTTTAATTGCAAAAAAAAAAATTGAAGTTAATTCAGGTTTTAATTAGAAGAAATTACAGTCTAGGGGTCGAATTGTAATTTTTAAAAGTTAATTTGATCAAAGTAGGAGCTTAATTGCATAAATATTAAAGTTTGATGGATAATTAGGGACTTGATTGAAGAAATCTAAAAACAAGGACCAACTTGTAAGAAGTGAGGGACTTCAGGGTTTGATATTGGTGAAATCAGGGGCTATATTAAAGAAAATTGAAAATTTGATGGTCAATTAAGGATCCAATTAACAAATTAAAAACCAAGGATTAGATTATAAAAGGCATTTAACTTTGGGTCTGGAAATCGAGTTTAATAGAGGTCAAATTGCATAAAATTAATAGTTCAAGAGACAATTACAGGTAAAATTAAAAGAAATTGGAAAATGATGGATTAAATTGAAATTTTCCAAATTAAAAATTCTAATTTGTAAGGCTTATCCTAGACAACACATCGTTCGACTACTATGTATCTTATTCTTTGATAATTTTGGCTAATCGAGTAGGCACTTTTAGACGAAAGCATGTGACATTTCTGATCACCTCTAAGGTTATAACCACCATTATTCAACTGAGAAACACCCACTTTACAACCTTATTTCCATGAAATTAAACGTTTACATCCCATTTTCTCTAATGATCTCAACAAAATCATGTCTCCGATCAACTATCATTACATTTTCAGACTTTTATGATGATCAGGTTAACACTTTTAATGAATAAATGTGGAACCATAAACCTCCAAATTAAGTAATAATGGATCCAATATAAAAGTACGCACCCCCTCTACCAAGTTTAGGTAATCTCAAGCAACAATGACGTCGGAATTGCTTTGATAAAACCATGAAAGTGATCAACCCAGTCAGCCTTAATTGAGACACTCATTTGCACAAAACCACCCAATTTTTTTTGTGTGTTAACATTTAAAAACTCCTAGAGGGTTCTTTTCAAAGTCTGAAAACACTTATCTCGAGATCAAAGGGCTAAAACACTTCACCTTAGCCTCCAAATTTGATCAAAACCACCTAAATCCAAAACCAATTATCCTATGATGAAACTAGCTTAGTTTTAATTTGTTAGAACCCTAACAAACTCATTTAAAAGCCCTGAATCATCCTATAAAAAAAGAGGAAATTGTACCTAAAATGAGAGAAAAAATAGGATAAATTTGGTTAAGGTCTAAGGGATTCAATATTGAGATCAAGAGCTCAAAAGAGGTTCAAGGGTTTGGTTTTGCTGTTTTAAAGAAAGGAGAAAGAAAATACCTATATTTTTTTATTTTGCTTTTTAAAAAAAAAGTTACAACAAATTTATAAAATTCCTCAAGGATTTGATTAATATTTCAATAACCCCTAAAATTTTTAAATCATGAGAATTAATAGTTAATATTCTAGTATAAATATTGGACTTAAAAGTAAGCTGGTATTTAAATTTTAGAAATTGATTAGAAAATTCTCAAAATTATTCTGAATATTCACCAATTTTAATTGAAGGTATTTTTTTCCCACAATATATGAGTTGTGAAAAACTCTTTCGTCTTCCAAGATAGGTGAACCCTGTCAGGGCACCTACATGAACCCTTTTACATAAGAATTTATTTGGGCTTACGAGCCCATAATAAATTTAAAATGTCAGATTTATTTATAAGAGTAATTTGTTTTTCTTGAGCCATAAACAAACCACCGATTAGAAACCTATCAAAACCTTTAAACCATATCTAGATCATACAATGCAGCCTATCTCAGATAAGGTGCACTGAAAGTATTAATATCTTCTCTAACCACAACTAGTTTTTTGCCCTTGAAATTTTTGATAAAAACTAGGACACTCGGCTCTCCTATCGTCCCTAAACCAAATAACTTGATCGCATCTCCCTGACCACTAATGTTGGGCACCCACATATGACAACTAAAAATATCTTTTTAAAATTACAATAATAAAATCATAATATTAAACAAATATTATGTGTCAGTGAGCAGGCTGAAGGAGTCCATCGCCGCAAATAAAATGTAATTCAATTGCTATTATTATTCACTATCTCAAAAAAATAAGTCTTGAATTTGAGTAAAATATTATTTTAATATATTTTAAAATAAAAAAACTAATATTCACTTCTCATCTCTCTTGATGTTGATGAAAAAGGAGCAGGACAATTTCAAGTAATGCAAGATGAAAACGACCACAATTTTAGCCTCCCACCGCTGATAATATAAGGTGCTGCCTCATCATAATTCATGTAT
>Ga0325414_1009225_pt1 | contig 10415 bp, 3 predicted proteins | sample PopdelMetagenome_8_FD_206183 | JGI IMG/M metagenome (GOLD analysis project Ga0325414, IMG submission 206183) | Populus deltoides microbial communities from Bellville, Georgia, United States - Leaf-PdKOR-R3 | ecosystem: Host-associated > Plants > Phyllosphere > Phylloplane/Leaf | place: USA...
AAGCTTTCCATAGACACGGGTGATCTTTCCATATAACATTCACATGCGGGTCAGTTCAATATACATGTTAAAATCACCTACATATTAGTTCTAAGTATCTCTCATAACTCAGTTTATGAGAATAATTATTTTCTTTTTATAAATAAAATAACATAATATGTAGCAGTCTTGAAAACTTTAATTAATGTTTGGTCTTAATAAAGTATTGACAAGAAACATTTAGAAACAATGATTTAAAGCAATAAAAAAATCATAATTATAACAACTTTATAATTTTCTTTACAAAATATTTTTGTCCTATGAACTTTATCTTTACTATAGAATCATTAATCAAATATTAGATTAATTGATCAAATATTTGATGAATATTAAAGATAAATAAAATCACGTGTAACTAATCGATTGGCTCAAAGTATATACACTAACAACGACTTATCAAGTTAAAGCATATACACTAACAATGACTTTATCAAGTTATTTGGTCCATGAGCAAGCCTAAATAGTACCACCTATATTCTTAGCAATGGGTATGTTTTTTAAGGCAGAATTGCGACCTCCAATGAATTTTGTACAATGCCATACTAATTGATGCTTACACATGAGTTGTTAGTATAATATCATCTATCATAGCCAATGGTTATTTCTTATTTGCTTTTCACCTCAAGAAAAACCTACAAAACACCAACATCTCCATCAATAACACAACGAGGCACCATAACCAATGACGAGCACCAATGTTTTTCATCATTTGCATAACAAGGCAAAACAACTAACGACTCAACTTTTCAGGTATTTTATATCATTATACCACTCTCCACGAGATAAGCTAACATGAACAAGGTATATAAATATCTCAAGTCACTAAGTAAAAAGAAGGGGACATGAGACTACCATTTCCTGGTTAACACCTTTACTTTCTGATCACTACTATATAACACATATCGTGGCTAACATTTTCTAGTCATGATATTTTGGTACCACTTCAAGGTCACTATTACTTCTAGGTTAACACCTTTTGATCATTATCATTATATCCTCATATATAAAAACCCCTAACATTGTGATATTGTGACAACCTCTCCATAATTATGAACATCTTCTCACATTTTGTGCTCCTTTTTGTATCTTTTTCTTTCAAATAGTTTTCTCCTTTTAATTTACTAACTTAAACATCAAACGATCTTCTATTATGATAGGGAACTTGTTTTTATAGGTGAGCATGGAAGTCACCTTATCAACACACCAAGTAGTGACCAAATCGAGTCACCTCATCAACTCATCAACTAGGTCAAGCCTAGTCATTCCATAAGCTCAATATGTAGCCATAAAAATCCTAATCTAGTATGAAGTTTTTGTGGCTTTATTAGTAGCACTTCCTATTAAAAATCTAAATAAAAGCTAGTTCATTATTGTTTCACAACACATCACCAAAAAAATTATTTCCATGGCTAACGATTTAAAAACTTTAAGACATAATTGAGTAAGTGACTTTCCCCTTATAGGTACTCCAATTCTAAATATCCACCAATTTTCTCATCAAGTGAAAATGGTTAATGATATTGTCCAAGCTATACATGAATAATTTCACACTCTTCTATTTATTTAATGGAAAATTCAATATTTAGCTCCATTGCATGCATAATTGAATATACAAAGACAACTCCAGTTCCTAGAAGAAATAAGGCACAATGATGTGCAAGTAAGTAGGGATGAGAACACTCGTACTCCAACTTTTTAAGAAGCCACTCCAGCTATAAAAAAGTGCTCATGAACAAGTCCTAACCATAAAAGTGTTTAATTCCATCAATCTCTTTCTTAATTTCACTCACATACTCCTTGCTGAAAAAGTCCCATATATGAGACGAGATCAATAACTGCACAAACTTCTAGGAATGAAAACAACCCCCATCAAGTGATAGATTCTCCACTTTGTCATCGAGTGCTACATATATATTTTTTTCAAATATTGTGTCCCTGTCAAGGCTAACTTAGACAACTACAATAGTTTTACAGACCTAAAAGAGCATATACAAAATGTACAATGCATCTTAAAGCTTGTAACACTAGACAATGATGTTATGTGCAAAGTTTTTCCAACAACATCCTATAGATATGATCGAGTGTGATACCACATCCTAAAGTCTAGCTCTATCATTAACTTTTATAATCTTAGTGTTAAACTCATCCCCTGTTTCAGTATATGCATACCATATAAAAAAACAACCATTAAGTTATTCGTTATCACATAAATAAAGAGGAAAAACACTAGAGCATATCTCTAAAGGTTTAACAAGGAAATGCTCAATAGAAAAGTCTATTTGAATCCATTGCTACCGAAGCCTTGATTAGTAGGGTCTACAACTATGCTTTATAAAAATAACTATATACTCTATGTGAACAAAATCTCCATAACATGAAACAAGAGATAAAAAACCACATTTGAGTAAAAGAAGTGAGTATGACCAGATAAGAACACCTTCATTTCTAGCTATAAAAAAGCAGAATCTCCCAAGCATTATCGATCTTCTACAACCCTAAGACGTCTAAAAGGAACACTAAGGGATTCATGATCAACAAACATTCTTTAAGCTTATGACCACACCTTTAACCAGCATATATGATGAGGTATCAACTACCATTAAGGAAAAATAATTCATGCGATACCCACCTCTAAAAATCATACATTTACTTACATGAGAAAGTCTTTTTAATTTCTCAATGAAAGCAATAATGTTTTTCTATATCTCCAATACAAATATCCATGTCTCTAATGATTTTTTTATATTTGTGATGAAATCTCCATGTCTCCAATGAAAATCTTCATATCTTCAATAAAATCTCTTTATTTTCATACAACGCCTCCTTACTTAATTTTTTTATATTACTTTCATGATCATAAAACATTCTCCACTCTAGAAGGAACAAGCAAGTTAATTGAACTCTAATATCTATTACACTTACATTAACAAAAGCCATGGGAAGGTAACATGACATCCATAAGACTACATATTAAGAAAAACTATAAGAAGGTAGCATGACTTGTATACTTTTCTTTCCTCTTACTTTTACTAGTTAAATCTTTCAAACATCAATGTTTAAGAGACTAGGGGCTAAATGATGGTGCATTTAAATTATATATAAAAAAAAACTAGTCAAGTCAAGCTTGAATAACCTACCACCTTCTAGTTGAACAGCCTTACCAAGTTGTTTGGTCCATGACTAAGCCCAAAAAGTTTGTCTACGATGCTTTTTAAGCTCAACCCAATGCCACCTAAATTCTCGACAACCAGCACCCTTCTTAAGGTAGAATTGTTACATACAATAAATTTGATACAACGTCGCACTAATCGATACATGCACATGAGTTGCTCGTACAATGCCACCTTTCCTAGCCAATGATTATCTCCTACCCATAGTTCACCTCAAGAGGTACCTATCAAACACTAACCTCTCCACCAATGACATAGTGAGGCATGAAAACCAATGGCAAGCACCAACCTTTTTCACTAATGATATAACAACCAACAACTTAACTTTTTAGGTATTTCCCATCATTACACCACTATCCACAAGGTAAGTTAATGCAACCAAGATCTATAAATACATGATTTCATCGAGTAAAGTGAGGGGATATGGGACCACACACTATCACTTCCTAGTTATCACCTCTTAGTATCGTTCCATGGTCATTACAACCTTCTAGTACTTTTCTTGGTTAACACTTCTTAGCCACCACCTCCTAGTACCACTCATGATCACTACCACCTCTTAATTAACACCTTCAAGTGATTACCCACTCCTCGTGGTGACCACCTCTTCACACTATGATCATCTCTTCATATTTATGACCACCTCCTCACACCACATGCTTTATTTTGCACCTTTAATCTTCACATAGTATTCTCTTCATACATTTACTAACATAAGTATCAAGGATCTTCTATTCTAATAGGAGACTTGTTTTTTACATATAAAAAATAAAAGTCACCTCGTCAAAACCACCGAGCAGTGGCAAAATCCAATCACCTCATTATCTTGTCAACTAAGTCAAGCCTTATCATTTTCTAAGCTCAAAGATGCAACCATGAAAATAGGCTTTTCATAGTTGTGTCTTTGAGCTAAGGGACTGATAAGATTGACATATATATATTAAATAACAAAAATATACAAGGTAGCCCTTGTTTGAATCATAAAAGCTTAAATAACTATATAAATTATTATTTAGTACATGTCTTTTGAACTCTATTATAAATTTATCATTTGTGTTTGAAAACCTATAATTAACTTATTCTCTTGTTGCTATTGTGTTATTAAAACACATTTTATATAAGTTCTAATCATACCATTTTACAATATTAATTATTAAGAAAAGAAGAGAAAAATTAAAACTAAAATAGTATAGCTATAGAGAAAAACCAAAATAATTTAATTAGTTTAATATTGATGGTAGTATTTTTGAGTAATTTCAAAGACTTATATTGTTATGGTTTATTTTTTATAATTTAGATAAATGGCTTTCCATATTTCTTATAATCATATTATCAACATGATTGTAGAATTATGAAGCATATGACAAGGTATTTTACTAGCCAAAAAGATTGATTATTCTCATCTAATTATTAAAATGGATTCTTTGGAATTTTTAAAGTGTATCACTACTATAACTCCTTTTTAGATATTATTATAGGTAGTAGAACATTCTCAAATTAATTTCGCTTCAATCGATAAGAAGGTCACTACTAGAATTTTGCATTTTACTGATAGAATAATTTATCGATATTTAGACACTAATTGTATCGAAAATACATTTACCATCAAAATCATAGATGGTCACTGTTTGTCAAAAAACTTATCGTTAATGATTCCTAATTTGTCAGTCATTATATCGGTAATATTATAACCAATAATATTACAGATGGATAAAGCATGCCAAATAAAAAAAAATATTTGTTGGCATAATTCTATCGGTAATACCATCCATGAGTAAGTCATATAACCAATACAAAATATCATTTGTAATTCTATCGGTGAAGTACATGTTGTCAATGACATTTCCTATACCATTTTTCCAATTCTATGGAATTCTCCAAGAGATTTATTTCATTGGTGATTCTATCTACAATATTGAGTGGCATTTCATGTAATTTTTTGTCAACTCTCTGGAACTTTCTAATGGATTTAGTTTGTTGGTGATCCCGTTAGTAATTTGTTTTTAAAAAAATTCTAATAAATAGAGTAGAAAAAAATTAAAATAAAAAACCAAATATTTATTATAAATTTTAAAATTCATCATTTTGAATACTATTCATCTAAAAAAGAGGAGTTGGAGGAGGAGGAAAAGAAGACAGTTCTTCATCGAGACATGTGGGCAAATGAGGTGGACCACATGTACAACCTACGAATGATTTCAGCTCTATGTACAATCGCTAGAATTTAGTCGTCTCAACAGCAATATGGGTCATCTAAGCTTCAACTTATTGGTTTAAAATCGCTTGGAACTCCAAAGTTTGAGTGCTTGGAATCGATTGTGAGTATCCAACGATTGAGACACTTTGAGTCGTTTGCAAATCCTCGACCATAGTGTTTGAGATATCATAAACCTGATTTCTATCGGGTCTACTAAACGATCCTACCTCCAACTAAAAATTCAGATTGAGTTTTGGATGGGTCGAAGGATCGTTCCTGTCTCTCTCTTACAACCAGATGTTATATGTTTCCTAAAAACAATTTAAAAAAACAAGTCAATTAAAAAAAAATAAGTTGAGAAAAAAATAGTTAAAATCCAACTTACTATGAACTTTTGAGCTCGGTTATCCACAAGTTGTTACACCTTTTTCCGACATTCAAAATTTTACATGCGAGTTTCTACAAAAAGCTCTATTGGCCTTGGTTCACGTCTCATAGTCGTATCCTACAAAAAAAAATTATTGTTAGTTAAACATTTTCATATAAAACATTAATTTTTTTAAAAAATAAATGTAATGAAAAAGAATCTTACAATCCGCTTCATATGTGAAATGAATAGAATGGATCCAATGGTGTGGGTGGTAATTGAACCATAAATCTCCTTGTTTCAGTTCTCCGTACTGGACTGTGATCGCCATACAAAAACATTATCGATGATTTTACAGGGGAAAATAGAGGAAGAAGAATAAATAAGGGAGGAGAAAATGGGGGGTCTCTTGCCAGGTCAAAACTAAAATATTACCGATGAATTTACTGACATATATTAGAGACAAGTTTGTTTCATTAGTGATACCATATGTAAGCGTGACACGTCATTTTTATCATTTTTCTTCTTTCATTTATTCTTTTCCCTTTATAATTCTTTTGATATACATCGGAAAAAAAATTTCATCAGTGTATACCGATGGACATAGTGAGGAGATATTATGTCAGTAAGTTTCACTGCAAATTACCGATGAAATTTTTGCCATCAGTATTTCCATTTTTATTTTTCAATTTTCAGGTAATGGGTGTTTGACACAACTTCGGCCTTTTCTTTTTATTTTAGGTGCCTTTCAAAAGTGTTTGACACAACTTCCGTTTCTAATTTTGATGTGCTGATGTGAAAAATAAAATAATTCTAAAAAATATTTATTTTAATATATTTTCAAATAAAAAAATCATTTTGAAAAACATTATATATCATAATTTCAAATACCCTTTATGTTCATCACCTTCTAGGATAGGTCAGGGTTGGATGACATTAACACTTCATATTGATTTTGGTGGCTGTACTTTTTAAACTATGCAAAATGAGAATGGAAATCCTAACTGAGGTCCCGTTTGTTTGCTGGAAAGTAGTTTCCTATTGAAAAGTGATTTTTTTGAAAAATAAATTCTTGAAAACTGAATTATTTTTTGATATTTGGTAATATCATGGAAAATAAGTTGGAAAACACTTTCCAGTATTTGGCTATGTCATGAAAAATGAGCTAGAAAATAACTTATTAATATTTTTTTCAAGTTTATTAAAATAATGAGGAACAAATCTTACAAATTAAAAAATTGAATGAGAATGAAATTGAAAAAAAATATAATTTCATAAATTATCTCAAATAAAATAAATAGCAATCAAAATAATGAAGATTGAATCTAATAGATAAAAAAAAGTTAAAAGATTATGAAATTAAAAAAATAATTATAACTTCATATATTATTTCAAAAAAATAACAATATAAAAAAAAGATCAAATCTGATATATAAAAAATTTTAATTTAAAAAAGATAAGAGAAAAGAAAATAACAATCATAAAAATAAGGACCAAAATTGATATAAAAATTAAATTAAATTAAATTCTAAGAGATAAAATTAAAAAAAAAATCAAAACAAAATATATAGCAATCAAAAGTTTGAATTTGATATAATTAGCAAATAACATAACATTTTTAATTTTTTCACAACTTCTGAAAAGTGTTTTCTGTTTAAAATTTAAAAAAATATTTTTTTATAAAAATAAAACCAAATTTTATTTTAAGTGAAAAGTATTGTCCATCGATTATTTTTTTTAATGGAAAATAAATATATAAAAAAATTAGAAAAAATAATTTTCGTGATAGTAAAACAAATCTTTGACCATTTAACCTGCAACCCTTATGGTCTGTACCTCATTTTCATCCCAATTTAATGCTAATGAATGAGATTCGGAATCTTTTGAATGGAGGAGACACATCAAATTCTTTATATTTTTTGCGTGTTGATTTCTCAGGGTTGTATTGCCTCTTCTCAGGGTTACGAGTAATCAAGTTGCTTTTGTTCCTAGCTAGTATTTGTTTAAACCCTCGTGCCTCGAGAATTAATTAGTCAACAAAAGTTAGGAAAATAAGGTAATCATTTTCAAATGCTTAAGAACTCAGGGAGGGAGGGAGGGAGGGAGGGAAGAACAGTAGCTAACAAGGACAAACACTTTGTCAAAACCTTTCACAATCTTGAAGATCGTAAAAGATACGGTGTCTTGCTGGGTCTTCTTGGTCGTACCCTGTAATGGAAGTCACTGTCCTAACTCACCAACCTTAAGCTCAGCTTCCAAGGCCCAGTCGGTTGGAGTGGAGGCATCATCTCATTTTGGGCCCCACAACCACTTACCCCACCTATCATGTGGTGGTGGGGCCCCCGCCTCTTTGTATGCTTCTTCTGTGTTTTTACTATCGAGGATGACAGCTAAAAATAAATTATTATTTTTTGTATGGATATAAAAATAAATTTAAAAAAAATAAAAAATATTAATTTAATATATTTTAAAATAAAAATCACTATTATATTTTAAAATGATTTTTTGATTAATTTTTTTTAATTGGATTGAATTGAGTCGTTGATTAAATTCAAGGGAGGCTCCTTATTTATAATCATACTTATGTGTTAATTAAAACAACAGAATCTGTTGGATTATGTACATTTGTTGGTGGAAGTGAGCACATGACCCAACCATGACTTGTTTGCGTCATGGTTCTAAGTTTAGGATTAATTATTATAAACTCTTGATTATTTTAAATCTGAACTCAGAATGCTTAATTCTTGCTGTTCTGATGACTTTTTTTCTAGGAGTCGCCGGAGCTCTTGGCAGCATCAGGGACAGGGGGGGGGGGGAGGGAGAGAGAGAGAGAGAGAGCGGGGTCGAATCGAGGACAACTTACGTGGAATTCAGTAATACGGGCCCAGCTCATGTTGTTTTTATCAGAATAAACTATATCTATAAATCTGAACCTTGCCGTCTATTTTAATTCATTTATTTATATAAAAAAAGGGGTGGAAATAATTGACAACTACTCGAATCTGAATGGACAGCCAATTTCGTTGCTGCCCGGTGTGTTTAATACCTAAACTGTGAGATATTTGTATTAATTAAATAACTACGCACAGTTGGGAAAAAAAAAAAGAAGCAACCGATCTCTTCTAGCTATAGCTGCCATATTGGGAAAACGATTTTGTATAAGCATTCCTTTAACATTCCTTTATTAAAAATAATATTCCTCAGTTTCAAGGGCTTTTCAAGTTTTTTATCGCTTTTCTACAAGTTAATTACATAAATGCCTTCAAAACATAATCTTTCTTCACTATAAATACGAAGACATTTTAGGTATTCTGCTAAAAGTTTTTTTAAAAAAACATTATCAAAGTAATTAAATCTTTTAATATACTTTAGGTATTTTGCTATAGGTTTATATATATATATAATTTTACAAGTTATTTTGCATTAAATCATTTGTAATTAAAATTTTTTCAAATCTCCTTTTGTTTTGTTATTTTGATAGCGGGTTAGTCAAGCTAACTTGAAGCTTACATTTTATTTCACAATATTTTTTATTTAACTTAGGATTTTTTTACTAGGTCATTCTTTTAGAAATCTATTTTTTTATCCTAATTTCATGTTGTGTATAACAGGTTAGTCGAGTTAATCAGGGTTAACTCAGATTTGTTTTCCTTGATATTTTTATATATTTTTTTATAATTTTATTATTTTACATTAAATTAGTTGCCATTAAGCTTTGCTATTTTTTTACTTTTCTTTCTGTTTGGTTATTCCGAAAGGGGATTGATAAAGTTAACCCGAGTTGATTCAATGTTTTTTTAATTTTTTTTATTGAACTTTGATTTTTTTATTAGGTCTTTCAAAAAAAAATTATTCTAATCTCATAAAAAAAAATTTTCTTTAACATTATATTTTTTATTTTAATATTAGATTATTAATTCTTAAACTCTAAAATTTCTTCTTGTTTTTCTTTTTTCATGCTCTTTCAATCTCATAATATAGATTACATGCCGGATTATCTCAAATTATCATCTCCTAACCATATTATTTTAGCATTTTAAAATGAAAGTGATGTTTCGTTGTTTTTCTCTTGTACATATATGTATATACGAGCCAGCACTCGATCTTAACGAAAGATAGAAAGCCCCCGCAAGATCTCGTGGTCACATCTGGCCGATTTATATAACTATAAACAAATACGTCCCCACACCCCCTTTCTAGCTATGTCACCACTAATCTCAGCTTAACTATCTCGCTCGCCGGATTAATTAATTAATTATACATGTATGGAGAGCGTAATCATGATCATGGCCCCACCAAGGCCTATCCTAGTGGTGTAGGGACAACATGTTTATGGTCCCAAATATGTTATTAGCTTGGTCTTCACGCTACCTCGTTGGGATGTCTGTAAAGTTCCAAAGATCATAAACGGATTCGTTAATTATATTACTCAATCATTTGTAACTCAACTATTATTAAATCTTTAATCCGAACCCTTCACACACGAGTATGTGTTAGCCTCACACAACCACACTTGAACTATTATTATTATTATATGGATGAAAATCGCCAATTAAGTTATTTTCTTTTAAATTTATGAGAATATAGATAAAGTATTTAGACGCAATTTCCCATTTAATTTTTTTAGATCAAAATTTTATTT
>Ga0325414_1009227_pt1 | contig 10414 bp, 7 predicted proteins | sample PopdelMetagenome_8_FD_206183 | JGI IMG/M metagenome (GOLD analysis project Ga0325414, IMG submission 206183) | Populus deltoides microbial communities from Bellville, Georgia, United States - Leaf-PdKOR-R3 | ecosystem: Host-associated > Plants > Phyllosphere > Phylloplane/Leaf | place: USA...
ATAATTATTCTTATTTGCATTTAGGCCCCATTTTCTTTAAGTGTATTGGTTCTTACCCCCACTTCTTTTTAGTTTAGTTTATTTTCTTTAATTTAATCCAGCCTTGGTTTTTCTCGGGATTTACAAAAAGGCTGACAGCTATTGGGTGCTATTGAAAGATGTGGGGGCAGTGAAAAAAATTAACAATGCAGCTGAACCAAAAAGGAGATTGTCTTTAGTTGATTATTGAAGGTGTTGCTGCTGCTGTGCATCATTGAGGAGAGGTGTGTCACTTCAATGTTTTGGCCATTGCTGGTGGAGTGCTGAGAAAAAGAGTTCATTATTTTTCCTTGTATGGGACGTGGACTGACAGTAATTCCACAAGAGGCTGCGTAGACATTCCTTTTCCACTCTTGAAGTTCAGCGCTTGTTCAAGCAGATCAAAGAGTCTAACTACTTCATATTTGATGCTCTTAATTTTTGTTAGACAATGACCCTCTTATTAGACCCTATTCTTTATTTTCCAGCTTTTCTCAATCCAGTATAGTAGACCTCAGGTGAGGGAACCAACTTTTCATCCCGATACATGTATGACAAATGTACAAGCATGTAATCTATATGATGAACTCGCCCTTCGAGGGGTGACATATGGTCATAACTCTTGTATGATGAAACAAGAATCGTGATTTTTGCCCAAACTCCACAATGAAAACTTTCTGAGTGGCGGCCATTGGGTCACCCACAAGTCTTGAGTACAAGATGCTTCAAGAAAGGTTTGTCCTGATGCAGATAACGATGGCACATACAACCTAAGGACGGGTTCTATTCATTATGTGAACATGGGTAAGTTTTCTACCTGGTCTCAAAAGAGTCTCATATCTACCCAGTGACGATCTTCGTAAAGACAGTATAGGGGCGTTGCAAGAAATGGTTAAGGTACGTATACCTACCATTACCAAGCAGACACTCAGATATGAGTTGGGTGTTTCACACATCTGAACCCTGACCAATAGTCATAGGGTAGATCGCTAATTCCCCACCTAACCTAAAAACTTGTGTGTGCTTTCAAAAATAAAAACATGTGATGCATGAAACAATTCTAAAAATGCATGGATAAAACAAAAATAAAATAAGATAAAAATGCCAAAACATAAACACATCAAATACACAAAGCTTAGTCCAATATCGTTAGAAACAGTACCTTCCCTAGTAGAGTCGTCATTCTATCGCACATCACCCGCGCGGCGTCCGGTTGGTGATTTTCATTTCGTTTGCTTGATTTGTTCCTGGGAGTCGCCACCTAGTATTTAATTGATGGCTACTAGGAAACCCAGGTGTACTGGTCTTGTCAGAGATTCACGGGTAAGGGACTGGTTGTGGTTAGGAAAGATATTAGCACCCCTAAAGCACCCTTTCTAAGGTAAGCTGCTTCGTGACTTTGACGTGTTAAGAAAGTTTTAAAATTTTATCTTTTCATTGGATATTAGAAATACGACTTACGAGTAAGTTCTTAATTCTTGACCGTGAGCAAATCAAAATATTAAATTCTTCTTTATTCTTTGCAATTTTATCATAAATAAAAAACAAACATCCATAAAACAAATACAAACACACACATACACTTTTACTATATTTTTTCTTTTTTCTTTTCTTTTCATTTTTTTTTACACACTACAAATTATACAAATTCAAAAACTGCTAAATAAAAATTACATTAAACACTTTAAAAATTACAAAACAGACCCAAAAAAATCTATAATAGAGTTGGGAAACCTTCTGGACCTGTATGAACAGTGGCGGCGCGTCCCCTCCATGCGTCATCGCCACTGGTGGAGCGTGGATTCACCAGCGGTGATGCCGTGACCTGTAAAACAACAAAAACACAACAACACAGTCGATTCTCTCCTTCTTAGATCTATTTCTTCCTGTTTTGGATATGCTTCTCTCTCTTTTTTCTTCAGATGGCAGATCCGCTGTAAGGGTGAGGCCGCTGAGTTAGGCTGAGGTGGTGTCGCTGCTGTTGGAGAGTCCGGCTTGGTCGGGCAAAATGGCCGATGATGGTGTAGAAGGATGAGCGGTGGACAGATATGGGCTCGTGGGCACCGCTGTGCTTGGGCTAGTGCTGGAGAAAGAAGGCAGACCGATTTGGGATCTGTGGGCGTTGCTGTGTCAGGCTGCTATCGGTCGGTTATAGTGGTGGCTGGTGGCGATGCTGAGGTGGAGATATCACCGAGGAAGGCCGGTCTGTGATTCTGGTGTTGCTTCTTTGTCACCAGTGGTTGAAGGGTTGAGGGAAAAATAGAGTGGGGAGAGCTCTCTAATTTTCAGCCGAAATAAAGGCGCGGCCAAGAAAGGGATGAGAGAAATCAGGGGCGGCTGCCCTAGCTGAGAGGGGAGAGGTCTGGTGAGGGGGATGGCTATGTTTGGCTGAGGGAGAAGGAAATGACGTTGGGTAGGGGGAAATGGGGGAGGCTAGAGATGGCCGAGGGGTTTGTGTCCGGCGGCTGAGGAAGAAGAAAATCAAAAGGGAGGGGCTCTTTGTTGTTGGCTAGAAAAGGAGAAGAAGATGTGGGAATCGTGTGAATGGGTGTTGCGGTGAGGGTTTCCTTTTTCAAGGGAGGGAGCGACAGCTTGGAGAAGATGAAGTTTTAGGGTTAGGGTTAGGGTTTTGTTTATGTTGCCTTCCAAATATGCAAATTCCCCCCCCCCCTTGTGTGTGTTGAATGCTACTATTTATAGGCAAAAATATTGATAGGTCTCAAACTTGGTCCCTCAACTTCTTTTTTGTATTTTCTCATTTTCATTTTTTTTGTGGAACCCAAAAATAAGTAACAACAAAGATATGACTTGCTTGCATTGGTACCACATCGCACAGAACTTCATCAACATATTTCCCAATCGAAAATGGAACCATAACATGTTTAGTCACTTTCACTTCACCGTTATCATTCAACCATTGCAATCTATATAGTTTAGCATGGTTAACAATACACAAATTCATTTTACTAAAAAGGGTGGTACTACAAATATTAACACAGCTTTCCCTATCTATAATTAAACTACATATATTACGTTGTACATAGCAACGCGTATGGAAGATGTTCTCCATGTGTTGATTAGTTTCATCTTCCTTGACCTGAACTTGAAGTGTTCGCCTTATAACCAAGGACTCCTCAATTGATAATGCTAACGCATCCCCATCACTATCCTCAAATGGTGGCATGCCTTCACAATCAGATTTGTCACTTTTAGATTCAATATCACTATTATCTCTAATCATCATGATTCTCTTATTTGGACACTCTGAAGTATAATATTCATGTGCCTAACACCTGAAACATTTAACATCACGAATACATTTAGGTTGAGTTTTAAATTTACCTTTGGCACCAGTAGGGACATCAACTTTAGCCTTTGGTGGTTCGGCTTTGGAATGAACAAAGGACCTCAACTGGACAATACCTTCTCTCCTTAGATTTGGCTTCCAAGATGATGAAAACCCTGAATTAAATGTTGGCCAAACATGTCCCTTCCTAAGTTGTCTCTCCATCTACGTAGCCATATGAACCATGTCCTCTAGCTCCACATAGTGTTGTAGATCAACAACATTGGTAATGTCTCGATTCAATCCGTTAAGAAACCTAGCCATGGTGGCTTCTCTATCTTCAACAACATTGGCCTAAATCATTGATATCTTTATCTCTTTGTGATATTCATCTACTGACTTATAACCTTGATTTAGACCTTAAAGCTTCAAATATAAGTCTCTGTAATAGTAGTTTGGCACAAATCATCTCCTCATTAAGACTTTTATCCCCCTCCAAGTCTGCACGAGTCGATCTCAATTCCTCCTCCTACTGATTACAATATGATCCCACCAAATCAATACATACTCTATAAACTCAATTATCACCAATTTCACCCTTTTTTTTGTTCAAAATAGCTATGGCAATAAAAAAAATTCAATCTACCTTTTTCTCCCACTCCAAATAAGCCTTGGGGTCGTTATTACCTTAAAAATTAGGAATTTTCAGTTTAATGGTGTCCAAGTCCCCTCCACATCTTCATAATTCCCCATGCCATGAAAATTCACATTCCTTCTAACCCTATTTGGTCCAGACTTGATTCCTTGGCCAGCAGATGCAAAATCATAGTCATTTTTACCCGCATCTGCGTTTTCATCTACAAACTCTTCAAAATCAGATCTGACATTTCATACGGCCATCCGAACCATATTCCCTTGGCGATCAGCCCCATTATTATGTTTCTTTATCAAATTCACCTCCCCTTTCATATCCTTGAATGTCCTAGACAACAACTCGAGTTATTGGCCTATGGCTCATAATTGGAAAGCGACATCAACATTTTGTGTCACTGGTTCGTTGTTTCCAGATATTCTTTGAATCTATAAAATTTGGTTAGTAACACAAAATATATCCTCACACCTCTTGTGTATCACACAAAAAAAATCAAGGCTTTCCACTCTAATAAGCTCACTACGCCTTTTACCTCACAACTTGCTTTCCTTTGGTTCTTTAGGAACTGAAATCAACAAATCAAAGTCAGTAGCCTTCGCAATGCACTCTAATTATAATTTTCAGACTCAAGAATCAATAAATATACTAAAAATAAAGCAAAACAAAACTACAATTATGATTTTGCAAGTAGCAATCCAAATTCATACGAATTGTGGATGAAACGAAGACACGAAATAAAACAGAAGCCAGTATTAGTGAAAAGAATTACTTGACTCTTAGATAACCCAATTATAATAAAAATAAAAAGATTTGGATGAAAACAAACAGTAAGGATCTCGTTTTGAAACTTCATGCAAATCTGACCTGTTATGCAATTTTTACGTAATAGAATTGAAACCCAGACCGAACAATCTTGAAATAACCTAATATTCAATATTTAGTATTCTAATACCAAACAAACAACAAATCTCAGTTTATAGGTCATTCTTTTATGTCTAGGTTCCCAAACCCCTTGTATGATCAGTTTGTGGCAGAATTGAACCTCCAATTAAAACCCCAAGAAACTGAAATCAAAATAATCCCAAATTTAATATATGGTGCAATCACACCCTTAATACATAGAATATGAAGTTTCAATTGATTCTAAGGTGGTTTGCTTATGGTTCACTAAGAGTAGTGTTTCTGCGACAGAATTGAACCTCGAATTAAAATCTTAAGCAAACAATAACACAATAAGCCTAAATTTTATATATATTGTGATCTCACCCTAAAAGATAGAATATGAAGTTGCAATTAATTTTGAGGTGCTTTGCTTATAGTTCACTGAGAGTTGTGTTTTTGCGTTAGAATTGAACCTCGAATTAAAATCTCAAGCAAACGATATCACAATAAGCCCAAAGTTTATATATGTTATGATCTCACCCCCAAAAAATAGAATATGAAGTTGCAATTGATTCTAAGGTGATTTGTTTATAATTCACTAAGAGTTGTGTTTCTACGACAGAATTGAACCCCGAATTAAAACCTCAAGCAAACGATATCAGAATAAGCCCAAATTTGATATATGATGCGATCTCACCCCCAATAGATAGAATATGAAGTTTCAATTTATTCTGAGGTGGTTTGCTTATGGTTCATTAAGAGTTGTGTTTCTACAGCAAAATTGAATCATCCTTCAAATTTGTCTAATCTCTCTCTCTCTTTATATATATATATATATATGCTACTGATATGATTAGAGACATTAACAAGATGAAATATAAACTTTTTTTTTTCTTAGATGATGTTGACACAAAGAACAAGATAAACGATGCAAACACTGAAAAACTTAAAGGAACACTAAAAAAAATGCAAATAGCAGAAGGATATGACCTTGTTTCAGAGCCTAGCTCTGATACCAAACGATGCAAACCTCGTGATCACATGGTCACGCAACCCACAATCAAAATTAAGATCTGATCCCGGAAAACAAAAATAGGTTTGATAGGAGTGTGACACAATGGAACCTGCCCAAAGGCACCAACACTATTGGGATGAAGTAGAATGATGCCACAAAGCTAGTTAATCTTTGATATGTCAGATTCAGTTCGTTCAAGAACTGAAGAATGCAAGAATCACTCTCACATATTAAAACAAAAAAAATTAAAAGTAATATTCTTCAATAGCTGCCGAAATTTTGGTTACATGAGTTTAAATAGTTCTTGAAAAATTAACCCTAATGACCCCTTATGTGGACTTATATGAGGTCCACTCAAAACTGACCCAAAAACCCTAAACTGAAAAGTCCATAACCTGATCCAAATAAGCCTTGAATCCTAGCTGAAAACAAAGTATTAATTAAGCCCAAACAAGCCTTAGACTATAGCTAACAAAATAAAATAAAGCCCCTAATATTAAATCTATATTCTGCCATGAGAAGAAGAGAAGGAAATAAAATATTACAGAACTGATTCAAGGCTTATTTATAGCCTTCCATGCAGCCCATTAATCCTGAAACAAAAGAAAAAGGTAGCCACCCATGTTGTTTCCAAGTTGTAGTACGATTCTTTTGTTTTCTTTGTTATCCTCGTCTCATGGCCTAAAAAAGGTTGTATTTGGCCCCTTTTGCACATGGATAACATGTATTAGGGCCTTCTCTTGATACTTGATTAATACTTAAAAGTGCATTCTCATTAAAGCTTTATATCATCATATTGCACTTAAAGTATCATTAAATTCCATAACTTAAGCATGTTTTATAATAACAAGTCTGATAATATAAGATAGCCTTAATTAATGGTAAATGCTCATTTTAAATGCAGTCATATCTCACAATTCAAAGGATTGATTGATGTGAGTAACTATTGAAAGTGAAAGGACAAAGAAAAGGCTAAGCTTATAAAAGAGATGTTGGTTCAATTCAAACTAGAACACCATTCAGTCATTGGGTCATATATGGAGCTGTAGATCTTGGATTTCAGTCTAGTTTATATGGATAGAAAGCTAAGACATAGGCCTAAAACATTCATGAAGAGTCCAAGACTCAATTCTGTCATTTAGAGTCCAAATCTTAGCATCAAAAGAGAAGTCTGAATCTGTCATGTAGCCCAGACACTATTCAGTGTTTAGTCCATATCTCGGGTTCTAGAAGTCCAAATGAGCTCATTCTTCTTTTGATGGAAAGTTGATACAGATTCCTACAACTTTCATGAGACCACTTTGCCAAATTCTGATTGTGGCAATGTCATTTCATCCAGAAAACAAATCCATACATAAACCACCAAATCCACTAAGTCATTAGTTGGCCACTAATTTAATAGTTAATTACCAAATGAATAGTTCTTTTGGCCTATAAAAGGAGGCATTCTTGGTTTTCAGATCAAGATCATTTTCTTGCTTGCTCTCTCTCTTTGTAATGTTCAAGTTTTATTTCATGTTATATTTTCATTAATATCTTGTTTATGCTTTTCATTTCATTTACTACTCTTAGTTAACTTATATCATAATTATGTTCTTATCTTGTTTATTTATGTTCTTCTTCTTCATTATGTCTAGCTAAGTTAATTATATCAAGGTGAAAAGGTTTCACTAATGGTGTTATAATAAGTATAATATAAACTTAACATGGACTTCAATGCTTATATCTAAGAAAGTTTGCTATTAACATGTCGTATCATTTTTATCTTACCAATTCTTAATACCTTGCTTGTTAAATGGTTAATACTCCAATGGACCCTTCAATTCTGACTTGGTCGAAACCTTCAAAACCAATACATTCAATGCCTCTTTCAATGCCTTTATCTTGGACCGAGTCATTGGACCATTTGGAATATTTAATGGGTCTTTACTGGTGTTTCTGGGCTGGTCCACATCAACTACCCTCAAAACAAAATAATCTTATCAAGAGAAGACTACCTTTGATGTGAAAATTAAACGAATCACCTCACGAGGCAACTAACCTCAACATCAAATTTAAATTGGAACTTAAAAGGCGACCAAACTTGACAATAAATCTAAAGGGGTCAACTCAAGAGACAACCAACCTCAACACAAAACATAAATTATTTAACCTGAAAGGCAACCAATCTCGACATGAAACTTAAATGGTCCATCTCAAGAGGTAACGAACTTGGACAAAAAACTTTAATGGTGCCTTTATTATATAGTTTAGTTTGATATATATGAAAGATTCAGCCAAAGATGTTCTGATTGCAGACTCAACTTGTTAATATTGAGTGTTTAATATTCTAATCCCTAGAAAGGAATATTGTTTTGGGTAATTCCAGGTAAAAGAAAAATAAAAGGTAAGAAGAGAGAAAGAAAAAATAAACTATTTGGAATGTGAAGAAAAGTTGTAAATAAAACAATAAGGAAAAAATAATGATACATTGCAATAAAGTTGTAGATTGCATAAAGAAATTGTGTATATGGAGTTGACCATCTTTTCTAATAACTAGATGACTTATTTAAATTATTACAAAGTCTGAATCTTACACGAATAATAATTCCTAACTCTATACAAATTATTCATAGCATATATCAAGAGCTTACAACAAGAATACTAATATAATTTATATTTCTATAAGCATCTCTCTTTCTTGACAATCACATATTTCCACACTAATTTGTAATTTTCTTCTAGTATAATATGTTATAGACCTTATTTAGAGTAGGACTTGATCTTCTAATCAATCACAAGAACCCTTATTTTTATGGTCGGTTGCTTTTTTCTTGATCGATCAAGTGTTTATCACTTTTGGATGATCATGACTCTTAGTTTCCTTGATCGATCTTTTTCTATCTTTCTTGGTCGATTTGGACTTTTTATATACCTAGTTAATTTCATTATTAATGATCAATTTTAACTTTTCTTTCTTGGATTGGTGTTGCGATGTCGCGGTCGCACAAATTAATTACCCTAGCTTCAAACACAACACACAAGATAGTATAGAGCAAGCAAGAGGTCGATCCCACGAGGAAGTTCAAGTCAGATTTTTATGCTAGATGATATGCAATTGGGGGGGTTTGGACATTATCTAGGCTAAAGCAAAAAAAAAAAACAGAAAACTATCGAACGAAATTTAATAAAATCAAAAAATTATCAAGAGAACAAACCTTGATCACAAGCACACATCCACCTACAGAAATCAGAACTGATCATGGAAACGAAACATCAATTTATATTTTGAATATTTATCTCTTCTTAACATTGGTTAGTTAACAGATCCACCGTATAACTAACCCTAACCATTAAACAACCACAGTGTCCGCACTAGTAATTTAATTTAATGGCAGCCTTAAGAACTAGATAAGTTGATTAATCAAGAAAACATAATTGTCCGCAGTTTATGTTTGATTTGATTGAATGTTCTCCCTAAGATTAATAATGTAGATCCGCCACAATTATTAAACTCAGTTGCTTCACAAGTTCATATACCACAACTCTGGTTTTGATATCAAACTTAGAAATAGATTGTCTACAATAATAACTTAGAGTCCGCTCTAGCAATTAAAATAAACAATCATAGAAAAAATAAGCATAGGAGAACAAACATATTCATCATATAAACTGAAAAGAAAAGGTAAAATAAATCTCACAGTTGTTGAAATCCGAAGGTTTCTGTGTCCTTGCAACCAAGAAAAAGTGTTTAACCTTGCATGTTTGTTGAACAACTAATCACAAAGAAGGAAGAATGCATAATTTAGGGTTTCTTAGAGGAAGGGGGCGTTTTTCTCTTCTTGGCTGGCTGCTCCCCTTCTCTTCTCTCATTCTTTTTATATCTTAGGAAACCCTAGGTCTCTATTTTACAAAATAGTCCTTCATTAAGTAGACTGTTTACATTTAAGTACTTTAATAACTATTTTCCTAAAAAAGGAGAAATAGCCTTCATGAAATCTTCAAGCTTTGACTTAGAGGAGCTAAATTGCTGAAATAAAAACTTGGATATCAGTTTAGATGCTTCGAAACGTAATTTGGACTCATTTCTTCACGAAACCTGTTTGCTGGCAGAATTCAGATGTTATCTTTGAAAAATCATATCTCCCTCGTATGACATATTTTTTGGCTGAAATTTGGAGATTTTATAGAAATTTGAGTCCTGAATCCAAAAAAATTGAGTTTGCATAAATTGGACTTCTGTAGCTCCAGATATTCAAGTTGGAATAGACGAAGGTCAACATTGGCAGATTACGAGATTTGACTTTGAAGGCTGCGATTTCCATGCTCTTCCTTATTTTATTTTCTTGCCTTAGATTTCCAGAAAATTATGGATGTTAGCTTTTTAATGCCACTGGAATCACTTCATTTCAACCTCCAGAGCTCACGCTCTGCACAAAACATCGACTGAAGGTTAAATCTGTCAATTATCTCCAATTTACTCCTTTTTGCATCTTTCATCCAAAAGTGCCTTCAAAACATAAAACAAAGAATATCAAGGCATTTTATATATAAAACATAGGCAAAACACTAGTTAAATGTG
>Ga0325414_1009228_pt1 | contig 10413 bp, 5 predicted proteins | sample PopdelMetagenome_8_FD_206183 | JGI IMG/M metagenome (GOLD analysis project Ga0325414, IMG submission 206183) | Populus deltoides microbial communities from Bellville, Georgia, United States - Leaf-PdKOR-R3 | ecosystem: Host-associated > Plants > Phyllosphere > Phylloplane/Leaf | place: USA...
TCACTGCAACAACTGCTCCGTCTGATGTGAGAGTTCCTCTGTACACTGACCCAAAAGCACCTGCACCAACTAAATTGGACGAGGAGAACCCGTCAGTTGCTTGCAGGAGGTCTTGGTAGGTTAGTCTCTGAAATGAGCTCTCCCATGAAGGGCCAGAAGCAGGCTCGTCTTTTGTTTTTCTCGAGTAGAGAAGCAGGAAAGAGGTCATCAAGACTATACCAAGAAAGCCACAAGGAATTGCAATGAACAATATCAGCTTGGTATGAGATTTTGGCCTTGCTGGCTCGTTAGATGTGCATTTGGGCAGATCAATCTGAGGTATTCCTCCACAGAGCTTCTTGTTTCCCTGAACGGAAATCCTACTTGTATTCTCAAAGACTCCTTGTTCAGGCACCTCGCCTTCAAAGTCATTATATGACAAATCCAAAGTCTCCAGCAACTTGAAGTCTTTCAAGAACTGGGGAATCTGGCCACTCAAGTTGTTGTACGAGAGAAGAAGCATTTGAAGTGCTCGCAAAGAGCTCAAATCAGGAACAGGCCCTTCAAAAAAGTTACCCCCCAAATCCAAACCTTCTAAACTCTTACAACTGTCAAGACTTTTTGGAATTTCACCTGACAACCTGTTTTTGGAAACCCTCAGAAATCCAAGATTCACCAACTGACCCACTTCCGATGGAAGGGAGCCTGTCAACTGATTATCATGTAGGTATAACAACTCTGACAAGGATGAAATACCAAGTACTTCTTTTGGTATGGGACCGCTCAGATTGTTTTGAGAGAGATCCAAGATCAACAACTTGTGCCAATTTCCAAGACTTGCCGGGATAGTTCCTTGTAAATTGTTTTGTGCGAAACTAACTTCGACCAACGAGGTAATATTTCCCAATGAAGATGGAATACTTCCTGAGATTTTGTTTTCATTAAGATAGAGAGCAGCTAAATTTTGTAATTTACCAATAGAACTTGGTATAATGCCATGCAATTGATTTGTCTCCAAACCCAAAGTATCCAGGCTAATGAGGTTTCCAATCTCAGTTGGAATGCTTCCTTGTATTTGATTCCTTCCAAATGTTATTCGCTTGAGATTTGTTGAGAAGTTACTAAATATTTCGGGCAGCACTCCTCCGAAATTGTTATCATCTATTGCCAATGATTCCAAATTGGTGCTGTTTGCCAAGGTATAGAGAAAACTCAAGTCATCTTCCTCACCGTTTCCGAGATCATTGTGGTGAACTAACAGCTTCTGTAGATCAGGCAAGCTTGCTAAATCGGGTATTTTCCCAGTTAAGTTGTTATATGAAAGGTCAACAAGAAAAATTTTCGAGGCATTGGAGATCGTTGCTGGAATTGGTCCGTTCAAATGGTTGAAGTTGATGACAAGGTATGCGAGATTTGGAAGATTTAGGCCTAAATCAGGAGGAAGACTCCCATGAAGTCGGTTCTGTCCTAGAGAGAGATAGGCAAGAGAAGAGATATTGCATATGGAGGAAGGGATCGTACCACTGAGATCATTTTCAGCAACTGTAAAGTATTTTAATCTTTTCAAATTTCCAAGACTGTCTGGAATACCTCCTCGCAAGTAATTTTTCGTCCAGAAGAAGTTCTGAACGGAGGACAGGTTTCCAAAAGAGGATGGTATATCACCAACTAGATTGTTAGCTTGGAGAACAAATGCCCCCAACTTTGATAATGATCCCAGTTGTGCAGGAATTTTACCTGTAAGATTATTGTTCCCTAGATTAAGGACAAGAAGATTCGAGCAACTTGAAATGTTGACAGGAATTTCACCGCTGAATGTGTTGTTTCGGAGCTCCAACCTCTGTAGTCGGAACAACCGGCCTAGTTCTTGAGGAATATCACGACTGAAGTAGTTGCCTTCCAGGTTTAGTACCCTGAGAAAACTCAAGTTGCCAATATGGGGAGACAGGTTGCCCATCAGTTGGGAAGACTGCAGGTTGAGCTCGACGATTCTCTGATGTCGATGTCCACATATGACACGTGACCACTTGCAGAAGTGTGTGGATACATTCCATGAGCTCAGTGCATCAAGGGGATCAGTAATTTGAGCCTTAAAAGCTAGCAAAGAAAGTCTATCTGTCTCATTTCCTTCATGTAATGAAAAGGAAAATGAGAGTTGAATTATTAGCAAGAGAAGTGGGCAGAATATGCATGAACTCATGCCTGATAACTCCATCTTCTACGTTTTCTCAGAGCTTAATTTAAGCATTGAAAATATATACACATATTTGGTTAGCACTTAGCATTTCTGAGCTGCATTAATTGAATTTTTTTTTAGAAGTTCTTTAAAAGTATTTTTTTAAAATAATTTAATTTAATGTTCTTTTCATGTTTTTTAATAATTTTAATATAATGTTTGAAAATTAAAACAAAATCTAAAAAGATATTTTAATATATTTTTAAATAAAAAATATTTTCAAAGAAAAACCGTAGAATATTGAGAAGGAAACCTCTTTGGACATCACTGCAAACACAGCAAAGCATGTCGTCAGATAATATGTCATTTGATAATCACTGATCAATAAACGCGTTGAATAGCACCACTAAAATTTCCACTTTCATCGACGACCAAACCACTAAAATGGCCTGCAGCATTAAATAATAGCACCTTGTTTTTGAATTTTCATTTTACAGGCAAGAAAATCACGGACTCTTGATAATGACTGGCCATCTATCTAGATGATAAATGCATGTCCAGTTCCGAATTGCTTTCTTCTTTGCCAAGGTTGATTTTATCATCGTCTCAGAGTAAAAAGTTTCTTTGCCAAAGATAGTGATTTTTTCCGAAAACCCTGAAATATTTCCTGGGAGGACCCATTGTTAAAGCTTCTAATGCTTGTGCTTGTATTCATGGCGTGCTCGTCAACCAGGGAGTCAGGAAAATAACTATCTCGGTTCTCGTGCCGGATTCGAACATCTTTAAGCTATATTCGTTTCTTCTTCTTCTTTCTTTCTTTTTTCTTCTTCTGTTGATTATCGAAGAAATTGGCATCTTTTTCTTCTGTCAAGAGTTTGCTTTTCCTTCATATATTTCCTGTCCTTTCCTATATATTAAATTCAGCAGTCTTTTCTCTAAGTTTATAGTCAATATTATCACTAACTCTAAAACGCATGGGGCCTTTGCCCACATTTTTTTTTTTTTTTGGCTTTTGTTCCCTTTTTTTTTTCTTCTTTCCAAAATTGACTTCTTTTTTTTTGTTTTTTTAATTTTTTTTGTTTTTGTTTTTCAAAGTTATCCATACCAATTTTTTTTAAATATTTAACTGGTTAAAAATTTAGCTATGTAATTTTTTTTTAAAAAAAATATTATGGATTGCTATAATATTTCCTTACATGGTTTTTTTTCTCTTTTTTTATGATTTTTTTTTCAAACTGGTCTTTGTCGATTTTATTTTTTTTATATTAAGCTGGTTGAGAATTTAGCTTCGTAGTTTTTTCAAAAATAACACTGTGGATTGCTATAGTGTTTCCCTCGCATGGTTTTTGTTTTGCTGCAGTGTTTCCTCACATGTTTTTTTTTTCAATATTGAGCTGGTTGAGAATTGAGCTTTAGCTTTTCCATATGTTTTTTCTCCAGTTTTTTTGTTTTTTTTCCAAAATTGTCTTCTTCTTTTTTGTTTTATTTTCTTTTTTTTTGTTTTTTTTCAGAATTGTTTTTGTCGATTTTATTTTTTTACTATTGAGCTGGTTGAGAATTTAGTTTTTTAGTTTTTTTTTTAAAACATTGTGGATTATTATAGTATTTCCCCACATGGTTTTTTTTAATGATTTTTTTTTTCAGAATTATCTTTCTCGATTTTTTTTTCATATTAAGCTGATTCAGATTTTAGCTTTGTAGTTCTTTAAAACACTGTGGATTGCTACAGTGTTTCCCCACATGATTTTTTCCTTGTTACAGTGTTTCCTCACATGTTTTTTTAATTAATTATTTTTTAAAATTGTCTTTATCAAATTTATTTTTTTCATACTGAGCTGGTTGAAAATTTAGCTTTGTAATTTTTTTATTTAAAACACCGTTGATTGCTATAATTTTTCCCCACATGATTTTTTTTTGTTATGATTTTTTTTAAAATTATCTTTATCAATTTTATTATTTTTAATATTGAACTGGTTGAAAATTACAACTGTAGATTTCCTCATGAAACACTATAGATTGCTACAGTGTTTCCCTGTATGGTTTTTTTTCCTTTTGTTTTTTTTTTGCGATATTTTCCAAAATTATCTTTGTTAAGCTTATTTTTTTACTATTGAACTGATTCAGAATTACAATTGTATATTTCCTCACAAAACACTATAGATTGATACAGTGTTTTCCTAAATGATTTTAATATTGAGCTAGTTGAAAATTTAGCTTTAACTTTCCCCACATGTTTTTTTTTTATTTTTTTTATTTTTTTATTTTTTTCTTTTTCTTTTTTGTGTTATTTTTTTCAGAATTGTTTTTGTCAATTTTATTTTTTTAATATTGAGCTGGTTGAGAATTTAGCTTTGTAGTTTTTTCTTTTAAAACACTGTGGATTACTATAGTGTTTCCCACATGGTTTTTTTTCTTTTTTTTATGATTTTTTTTCTAGAATTGTCTTTTTGAATTTTATTTTTCTCATATTGAGCTGGTTGAGAATTTAACTTCGTAGTTTTTTTCTTTAAAAGACTGTGGATTGCTACAGTATTCCTCCACATGATTTTTTTTGTTATGATTTTTTTCAAAATTATCTTTATCGATTTTATTATTTTTAATATTGACCTGGTTGAGAATTACAACTTTAGAATTCCTTATGAAACACTATAGATTGCTATAGTGTTTCACTGCTTGGTTTTTTTTCCCTTTCGTTTTTTTTTTCTGATTTTTTTTTAAATTATCTTTGTCGATTTTATTTTTTTAATATTGAGCTTGTTGAGAAATTAGCTTTGTAGTTTTTTTCTTGAAAATGTTGTGGATTGCAACAATTTTTCTCCATATGATTTTTTTCACAAACCCCAACAACACACAAGCCTGCGGCATCGCGCGAGCATGACATCTAGTAGATAATATAAAAGATGTAATATTTCTTTATAAAACATATAATCAATGTATCTATTTTTTAAATTAATGCATTTAAATAAACTTTATAATATATATTGTTTTCTAAATAGAAACCTAAAAAAAGTATTCAAATATAAAATCAAAAATATGATTTTTTTTTATTTTATCCTTAATATATATTAGTTTTAACTTTACACATTTTAAAAAATAATTAGATATTATTTTTTTCACTTTAGTTTATATTGAGTGTTGAAATTAATAATGTTATAATAAGCATAGTTATAAAACCTGAATTGGCCTAGCGGGTCAACTCGAGACCTGACTGACCTGGTGCCTGGATCAATCCAGGTTTAAGAAAAAAATTAAAGAAATGACTGATCTGACTTGACTTGGTCAAAAAACTTGGTCGACTCGATCAAGGATAAAACACAAGTAAGAAATCCATTGACTTTTTTGAATTGTTTTTAGTCGAAACAAGGTTGCTTTGATTATTATTTTTTTTTTAAAAAGGTCAACTCAGGTTGACCATCCCGGCCCATGACCCTGACCTTGTCCAATACTGACTCCCGAATTAGATTTTAAAACTATAATAATAACTATTTTTATCCATACATTGATTTGGGTCACATCCAAGTTGACCATCTTGACCCGTGACTCGACCTTGCTCTTGGTTGACCCCCGAGTCAAGTTTAAAATTATAACAATAACCACTTTTATCCTTATATTAACCCGGTCAATTTAGGTTGACACTTGGGATTTATTTCAGGTCGATCCCCGAATTGAGTTTTAAAACTATTATAATAGCCACATTTATCCTTATATTGACTTGAGTAAACCCAGGTTGATCCTCCCGATCTATGACCCGGTATGGTCAATGGTCAACCCTCAAGTCTAGTTTTAAAACTATGATAATAACTATTTTTATCCTTATATTGACAAAAAAAAAACTTAGATTGACCCTCCCGACTTGTGACTCGGGTTGTGTCCCTAGTTAACTCTTGAGTTGGGTCATTACTCGTCAATGAAATTAATAAGTTAATAACAGGCTTATGTTTAAGAAAGCAAAGAGAAAGAATTGACCCAACTTGACCTGGAAAAAACTTGAGTTGACCTGTGACTCAGGTAAAACTCGTTGATTTTTTTTTTCATTTTGATTCTTTTAAAAAGGTTGATTTTATATGTAGGGTAGTATAGTCATTTCATAAATAACAGTGGTGAAGCCATGATTTTTTAAATGAGAGGGAAAATTACTAAGAAATACTTGATATTATGTATTATGTAGACATGCGTTATATAGAGAAATCAATTTGAAACATATGTACTAACTCATATAAAATGAAATTAATTTAAGAATACTTTTAGAATGAAAAAACTTACATTATAATTGTTCTCTTCGAGTTTTTATATTTTAAAACCGCTTCATAATGACTTCATTATCAATCTCATCGAAGATATCTTTCTCAATGTATACAATCAAATTGTCATTCATCCACTTATCTCCCATCCTATTTCGCAATCTACTCTTGACAATATGAATGGCAGAAAAAAACCCTTTCCATTGTTAAACTACGTAAATACAATATTAAGATTAAGAGTTATATTATATTTATAATAAATCTTATCTTATCATTTTGAAAATGATTTGGGCATACTAACAACTATACATATATATAATACATCCACTACATATTACATCTTCTACTTAATTTTTACAACACAAAAGGATTTACACTTAAAGTAAAGACATGACAATTACATTCCAAAATATAAACAGGAGAATTCTTACATCTAACGATCTGCATCACCTTGCGGTGTACCTGTTTTAACAATAACCATATTAATTAACTTACTCACTATAGTAGTCTAATATTACTTAATTACTCTTGACCTTTGAAATTTAATACTTTTACTTCAATCTAACTTAATCCCTTAATTTACATAATCTTTTCAAAATTTAAAAATCCAGCTAACTCATCTTAATTACTAAATAAATCTAACACTTCCATATAATTACTCAGAAATTTGGTTTCCTTCCTTAGTCACCAATAAATCCAGTACTTCCATTCGAATTACCCATCATCCGGCTAACCTTTTTTTATAAGCCATTCAATCTGGTAATTCCATATGAATTACTCCTTATCCGGTTAACTTCTTTGTTAACCAATAAACCCGGTAATTCTTTTGATTAACCAAAAATACGGCTAACCCATTTCGGTTACCAGAATCAATCCAGTAATTCATATGAATTACCCAGTATCCGGCTAACCTCTTTTATTAGCCTATCAATCCGGTAATTCCATTCGAATTACCCAGCATCCGGCTAACCTCTTTTATTAGCCAAACAATCCGGTAATTTCATTCGAATTACCCCATATCCGGTTAACCTCTTTGTTAACCAATAAAACCGGTAATTTCATATAATTTACCGGTAATTCACATAATCATAAATCAATTTATTCCTTTGCTCCATTCGTTTAATATCAATTAACTAAGCAACATGGATTATTAGGGAAACTAAAAATTACAAAATAAGGTGACGAATCACCTACCTTCTGCTCGGGATGACCCAGCTCCTCCTGTCTGACAACCAGCTCCAGACACAACTCCTGAATCAATTAAGTGTCATTATATCATTAGTCCATCAATATTTTTCTTACGTGTCGAAACACAAAACACGTAATATTTTTATTTGTAATTTGTTCTAATAAAAATTCATTCTCAAATATAACATCATTATTTTACATACAACCTCATATTTAACTCAAGTTACTTCTTTGCTTACTCTATGTTCATAATTCCTCCATCAAATAATTCTTCTATTCTTTATACCCTCACATCATATTATTTATTTTATCTAAATACTATATTCAAACACAACCTAGACATCTTGTCTTCATATTTTCTTTTAGCTAGTTTATTTCTCTTTTAATTTGAATTTATGTTTCGTTTTCCTCCCCCAAATTTTTCTTCATTTACTTGTTATTTCAACTTGTTTTCATTCTATTCCACTTCAATTTCATTATTTTTCCTTCCCCTCCTAATTCCCCAAAATTCACATAAGAACCCTAAGTTCAAAAATCTAGGATTTAAGGGAAACTAAGGTAAAATTCCATGAAATTACTTCCTAGCTTAATCAAATAAGCTTAAGAAAACATCTAAATCAAACATTAAATCCAAACTTCTCATGCTTACCTATTGCTTTTCTTCCAATTTCTCTTCTCTTCCAAAGTTAGCTGAATTGCCCTTCTCAAATCCTCCTTCCTTCACTTGATTTAGTGTTTTATAGGTTGAACTTGCAAGTTTATAAAGTTATTTTCTCAATTTCCTTATTGTTTTTCCTTACTTTTCTCTCTTTCTCTCACGTTATGCTCTATTTTTCCTTTCATCTTTATGTTTCTGCCCATTCGGCAGTTAATAAAAGAGAAGGAGAGCTTATATGTTTTCTTTTCAATGGAAAATTACTATTATACCCTTAATGAATATGTTTGCCTCTATTTGACGGTCTTTATTTTTTTTGCTAGCACTACCGAGATCCATTCATCTTACAATTTTAACCAGATTTTATTCAATATATTTTAGGGTTCCTCATAAAATTTCAGCTCAATCCAATGGTCGGATTGAAAATTACATCCAATAACGTAAAATTAGTCGAATTGTGTTTTTTCGTCAAATTTCCGAATTTCTCTAAAAATTCTGAAATTTTAACCCAAGCTAAGGTATCATATTAGAAGGCTCCACGCAAAATTTCAGAATTTTTTGATAACTCAATCAAGAGTTATGAAGTTTTTTGTTTTATATAAAACTAGTCAATTTATGATTTTTCGCCCGGAGGTTTTACATCGCACCTCAGTGTTTTCAGAGACAGTAGGGGCAAGCAATTCCATTGAAGTATTTGGATTTAAAAGCAGGGGAGAAGGAGGAGTACTTACCTGGAGAGGGGACGGCGCAGAGGGTGACCCATGCTAAGACGATGGCAAGACTTCAGTACCCACATCCGGAGAAGTGCTGGGACTAGCAAAAGAAAGCTTTGGTAACGAGATCATCACAGATGAATGTTGCCCAGCAGATGGAGAAGGAAGGGAATTGTTATGATCTGGTTGATAGAAAGGAAAGGACCCTTCATGAAAAATGACGTGGCGATAAGTGATGATTTTTTTGGTTAATGCTCAAAACATAAATATGCATTTTGGGATAGGCTGTAACCCATGAATGTGCATGGTTTGGATTTCGATTCAAGTTTATGTTTATTATATGGTCAAGTTAATGGATAACAGAGACAACCAAACTGCTTAAGCTTGAGATAGTTGGGCCTTTGGTTGAATAATTTTTCAAACGGAGATTGATTATGCAAGGTAGCAGTGAGCATACGATTGATAAGATAAGCAACAGTTTGAAATGCATAGGGCCAATAATAGAGAGGCATGTGAGAATCGGCGAGTAAGGTAAGACCAGTTTCAACAAGGTGGCGATGTCGCCTTTCAGACATACTGTTTTGTTGGGGAGTGTGGGGAGCAGTAGTGTAGTGACTAATGCCATGAACAGAAAGATAATTTTTTAGGCCAATATATTCCCCACCATTATTAGAATAAAGACTTTTAATTTTTGTGTTGAATCGATTTTCCACAAGATTACGAAATTGTGGAAAAATGGTTTGAACATTTGATTTATGAGTCATCTGTCCAGGCTGCAATGTTTGTTAAACTTCTTTTCTCCAATCACACCATTCAAGAGTATGCGTCCAGTGAAACAGTCAGAGCCATAACAGGTTAGCTTCTCTTCTGCCTGTGCACAGTTTGTCTACTCTTGGCAGATTTGAGGAGAACACGCCTAATCTTTTTACGATGACATTTTTCTTTGTGGTTTTACGTAGTGGTTTGTAGTTTGGAATGTTATTCTAACATTTAGCTAAACATAATCTCCGAGAAATATGTTTTTCTTTCATGCTAAGTTCAGAGGTTAATTGAAGTAGACCAAAATAAAATAGATCTTACCAGTAAAATGTAAGTAGAGGCAGATTTGGATAGAAATGGTATGGGATCTAATTGGACCGAATGAGTTGCTTGCTAGTTCAGATTTTAACTCACGGTGAAATAGAGCAGACATCTAAATGTGAGCTAACTTCTCAAACTCTTAACAGATGATGGATCACATGTAAAGTTGAATCAGAGTGTGAAACTGCTTCCTATTCTCTATACCATTGGGCATAATATATATATAATTACAAGTTTTCACTTCTAATACACATGTTTAATTCCAGAGCAGCACACAAACACACAAAAAGAGAGAGAGAGAGATGCTTATAGACAGCTCAAAAACCATATAAAGTCTTTGTTGCCCCTCTGATCACCTCAGGAATCTGCATCACAGAACAG
>Ga0325414_1009231_pt1 | contig 10410 bp, 6 predicted proteins | sample PopdelMetagenome_8_FD_206183 | JGI IMG/M metagenome (GOLD analysis project Ga0325414, IMG submission 206183) | Populus deltoides microbial communities from Bellville, Georgia, United States - Leaf-PdKOR-R3 | ecosystem: Host-associated > Plants > Phyllosphere > Phylloplane/Leaf | place: USA...
AAATACCCCCAAGCTAAAATCCTAATCCTAGGGTCAAATAGTATAGGTTTGCCAAAGTCTTCACGATTTATCTTGACCGTAGTGTTACATCAAGATAATGAATGGGTTAGTGGCGGGTTCAACAATCAAGGAAGAGTATATTTGTTTTTATATTTTAAAAATATTTTAAAAAAATATTTTTTTTATTTTATTTAGTTTTTGCTTTAAATTAATTATTTTTATATTTGTTAATACTAAAAATAATTTTTAAAAAATAAAAAATATTATTTTAATACATTTCTTAAAAAAAAAAAAAAAACTTTAAATAATAACTGCAAGCCAGTTCTTCGTACTTTCAATTTATTCAATTCTCCGGCCACACATGCGGGAAGAAAGTGGTTCAATCTTTGATCCATCGGTGCCATATCCAAATTGTTATCAAAGCACTCAAGTAGACATTTTTCTCGGGGACTTTTAAACAACTCCAGCAAGTGAACCACCAGCACATGTCTTTGCAATACAAACTAATCTTGATAATTCAACTGTCCAAATTGGTAACTCTTTCGAGTCTTGGACAAATTATCTAACACTACCAACCACGAAAACGAGAATTATATCGTTACCATTTTAGTAGTCAAATCTTAATTATCATGCTGAGGTTGCTAAAAATAAACTGTCTCCAGATTCCTCAGTGCCATTTTGGAGGCATTTGTCCACCTAAATCACCCGTCACGGGTAATAGTCTCTGCATTCGATATTTGCTTAGGACCTCTCCCGCAAATTGTGTATAATTCAAAAGAAGCTTTGGTCAGGGTGTGATTTGGCTGGCTTCTGCTGCTTGTGCCAAGACCATGAACAACAACAAAATCCCTCTCTGTTCACGAGGACTTTCCTTTGAGAGGCGACTCTTCCTGCTTTTCTTATCCCACATGAAACTCAAGCTCATTCTTGCATTAACATCTTTGTTTTTTTTTAACAGGGGGCTTTTGATACTCAAAAGCTCAATTTGGGGGATCGACCACTGGTTTTTTTTTAGGCTGCTTTTGTGCAGTCAGGCCACAGCCAATGAGAAATTCCCTCTGCCACACTGATCTTTTGTGGCTGCTCTTCTTGCTTTTTTCTTAGCCAAGAATGGAAAGGAAGATCCCAAAAATGGAGCGCTCAAGTTCACAACACCATCACCTTCAGCATCACAACAGGAGGGCATCTTGGCTGTGATGTCAATTTTCTGTTCCCGCGGTTGACTATGATGTTCCGTAATCACATTATTTTCCCATCTTTTAAGTTGCCCTTGATTCTCTAGAGATTCCTCTCTTTTAATTTCCACCATTGACCCAAGATTGTCATCCTTGGGCACGTGCACTCCCCTCGAAAACAGTGAAAATTCCAGAAGCTGTTCCTTAAATGTATTCGTCACTGAACGCCTGAACCCATGCACACATCCTATCAAGATAAGGAATTCCACAAACACGCACAAAAAAAAAGAAATATTGATGTGTGACTGCGGTGGGGATTGTTGATGCATTTTCAGTTAGTTTAAAATGGGGAATGACGATTTTGAGCAAATATTTACTTTTTTAGAGGGAGGGAGGGAGGGGAGGGGCGGTCTTGATGTGTGACTGCGGTGGAGAAATACGGCTCTTGCAAAGCTGAAACTTGCAACTGTGATGTATCGTACGTACCTGGAAACGAAGCCACGGCTAAGATAGTTTTTAATGTCAAATATTAATTGAAAATTTTAAGGAAAATATCTGTTTTTCTCACCGTATTTCTTTCTTTTTTTTAAAAAAAAAACCATGTAAATTTCGCTGCATGTTAGAGATTGAATTAATTGCAACCTTATTTTGTTAAGTATCAAATTTTATTTTTTTAAAATTTTTTTCAAAAACACATCTAAATAACAAAAACAAACATGCTATTAAAGAAAACACCAATATCTTGCTATCGCATACTAAAAAAAAAAAAAAATATATATATATATATATAATCGCCAGATGCTTTTGTGGAGAAAATCTCGCCAGTATGTGGTGGAAATTCCATCAACATGTTACTAAGTAATATAGCAATTGCGCCTAAACCCCTTTGAAGTTTCATTTAGTAAATTTGTCTGTCCATTTGAGAAAGCGTTTTTGATATCCATTCTCTCTGATGAAGTAACACCAAGCTTCTTGAGCAATCCCCAAAATATTCTGGGATGGACTGCAAGGAGTGCTATTCTGTTCCTCGTAAAGTCCATACTACTCGTATTTCTATTAGCTGAAATCTGTGTTCATAAACATGGTAACCCCTTCGTGGACGCTTAGGAGAAGAGTATAGGAAAAAAAATTAAAACAGCCCTGTGTTAACAATGAGTTGCAGCTCAATCAACATTAGCTGTTCCCTCTCCGTTCAAGAGACCTCAAATTTGAACCTCCGCTTTGTTTTATTTATTTATTTATTTAAAAAAAAAAACAGCTGTATCGGAGTATAGGTGAAAAAAGAAAACCCTGCAAGTTTTAACTTTCTTCTCTTTTTTTTCTTTCTCTAGGCCTACAGTATCATCATAAAAAATGAAACAAAAATGATTAATCCTCGACGAGTTTCAGAAACCAAAACTTAGTTTTTCTTCGTTTACGGCATGGTTCACTAGAGTAAAAGCTGTACACATTGCTTATCTAACGCCTACGGTACCAACATTTAAATCACAACAACTATATTTCTATTGATTTTAGGTTGTTTTGCAATTTAAAAAGCTTATGGACGTCAACTCTTCAGTATGCAAGTAACTTACACAAAATTATGAGAATTAATTGAACAAAGAGTTTTATTACAGTTACGCAACCATCTAATGTTGAAATTCTAACTGAAACTTCCATTTACAAAGAACAGAGTCCTACAAAGTCCAGATTTCATTGAGAGCCACCTACAAAAGCACACGCACACCGTTTACCACTTTGAAGATTTACATTTAGCAGCTATTCCATTTTCATTCAAGTAAGGCCTAAATGTCCTCATAACTTCTTCATAAGTTGGCCTCTTGTAGTCCACTGCCTGCGGTCAATCGCTTTCTTATCTCAGTGAGGATTCAAATGTACATAATATAATGTTATAACATCTTAACTGTTTTCTGCACCATACCTGCTCGATAACTTCTTCGGGGCTAGCCCATTTCCACTCTGCAAATTCTGGGTCTGCTTCGCCACTTGCTAAGTTGATCTCACTCTCATCTTTTGTTAATCTCATGAGAAACCTGTCATACAAAACTTATTAGAGAATTATATAAATTATATCTTCGGTCTTACCTAAACTTACCCCTGAAACCATATGCAGAAGCAGCAGGATAGAACATTCCATTTCTCTTATACTATATCATTCCAACTATTTCAAAATCGTCATTATTTCAGATACACAAATAAATCTAGTTGCAATTAGCTTAACAACACATGTATGTAATCATAGGATAAAAATAACTGAGTTTTTTCCCTCCTTCAGATTCACAAGATCAAATGAAATTCCCGATCATCAGAAACATATTGGGGTTCAGGTTCATTTAAATTTAGTTAGATACTCACAAAGATAAAAAGAGATTTATAGTGCTAAAAGGGATTGGATTTGGGATCAGAAAAATGAGATGAAAATGTCACGAAAGAAAGGTCCTGATATTTTGGTGCATTTTGATTGCTATTCACGAAAACTGTAATAGTGCAGTCATATTAGACACTGCACATTTAATTGCTCCAATTTAAACCTAATGTTATATTCTTTCACAATTGCAGAGTGTGTACTCGACGAGACAGATAAAGAAGTTCACCACTTTTGTGCCTGTCCGTGCCATTCACCTCCCCAGAGACGATTCACCTTGGCCTTCACAGCAGGGGGGAAGTCATAAGTCAACCAATTTGGAACCTGTGATTACAGAGCCAACAAAACAGAAAAGGATTGATCGTGAATTCAAGGTTATAGCTTAAAAGATGCATTCTCAAGAGTACTTGATAGAATGTTTGTTTTCAGTGCATGAAAAAAATAACTAGTTGTCGTTCTGTTAGCAAAGTTGATCACAAACCTCGGCAACAATTTCAGCAGAGACTATCCCTGTTTCTTCCATCAATTCCCTGATGGCTGCAGACTTAGGCTCCTCACCATCTTCAATGCCCCCCTGTCATGGGAAATCACAAAGATGAACACGTAAGCATGGCTGAAGGGTGGAAACTATAGTCGAACGAGAACTAATGTAAATTCAGAGATGCTGATATAATAATTCTTCTTGTCAGACATCTGCAAAGGTTGGTTCCAATGAATCGCGTGCATAACCTACTCAAGTGTCAGGGCCACTCATTATCTAAACTCTAGGAAGTTACCTGCAAATAGGTGGAATCCTATAGCATCACAAATTATTTTCATCACACTTATCAAATAATCTGAACTTGGAACAGAGTGCCGGAATGAGTAAAAATAGAGAACTAGAAGGTGTCCTCTGCTTTATTTAACAATAGAGCGAAGTCCAATGCTCTGAGAATATTCTCAGTGAGATCTTGTCCGAATGTAAACCAAGACTGTGATCGGTCGGAACACTCACTTCGGTGGTCAAATTAAAAACTAAGCTTACTTAGCATTATAGAAGAATTGGAATCACAATTTTATTCTTCTACTCACTGAATAATAGTAGAAGATACGCTCGAGGGCGAGAACAGAAATAATAAGACGTTGAACAATTCCTGCACATTTCTTAGGAATTAATTACTGTTTCAGAAAAATCAAATCCAATGTGGTATTACCTGAGGCATCTGCCATGCTCCTGGAACATTTAATCTTGAAGCCACAAAAACCTGCAAGTAAATAATTAACAAGGGAACATTATCATGTTTTCTCATTAAACACCGATTTCAGAGAGCGAGGGACATTTGGAAGGGGAAAAAAAGAGAGGTCAAGTAACAACTAAAAAGTGATCAGTTGTCCAAAAATCGAAACAATTTTTTTTAATCAATTAATTAAAAGAAAACAACCAAGGTACTAATCAGCATAAGTTATAAATCAGAAGAAAGAAAAAAGTGGCGATGAGCAGACCAGGTTATCAGAGTTGATGAGACAGACACCAACGTTGGGGCGATATCCAGAGGGCAGACCATCCATTTTGTGCCTGCCTTGCCTTTCTGATTGGTGATGATGGTTATCGGTAATAGTATTGATGATAGAGAAGAAACACAAGTACTAAAAGCGATTAAATGCTTTCTTTGCGCAGTGTCGTTGAGAGGGAGGGGGGGAGGGGGAGAGAGAGAGAGAGAGAGAGAGATTTCAGGGAAATGATAAAAAGGGTTGGTTTTATGGGAATAGGTGACGCTGACCATGACAATTGGCTGACTCTTTTTTTTATTATTTATTCATGGACAGACTGACTGAGAGAAGTTTGAGATTGTGTCCACTCTTCAACTTATCCTGCGCACCCCACTTCTCCCCACCCAGGTTCTTTTTGGTAGGGCCACTGTTGATTCATTATTTAAATTGGCTTCCTGTTAGCTTTGCCATGTTAGGCTGTCGCTAACCTTATCTGCCTTATTGTAAGCTCGCGCTTCGATTCTTTGATGTCTTTCTCATGGACTGTTTGATGACTTCTTCTTTTTATTTAATTACATCGAAAAAAAATATTTGGTTAGTGAAATACTTTAAACAAATATAATGAAATTTTAAATTTTAATTTTTTTAATAATAAAATAACATGTTTTTTATACATGAAAATCTGTTTTCTATTTATTTTATATGTAAAAATTTATCTTATATTAACTTTGATCAAATATATATTTTTAAAAATTATAATAGTAAAAACTATCACAATACTAAATATATATTTAAAAACAATTCTATCATGAAAATCGCATCATCGCTTGCGACATTACTTACTAGCCTTCAATTTCTTACTGCATTATTTTCCACTAATATAGAAATGGGATGTATAGGAAGTATTGAAATTTCTAACTTTAATTAGCAAAAAGTCTCCTAGTCAAAGGAAAAGTGGGTTGAAGTTCAGACCAGCAAGCACTTAACTTCAGCTATTTTTTTTGTCATTAAAATAGTATAAATGTTGAATATTTTAGACTCTTGCTTTCCTGTCTTTTTTTATAAAAAAAAAAATAAAAATTTATAGATGGACGTTAATTCGGGGTTAGTTCGTTATTCGTTTGGTGCGAGTGCCCCATGGCAACTGAATTATAAAAATAAAAATAAGGGAGAGATCACGTTGTATCGAAACTCCAAAGAGATTGAAAAGAGAAGAAAGGGTCGGACACATGACGATTATTGTGAGGGCGGCTACTTTTCATGAAAACTCACAGAAGGTGATGGAGGCGCAGGATAGCAGATGGACGAAGAGGGTGATGTGGTCAAATGAGTGAACACGCGGGGAAGAAAACCTGTGAAAAAGCACTAACTGACAAGACGCAAAGCAAAAGTAGTGGGCGAGAGAAGGCGTTGACTTTCAGTAGAGAGAATGCCCAGTAGGCCAGTAGTACTACAACTAACGAAATAAGTGGAGGCAGCATCTTTTTTACATGAACCACGTTAATCATTATCATCAATTGGAATTTTTTTTTACCAGTTAAATATTGAAAATGGCCCTAGTTGAACAAAACCTACCTTTTTTTCGAGGATAGGAGAGAGAAGAAATTTGGAAAAACAAGACTTGGAATTTATTTTTTTTATAGGGATATATCGAGTGTTTTTTATTTTTATTTTATTTTCATAATTGGGTCTTTAAATTTTAAATTTTTATTAATTAAATTGCTCGTTTATTAATAATGATACAATTGAGTTAGAATATGTGCCGTTGGATTTGAATAGGGTAGTAAAAAAGAAACCTACTATATTTAATTCTAGTTTCTCTAAAGTGTCAACTTTGCATGTAGCACCCTGGCTATATATATATATAACTTATAAAAAACTTCTCAGCCGAATCCAATGTGCTATATATATGGTTTCACCTTTATAGAACACGTTATTTGACTTGAGAGAGCCTGGGAAAGTTCTGAAAATATATGATCAAGAAGCTTTCACCGTAGTCACCGGCGGTTTGAATATATTTTTGTAATCCCGGAGACCTTTTATTCTTTTTAGACGATGGCCTGAAGGGAGAAAAGGATTGACTTCCGTTCCACGATAGTGGAAAAAACAATTTTGCTAGTGCATTTAGGAATGCGAAAAAAGCTGTTGCGCCATTGAATTAGCATGTTAGATTAATTCAATGCATTTAAAAGCTTCATTAATTAATTTGATTTTTTTTCTTATAAAAAATTATAATTTCATTGATAACATAAATTAAAGAGATGCATCATCGTGCGGTGTCAATGGTACAATGACATCAAAAACCAATACACGAATTACAATTTATTACATTATAATAGTTTGAAAGTTCTTCACGATAACGATGAGTCATGAGAGATAACAAATAATATTTTCACGAGCATCACCAGAAAGTTCACTGTAATTTTTTGACGAGGATCGATTGTCCAAAAAGAGGGTTTTTTTTTTTTTTTTTCAAATCATACATGCAGCCAGGCTCAACATCGCCATAAATTAATTGAGAAACAAGTTTTATTAGGTTTCGTTCATAAAAAGACTTTAACTATTCAAAACAAGGTGACGACCTCTCTCGAATAGCAAGAGACGTGCAGTCACCGATCATAATCAAGCAACGGACACTAATTAAAACCTTATTTAATGGACTAGCTAGGCATTTTAATAGAATACAAATTCCAGATACAAACCAAAATTTGATGGAACATCCAATTAATTAAGTCCGAGTTTTAACTAAAAAACAAAATTAATAATAAAAGGATTGCTACGGTGAGAAAGTCACCGGTAAAGTTAGAGTTTCCTTGACAATATTAGGCTAGGAGATGGAGAGAAGGAGAGAGCTCAGGTCATTTTAGTATCAACAAGCTAACAGTTCATTGGATTTAGTTCTCTTGTAAGGAGATCAGGTCAAGGAGGTGTCTATAATATTGCAAGCTCTTCGTTTTTTACTGATTGAGTGTTGTGAACATGTTCAGTTTTTTAAGTGCATTTTTCATGCAACTATCTGAATCCAAACTTGAAAAAAGAAGCAATTTTTCATGCAATTATCCCAGCACACCCTTTTAAAAAATCATGATAAACATAAAGAGCAAACAATGTATTTTTCTTGAATCTTGACATAAAGAGTTATCCAAGACAAAGGATCATGGTTAAATTAAAAAGATACCATGATTAAAGGCCTTTGTTTTTTTCTCCAGCCCATCATTACCCCTGGCCCATGTCCATGGGCCTGCGGTGGGGTCAGGTACCTATTGTTTATTATCAAATTTCTCTTGAATTATTTAATATGGATTTTTACCTTACCTTTAATATATTGCAAAAATCATGCTGGTAAACTTGCATAAAAAAATAAATTACTTCGCTAAAGAAATTTTTCAAACAAATGATATAAAACACAAGAGTAACTGGTATAAACATTTCCTGAGCTATCATAAGTAAACAGGGTTTTTGTTAATGAGCAAATAAAAAACTACACAGGGAATATTGAAGCTTGCTAATACGATAAAATAAAAAAGAAAGAAGAAAGAAAAACTTTAAATTTATAAAATATTTAAAATAATTTAACTTTATTAGAAGAAAAAATTACACTCACCCCTTTAATTTTTTTTTCCTCTATTTTTTAAAACCAAATCGCGATTTAATTTAATTTTTAAATTTGAATAAAGATACCTGTCAATTTTTATAAATAATATAACCTCAACGACATCTACAAATAATAATCTATCATGTTTCATAAACTATTTTATTCTCTCTCGAAACGACTTCTCCCTCAATTATTCTTATTGTAGATTTGCATATCTTTTCGGCCACAAAAAGCCTTTCACTCCTAAACACCTTTGCAGATCTGTCAAACACAGATGTTTTTTTTTTAAAAATATAATTTGATCGGCCAGACACCACAGCCTCGTCAAAAAAAAAAAAAAAAACATTTCTTCTTACAGTTACACCCATCGATCAGCATCTCAAAAACAACCCCACAATTATTATTACCACCTCGAACAGTGGGTGTGGGTACCATTACCGAGCGTGGAAGAGGTGGTCGATCTGGGCACACCAAGGGGCCAAGGTGGCCGGACTCCATTGGGAAGAGTGGAAAATATTCCTCCACCCTTCTGATTCGATGGAACTTTGCCGCTACTGCGATTTGCAGATTAGATAAATGTTTTTTTTTTCTTTCCCTTGTCTTATTGCAGTGTATATGAAGCCTGGTTTCAAGAATATATTCAAGGGTTTTCTTTGTCAGGCTTGAACATGGATTTTTTTTTCTTTCTTTCTTTCTGGGAAGATTTTACATCCTGGTTTTAAGATTTTTGATCGACCTACCTTTAAAATTCAGCGAAGAGATCAAAATTCTGCAGGAAGGGAAAACCACTCAATTTATCATTTATGGTATATCAATTTAACAAGTCCTTTTTCGGGAAGGACTTGTTATTTAGTAATGCTTAACATTGTGATTTTTTTTTCGATGGTAAGGGTATCTTTAAGCTAATTTATATGTTAACCAGGAATAAATTTATTACTGGAATTAATTATTACTGAATTTATAATTAATTCAAAATACATTAAAGTTTCATGTTAAAAAACTTAAATTAAAAATTAAATTCCAATAAAATTAACTTTTTTTAAAATAAGTGAATTTAATTTTTAATTTGATCTCAATGGTACAAATTAATCTTTTAACAAATTTGACATCAAACTTTACCATGAAGAAACACAGTCCATGACAAGATGCAGAAGTTCCTCGCAACAAACTCTCCTAAATTTGCAACTGGGACATAGACCAGAGGTGTACCAGTCTCAACCTGGCAAAGACAATGCCAAATTGATAGAACTTCACTGTGAATTAATTTTGTAGTTCTGATGTCTTAAGTTATTAAGATTTGAGTTTGCTTTCTAAATATTTCTATATATTACCCATTCGAGTGATATAAATTTTAAGATTATTGAAGACTTAGAATGATCATTAATCTTAAAATATCAAGAAATTAATTAAAATACATATAAATTAAATTAACAAAAACAAACTAAAGGTTTGCAAGAGAGAGGTAGGGGGGTTTGATTTAGGGAGCATTTGGGAACGCGACTGCGTTTCTAAAAAATTTAATTTTTTTTACTAAAATTTAATATAGTTTGTATGTTTTGGATCGTTTTGATGTGCTAATGTTAAAAATAATTTTTAAAAAATGAAAAAACATCATTGACATGTATTTTGACACAAAAAATTATTTAAAAAGCACCCCAACCACACTGCCAAACACGCTCTTAAATAATCAGATTACCCACCAAACCACCCAATCATCGCTTTACCAAAAGTGAATAGAAATCCCTGAGTTCGCCGTCGACTGGTTTGAGTTGGTCACCATTCGCCGTTCATGGCCGAGTCTGTTG
>Ga0325414_1009239_pt1 | contig 10406 bp, 3 predicted proteins | sample PopdelMetagenome_8_FD_206183 | JGI IMG/M metagenome (GOLD analysis project Ga0325414, IMG submission 206183) | Populus deltoides microbial communities from Bellville, Georgia, United States - Leaf-PdKOR-R3 | ecosystem: Host-associated > Plants > Phyllosphere > Phylloplane/Leaf | place: USA...
GCAAGCTGCACCTTTTCAGATCATTTCCAGTTAAGCAGACATTCTGTATCGTTTATAAGCTGCCTTTCCATGCTTCCATGTTCATGGCCCTTTATTCATTTATTTGAAAATAAAATTCATTTATGCTCAACATCACGATGGAATCATCTGTATAAATCAATATCCTAAGTACAAAAATGCATAAATCGACACCATGATGTATCCCATCACCAATAAAATATCATCCAAACCACTAACTTTTTTCCACAATGACCGTGAAGATATAGATTACAGAGCCGAGCATGGAAACAAAAGACACTGTAAGGCAACGTCAGTCATATCAAATGCTGCTGGCCAAAGATTCACCAATTTATTGATAAAGAAAAGAAAGGGACCATTGAAGATAACTTGAACTCAAATTGGTTGCAAGAGAAATTGTAAGTTTGTCAGGGGACCTTCCCGTTTGCTAATAGTGGACAGGCTCATTTTGACTTGAACATGCTGCAGACGGTATCATATGTTGGGACATTGATAACTGCAGAAATGTAGTCAAAAGAAAAGGTAAATAATCATAGAATCTGCCAAGATACAAAACACAGAATTCTTACTGATTGGGAATACCTTCTCCGTATGATGCCATTGTGAGAGGTGAAGAAATAAGATTTTGGGAAATTTGGGTAATATCCTGCAATGTAACCTCATCTATCGCTTTCAAGAAATCACCCAACGGTTTCCTGCAGATGGCAAATGTTGTGGGTAAAGAAATGATCGTACGACTTTGAGACAATTAACCAGAACATTATATAGCTAATTTGGCCTAGATCATACATGGGGGAATTCAACCTCCAAAGAAACTTGTGGAGTCATTAATGAGTTACCAAAATAATCAAAATAAATTAACACATTCGATGTGATAAAAGAATCTACAAGACATTCACGCATGAGCTGGTGCTTCACTATATCAGTGGCAGACTCTAAAATTGTGTGATCTCCAGTGGGTTATCAAAATGGGTTAAAACAAGGGCAATAACATGGTGTTCTGGGCAATGCCAGGAGCCAAAATGGGGAGAGGACTTCAATGGTGCAGACAGCAGTTCTGAGGATGGCATTAAGACAGAAATTATGACTTTTTGAAGGGTGCCCTGAAATTAGAGAGAGAGACTGGAGGCAGAGTGATGCAGGGTGAGAAAAGGAAAACAATACTAAACAACAATTATAGTAGAAGTCTAGAAGAATGAATATAGTTGAAGCTGGAATGAAAAACAAGGTTTAGGATTCATGGAGAAACCTCTAAAATCTATATAGATTGATAAAAAAAAAAAAAAGACTTGTAAAATAGCCCTAGTGGTACTAGCCTAATTCTACTAGTTAAAAACCTGATCTAATTGTACAAAAAGAGATCACAAATGACACTAGCTGCCTAATATTAAGAAACATCACATGCTAGTCACATGACAACTAGAGATCTAAAATACAAGAAGAATTGCTAAATAGAAAGAAAATTAAAATCAAAGAAATTATTTGATTCTAGGAGCTCCTGCATCACCAAGAGAGAAATAGTGAAGGGGGAGACTGAGAAATGTGGAATTAACAGAATACAGTGTACAAACACAGACATGCACAACAATACACAGATATAGAGTAGAAGATAATTAACAAATCATCTTAACTGAGCAGTCTCAATTCAGTTTGTCTCCCTGAAATGCAACCCAATAGCACTCACCCTTGGCACATAGCATTATGCAACCTCATTTATAGGAAATCAAAGCAAATTATTGAATATTTTTATCATCGAACTAAGATGGTAAGTGTTTCTTTCAATTGACCTGGAACGTGAAAACATTGATGAAGAATTCTCACAAACTATTCTAGAGAAAAAAGAGCTCAAGGTGAAGGGTAAAAGTATAATTTGTATCAGGACAAGGCAATTTGAAGACTATTCCAGCAATCGACTGTCATTCCCATACAGAATATGCACAGAAGAGGATGCAGTTTTTTTGGTTTTTTGTAGCATGCCCATTGTTATAGACTAAGATGGGGCCACATGAAGGTCAACAACTTATTATATTGAACGATTTCATATTTCTGCATTTCCAAAGTCATGACCATGTTTTTACCAACCAAAAAGGAACAAATATGTCATTATTTGAGTACATTCCGGATTTCTTATGTGCCATTAGCTTTTCTAGGGATTTAGTTATATATCCCTTGTAGAGATAAAGTAATTCTGGCTAGGAAGTAGGAATATATTTTACTTCAAATTTAAATGTAGTTGACTTTGGCTTTTTATTTATTAGGCTTTGTTTGTCTCACATGAAATATCCTTAGGTAAAATATCATCCCCATTCTCCAATGTTTGGATCGCCTTAAAAAAAAACACCTTATATGAACGATTTCATACTTTTGCATTTCAAATGTCATGGTCATGTTTTTACCAACCAAAAAAAAGGTGTCATTATTTGAGTACATTCCGGATTTCTTATGTGTCATTAGCTTTTCTAGGGATGTAGTTATATATCCCTTGCAGAGATAAAGTAATTCTGGTTTGGAATATATTTTACTTCAAATTTAAATTTAGTTGACTTTGGCTTTTTATTTATCACCAAAGTTTCATTTGTCTCACATGAAATATCCTTAGGTATAATATAACCCCATTCTCCAATGTTTGGATCGCTTAAAAACACTTGGTCAATGAAAAATATTTTATAGTCAAAGGATAGAGATGCTCAAAACAAGGGAAAATAATGTGGTTATGAAATCATGTGCCTGAACACCAATTAAATGCTTAATGTTTCCTTCTTAAAACTATTTCCCACACACCCAAGAGTACGCAATTCATGTGCCTGAACACCAATTAAATGCTTATCGTTTCCTTCTTAAAACTATTTCCCACACACCAAAGAGTACGCAATTACTTTCAAGTAGTTTTCATTGAAATTGCCAAACATTAAAAAATAACATATCCAAGTGTAAAACATTTTCCCAATTGTTTCTGAAAGAAAATGGTGTAATTTATTTTATTCCTTCTTTAGATAATCCAGTATTCTAGGTTATTAAGTTACTTAGTTTTAATTGTTTCATTTAGGAATTTATTCTATTCTCTATTTTCCTTACAGCTTTCATTAGGGTTCTAGTATTGGCATGAGATCCCTAATCCACTATTTCTAATGAGTTGATTGATGAAAATAAGTATCCGTATGGTAATGGATAGCATGGGACAAGATAATACCTCTTGTTATACATCAAAATTTGTCTACCAATATCTTCTGATGCAACCATCTGCAAAATATACCTTAAATATAAGTAAATAGATAAATATAAGCAAATAACTTCAAGAAACCTAGATACAGTTAACAATCCACCAGTAGCACTGCTCTAGTATACATGATTGATACCAAGAAAGAAAGATATTGTTTACATACTCTAGATTCCAAATTCATCAAAATGGCAGACTTTGTTGACTGTTTGGCACGTTGTAGCTGCACTGGGTCAACTTTAAAAAAGAAGAAGACAAACATGTTTGCAACATGATAAAGTCAGATTTTGCACAGCAGAAAGAATAATAGCAAAGGATAAGGGCATCACGACAAACCTGCACCAGGTGAAGCAACTTCAGTTAGCTCTCTGGCTGCTAGCTTAATGGCCGATGATGCAAAATCTGCATCCTGCATCCAGAAACATAAGATGAGAGGCATTGACATGCACAGTAATAACATTTAATCCACATGGGAGCACACTCAGGTATGCCACTGCTTCTATATTCCTAACATATGCCTTAAGTAATAAATCAACAAAGGTCGATCACCTAGGCTAAATGATGTAGAGATGGCATGGCATAATGTGGGCTTGATTCAAAAAACACCACCAAATGTAGGCATCAATGGTATTCCTGAACATAAGTTTGCATATGTCCAGTCAAACAAGTGCATGGAGACATATCCACTCACACAAGTATAATAACAATGTGCCAGCGTCATAGAGCAAACAGCTCACTTTCTTACAGTGTTGATGTTATTAATTAGAAGTTCATGAGTAAAGATGCAAAATACAGCAAAAAAAATTAGGCACAAGAGCAGCTACCATTGGATTCATGCCTCTCAACTTTTTTTACATGCTACATGCAGTGTGCATCTTAGGTCACCATAACAATAATAGTAATAGCAGCAGCAGCAACAGCAACAGCAAAAAAAAAGTCTGTCAAACCCAACATCACCAAACTCAAGCCCGAAAAAGTCACATAATTGTCCTTCCATGTTGATGCTGGAGAACATTGACCATATTATGTATGTTTCCAAATCAATATCCTCCTAATACACGTTCCCAAAGACAAGAAAAAACCAGCTGAGGAAAATTAATTCCAATTCCAGTATCATCCCTATTAACTTTTTATATTTTGTTTCAGTATTTTTCACTATTTTATAGTGTTGAGAAAGGGGAGTTTCATCAGCCATGCCTTTCAATATCAAACTGACCATATTTCCATGAAAGTTGCATGCTTGACCGGCTTAAACATATCATCAGCTTTTTCACTCATCATGTCTTTGATTTCATATTATTACATTTACTCTTATATTTGCCATTTGGTGAGAGACATTGAGAGATTGGAAAAAAAAGGATGATCATGTAAGGGAGACAATAATGAATACTATTTGAATGGAAACGGAACTGAATAGATTTAGTTTTCTTGTAGATGATCAGTGCACTTTTTAATATGTAGTTAAAATACAGTCTTTAAAATATTAATCTTAGCATTGTTGGAAATGCATAAATTACTTTAATTTATATAGCTGTTTCGTAGTTAAGTTTTAGTCTTTAATTGATACATGCTCATCCATGTGGATGCATGCAATTATAATCATATTTTCTCATCATTCTTCCTCTCTTTTTCCCCCCTCTAAATTCACATGTTAAAACTTAAAAGATACAAGAAGCATATGGACTGCATGTTACAAAAAAAACTAGTTAGCCAATAGTATTGAGAGATTGCTGCTAAAAAAGAAAAAGAAATTTCTAACAAGTTGTCAGTTGTAAAATATGTTTTCCTTGACCATATATACACTTGAAGGTTCTGGGTGGTAGCTTACTGTGGTAGCTTGGATACCGAATATGGCAGAGTGATTGTAAATGTGGCTGAATGCTGAAAACGACTGAACTTTGTGATACTGATTCAAAACACGTTGATCTGCCCATCATATCAAACAAATATAATTATGTCAAAATAAAACATCAGTAGGAAAAAAGAAAAGAAAAGCAATCCAATAGTATAACTATTAGAATAAAGTGCATTCCATGGTAACCAACCCCACAATTACGAATGTGTATCCAAGAACTACAAGCATAATAACCAATAAAATTGGTGTGTTTGTAGCATAATGGAGAAATGTTACTACGCTCTTCTATCCATGTATATTTAAGATCAATTCATATGTCCATTACAAATCAGGCATATGCAGAGAACTTACATAGCCTTGAATACATTCCTTTCCCAGGGCCACCAGCTGAGAATGATCCACCACCTCCCATTAGAATCTAACATATGATTAAACATATAATTTAATTGTTCCCGTCAAATCATATTTGATAAGACTTAAGAAGAAACAAAGGAGAAGTCATGATGCAAATAGAACTAACCAAGCAAAATTCAGCTAGGTATATATATATATATATATCAAATTTTAAAAACCTGAAGAACTGTCAAAGTCATGGCCTCCTTCACATCATGCCAGCCACCTTTTAGTCCAAATGCGAGAGCAAAATGGGTTTTCTGGTCCTGTGTTGGAAAGTCAAAGTTGACAACTCCTATAGATGAGTAAAATATCGTAGAATGATTTTTGTTCTTAAGAAACAACTTAATACATACCCCTGATTCAGCTTGACAACGGAAATCACCACCAGTATAAACAGATTCTGGCTCTCCAGGGCTCTTTTTATCAGATAGGTCAGATAAAAGGGGCTCTGCAACAGCTACCAGTTCCTCGTGTTCAACACCAGAAGCTGCGAGCACCATACGACGAGCAGTATAATTTTCCTGAAAAACTCAAAGAAAACTTCAACTTAAGAATGCAATACTTCTAGAAACAAGCAATAATTTCAATTCAAGGATACAATGACAGAAAAGAAAATTTTCACTTGCACATACAGCTACAAATTCCTCCAAGAGTGAACTATTCAATCTATCTATTGAAGATTCTGGAGCTAAAAGAGGATTTGCCAAAGCACCAGAAAAACCCGCCGAGTGAATTGCCTCAAAAAGCAAACCTTGAGGGTTTTTTGAAGCTTCACTGATCTCAGCCTTCACCTTCTGAAGCTGCATGGGGCAGAATATCATGTATGAGCACCACTTATCTGCAGTTTCACAAAGATGCATGATAACACCACAACGATGATTTACCTGTTCATTGAACTCCCAATCAAGGAAGACAGGGTTCCTCACACAATCAATAAGTAGCTCAACCATCTCTGGAAGATAAGTCTTCAAAGCATCATATGTATATCCCATCTGCTCCCGAGATGCTGAGGATTGTACAGAACCCCCAATTGCTTCCACTTCTCGCACAACACGCAAGTGGCTGCGGTTTCTTGTGCTTTTGAATGCCATTCGTTCCAGAACATGGGTGGCCCCAAATGTTGCTGGCGACTCATATATTGAGCCGCAGTCAACATATAAACCTATTGATGCCGCGGGATTCTGGTATACAAGAGCATGAAATGACAAACAATAAGCTAAAATGGACAACCATAAAAACAGAAACCTTCAAGAAAAGGATAAAAGCATAGATACCGGTGATGTTTCAGATGCAATTCGCAAGCCATTACCAAGCGTAGTAATCTTAGTTACACCAGGTTCAACATAATCAGGCAATGTAGAAGGGAGTTCAACTCCTAAAAGTGGAAAGTCTAGAGGTGGAACAGACTTGGACTTTTCACCAGTAAGCCAGCTGAAGAAACCACTGGAAGAGGATGGTTGCAAGGCAGCTGCACTCGAACTTGCAAATCTTGTTGGATACCTACGGCAGCCCTAATCACACAACAATTTTCCCACTATCACATCAGGCCCAACAACCCAAAAAGTGGTATACGGCTAAATAACAGCCACAGAAACTCAGCCATGCCAAATTATCATTAAATGTTAAATGGGTTTTTAGTAAAGGCAAGGATGTTTCCTTTTTCTAGTTCTTTTAATGACATTTTCTCAGAAACCAGGCAGATAGCAGCATATCCCACAACTCTATGAATAGATCTAAGACATAAACAAGATGGAGTTATTGGGATTAGGAATTTAAGAGATGAAACTGACCTTAGGAGCTCTGAGACGCGAAACTGCGCTTCTATACATGATGATGCCTTGCTGATTTGATAGTTGCTATCAAAATTATTCAAAACCCAGATTGTATTTATTAATTTGTAAATAAATAAAAATAAGATCGAAAAGAGACGTGTGTTTGGCTTGCTCTGTCTCTCGCTCGCTCTCCGGTCAGTGAGTCACCACCAATATTCCTCAGTTTTGGGTGTAATTTGTGATGCTGCTGGACATGAAAGGGTGGCTGTTTTCTTCTGGGCCGTTGATATATATTATGATGATTTCAGTCTCCCTTGTTTTCCTTCCAAGACTATCTACTAGCAATAGCATATTAGCATGTCCGAGGCTAGATGGCCCGTGCCAGGCAATGGGCCAGACAAAAAAAAATAGAAAACAAAAGTGATCAATAGCACTTTTATTTTTTTTTGGTAGTAGCATGAATTTTTTTTTTAGTGTAGTTAAAAAACGTTTTTGTCCTTGGCTAAAATTATTACTGTGGGCTGAAAAAACAGAATGTAGAGTAATGTTATAAACAATAATATTATAAAATTTTACAAAAAAATTAAAAATTAAACAGTATTTAATTAAATAACAATAAAAATATAGTGATTAAATAAAATTAAAAAAAAATCATGAAGGGATGTATGAAGAAATATTCACTAATATAAAAAAAACAAATTGTTATGATTTCATGGGGAAAAAAGAGAATTTCAATGATACCTAATAAAAAGAATTCAAATTAATTTGTGTAAAACATAGAAAAATATAAAACAAACATGGAAAAAAGATAAAAAGAAACCAAAACCAAGAAAGTGCTAGTAAGCCTATGAGCATAGTTCATTCAAAAAAAGATCTGGCATACGTATTAAACCTTTTTATTTTTTTTCTATATTAAAAGGTGGACAACATTTTCTCTATCTTTTATTTTTTAAAAAAAATAGTACAAAAACCATGTTATCTATTAACTCAGTTTCCAGTGATCGAAAGTTGGGTCATGAGTTTGTTTCGTCTAAAAATTTAATTTTCAACCAAAAAAATCAGCCCAAACACCTTAAATAGAAAAATCATCAAGCTCAAATCTATCATTTTAAGCAAGAGAAAGGATAGAGAACACCTAGGTGAAAATGCCTCTCATCGAATAAAATTTGTTAACACTAAAATCAGCCTTTTTGTAGCCGAAATTGGTGTTAACTAAAATGTTTTCTCTCTTCATTCGTAATCTAGTCACCCTCTTTCCTTTCTCTCAAATTAAGAACTGAAAAATAAAAAAATAAAGTTTAAAATCAAAATTGAGTTTGCAAAGTATCGAGAGATCGAAAAAATTATCATTTAAAAAGTAGGAGGACCGAAGTGAGTTTTTCTACTTGAACTGTGAAATTGTCATCCATTTTCTCTATTTTTTCACATTGATCTTTTTTTTTAACCTGAACTTGCTCAAAAATTAACTTAAATTGGTCATTAATTTGGTCCTCTAAGAACAAACTTTTAAAAAAAATTAAGGATGGAAAAAATAGAGCATTTGGTAATCCATATTATTCTATGTCTTGGTTCGCAATGCCACTTTGCATAATAATTTTTCTATGCCTTTTAGTATTTTCTATAATTGTATAGTTGAATTGTGCTTTATTATGAGTCAAATAAAAAAATTAACGTAAAAGAATGAATATGTAGTTATTATCAACTTATTTTTTGACATCAAGATAGATACAGATCAATATATCTAAGCTTATATTACGGAGAGCTATTCAATTATTTTTATTTAATTATATATTAGTATTTTTTATTAGAGAAGTAATAATTAAACTCTATCAAAACAAAATAGTTTGTTATGATAATTCTGATTTCTCTTATCGATCTATTTTTCTCAACCTAAAGATATATTTTTTTAGCAATTTACTTTATTTAATAAAAAATAAAATTGATTAAAATAAATATCCAAAAGACTCTTGATATTATAAAATAAGAATAAAAAAGATATATCTCTTCATCTAAGTATGTATTTTTTTTGGCGATTTGTTTATTTTTTAAAGCAAAATATTTTAAGAATTATAAAAGAAAATTTAATTAAAAATAATATTGTTTTGAATATCATATTGTGAGTATATTAATAAATATAAGGATAATACATTAGAATGTTTTAGGGTTCATTTTTTATATAATCATCCTATGATAAAAAAAAATACTTTCATAAAAAAACAAAAATGTTTTTTTTAAAAAAGGACAAACTATGAAGGGATGAAAAAAGTGCTCAATAATTTTATAGAAAAAAATGTAATTTTATTCATAAATTAAATATAAACTCAATAGTATTTAATAAAAGGGCTAATTACACTAAGAATCTTGTATTAAAGACTAAATGAAAAGGTTAAAAGATAAATACAAATCAAAATATTTGAACTCGTGTCGCGAAGAGCTATTCAATTATTTTTATTTAATTATATATCAATATTTGTTATTAGAAAAGTAATAATTTAAACTCTATCAAAACAAAATAATTTGTTATTATAATTCTCATTTCTCTTATCAATCTATTTTTATCAACCCAAAAATATATATTTTTAGCAATTTACTTTATTTAATAAAAAATAAAAGTGATAAAAATAAATATCCAAAAGACTCTTAATGATCTAAAATAAGAATAAAAAAAGACATATCTTTAATTAAAACCTCTTTATCCAAGTATGTATTTTTGTTGGTGATTTGTTTATCAAAATGTTTGTGTTTTAAAGCAAAATATTTTAAGAATTATAATAGCAAATTTAATTAAAAATAATAATGTTTTGAATATCATATTGCGAGTATATTAATAAATATAAGGATAATACACTAGAACTTCTTGGGGTTCATTTTTTATATAATAATGTGATGATTAAAAAAATTTCATAAAAAAGAGAAAGATTTTTTTTAAAAAAAAAAGACAAATCATAAAGGGATGAAAAAAGTACTTAATAATTTTATAGAAAAAAAAAGATATAATTTTATTCAAAAACTAAATATAAATTGAATATTATTTAATAAAAGGGATAATTACACTAAACATCTTGTAGTTCACTCATTTTTTTCAATTTGTCTCCGTGCTTTTAGAAATTACATTTTGTGTCATGTAGTTTGTAAATTCATAACACTT
>Ga0325414_1009244_pt1 | contig 10403 bp, 3 predicted proteins | sample PopdelMetagenome_8_FD_206183 | JGI IMG/M metagenome (GOLD analysis project Ga0325414, IMG submission 206183) | Populus deltoides microbial communities from Bellville, Georgia, United States - Leaf-PdKOR-R3 | ecosystem: Host-associated > Plants > Phyllosphere > Phylloplane/Leaf | place: USA...
AAAAATAATAACAATACAGTTCAAAACTTATTTAAAAAAATAACATATGGGAAGTCACGTATAAAATATACATTTAAAAAATATATTTTAAAATTTAAATTTAAAAAATAAATCGAAGTCTACACTTTTTTTTGATTCGAGAAAACCTCACTCCCTAGAAAGCGCACTTTTTGGGTCCAGGTGAGGGAGTAAAACCTCGGCTGTCCCAGGCTCTTATAAGAGATGCATGCCCTGACTCGAACTTGAAACCTGCTGTGCAGATCTCAAACCCTTTGTCATCACGCTACGCCCCTTGAAGACAAACTAATCAGATATTAAAAACTCTACATTAAGATCAAGTATTTTATTCTAATAAAACACTTAATTTAAAATCATGTGCATAATTCTTTTTATTTGTAGAGTTTGTATAAAAATAGAGTTAATAAAATTTAATTTATTTTTTAAGCTATAGGAATCAAGCTAAAAAAACATTAATTTGTGCATATAATTAAGGACACATAGTCCAATGCTTTTCCCTTATCGTTATCTGCTATTGGGATTTTTTTAATGATAGGGCCGCTGCTTCTTTAAAAAGCAGACAATGCCAAATTACGTCCTTATTGTGCGGATGAAATTTTTTGTTGATGGAAAATAGAATGAAAATAATAGTAGAAAGAAATAATATAAACATATTTTAGAAAACTTGTATTAGTTTAAATATAATTTTATTAAATAATAATTAATGAATTATACTTATTATTTATTGTATAATCTATTTTATTTTTAGAAATATTTTTTTTTTAAATTGACATAAAGTTTTCTTCCAAGTGTTATTTTTTCTCTTTATCTTTCTATGTTTTTTTTCCTGATGTTATTATGTTGTTTGTTAGTTTAATCTGATATAATTATAAGTATGAAGAGTTATTAATTTTTTATAATCATTATAGGATAAAACTCTTCGTCTTTTTTTCTTTATACTATTTTATTAATATAAATAATATTAATATTGATTTAATTGATGTATCTCAATCCAATTATTTTCTTCACTCATGATACATATATATTTTGGGGAGTATTAGATTGAAAACGAACATCAACATACTAACTACTACCTTGACCAACAAAAAGATGCATGCAAATTATCTGCCTATTAACCAATCAACTTTTTTATAAACAAAAACATAAAGAAATCATTATAGAAAGAAGTTAAAATAGGGTGAGAAATGCACAAAGAGAAAGCAAACTATATTTAGTTGTTCTATCATATCTTCGATAATTCTATGGTTCCTTCCTATATACATGATGTTGGCAAGTAACTCACTTAGTCACATCTGAGAAAAAGAGTTCTAGTTAATTATTATGCCTAGTTTTTCTAATTTAGCCAAAATAGTATAATAAAAACATTTTTTTTGTTTTTCCTAAGCCCTCCATTCTCAACAAATAAACAAAGTTTAGGATGATAATTCATCATCTCTTAGCTCAACTAAATGTTGAGCTCAAATATGTGTTGGTATGGTGAACTGCTAAACCCATCATCTTCAGGCTCAACCAAGCGCTCAACCCAGACTTTTGAAGATCTGCAGGTTTATGGGCTTAGTCAATCATTGATCTCAAACATATGTGAGTCTGATGAACTGTCAAACCGACTGTTTTCGGACTCAACTAAGCATTAAGCCTAGACTTGTATGGATCTAGAAAGTTGCCAGACTCACCATCTTTAGGCTTAACTAAATGTTAAGTCCAGGTATGTATTGGTTTGGATTATCTTTGAGCCCAGCCAAGCATTTAGCCTAGGCTTGTATGGGTCTGATGAATCGCTAGATCTACAGTCAAAGATATTTTACTCTGATGAGTCTAAGATATTTTATCATGACAAGACAGAAATATTGGTTGATTTGTGAATCTTTTATCCTTCCATGAAAGGAGAGACCCTAGGAGCTATAAAAAGGAACCAATATAACCTCCACGAGACAACTCTAAGGAAAGGACCTTTTGCAGGTATTGAGCATAATCCATCATCTATTTTGCTAAGAAAAGATGGACCAGATTGTTAGGACCAGGAGATTAATAATCTTATCCTAGGCCTCAGCTTGACTTTCAAACCCATGAGATAAAATCAGACATCATTAGTGCTGCCCTCTATGGAAAAATGATCAAAAAGTCATTGATCACTCCTCTAGGAGCCAGGCTATTATCATCCTTAATTACTATTGGAGTTGGAACTTTAAGGTTTTAGAAAGCCTTCAATGGCTACCAACAGAGTATTGGTTCAATCCATGTAACTTTAGGATTTATTGCAAATCAAGGACTCTTACCAAGCTTATGAACTAGATAGAGTAGATGATCCTTAAATAGAAAGGTTACCTTCTCTTTTACTAGTCATATTTTCATAATAACTCAAGGAACTATGTTTATCTGGGGAATAATCCTTTTAACAACTACCTAGAAAACCTTCATTGTAGAAACACAATTCCCTCTCTTCTTTGGGCCCTCAAAGCGGGATAGAAATGTGTTATGGTCAATGACTTAGAAATGTAAGTTTCTTGTGTATGAATTATATTATTCAAAATAACAAATTTTTTCTACTTATTAGGTCTCAAATCTAACAAATTAGGGATGGATTTACTCTTTCTAGTGAGATAGCACATTTACTTTAGAAGTAATGAACATCTTTCTAGTGCTACGACATATTTTACCTTGGAAAGGATTAAAATATTCTCCCTAAAGCGATCACACTTTTCTTCAAGGATGTGATAGACACTGCATCAATAACGGGGATAGAGACAGTCTTCCCAGGATGCAAGCCTCTCAAAGCTTCCAAAGATGTGATGGATTTACTCATCTTAGTGTGATAGGAAATGTACTTTGGAAGTAATGAACGTTTTCCTAGTGTTACAACATATTTTATCTTGAAAGGGATTGACATGTTCTTCTTGGTACGATCACACTTTTCTTCAAGGATGGGATATACATTGCATCAGAAATGGGGATGGATACAGTCTCCTTAGAACGCAAGCCTTTTAAGTCTTCTAAAGATTGGATGAATTTACTCTCCCTAGTACGATAATATATTTACTTTGAAATTAATAAACATATCTAAAATGATATAAAACATTTTACCTTGAGAGGGATTGACATGTTCTCTTTAGTGCCATCGCACTTTTCTGCAAGGATGAGATAGACACGGCATCAACAATGAGGATGGATACAGTCTCCTTAGAGCGCAAGCCTCTCAAATCTTCCAACGATGGGATGGATTTACTCTTTCTATTGTGATAGAACATTTACTTTGAAAGTAATAAACGTCTTTCTAATTTTACAGTACATTTTACCTTGGAAGAAATTAATATATTTTTCCTGGTGCGATCACACTTTTCTCCAAGAATGAGATAGACATTATATCAACAATAAGCAGACGTTTTCAAATCATATCCCTTCTCGATTCCTAAAATGCATAACCATCCTAAACTCTTCTAAGGTTAGATGATTCATCACTCATCACCATAAATGATCTCTTAAGTTGGGGAATTAGACCTAGAAATGATCTCTTAAGTATAGGATATAACCTGGATCAGAAACGAGGATGGATACGATCTCCCCAGAGTGCAAGCTTCTCAAATCTTTCAAAGATTGGATGAATTTACTCTTTCTAGTTTGATAGCACATTTACTTTGGAATAAATGAATGTCTCTATAGTGCTACAAAACATTTTACCTTGAAAGGGATTTCCATATTCACCGTAGTACGATCACACTTTTCTTCAAGGATGAGATTGAAACTGCATTAGCAATGGGGATGGATATGGTCTCTCAAGAGCACAAGCCTCTCAAATCTTCCAAAGATTTGATGGATTTACTCTTTCTAATGTGATAACATATTTACTTTGAAAACAATGAACATCTTCATAGTACTACGAAACATTTTATATTAGAAGGGATTGACATGTTCTTCCTAATGCGATCATACTTTTTTTCAATTATAAGATAGACCTTGCATTAACAATGAGGATGGATATAATCTCACTAAGACGCAAGCCTCTCAAATCTTCCAAATATAGGATGGATTTACTATTTTTACAATGATAGAACATTTACTTTGGAAGTAATGAACGTCTCTCTAGTTCTACAATACATTTACCTTTGAAGGGATTGACATGTTCTCTCTAGTGCAATCACACTTTCCTTTAAGAATGAGATAAACACTACATCAACAATAAGCAAACATTTGCAAATCATATCCCTTCTTAGTTCCGAAAAGGCATAACAATCATAAACTCTCATAAGGTTAGATGAATCATTACCCATCACTAGAAATGATCTCTTAAGTTTGGGAATTGAACCTAGAAATGATCTCTTAAGTATAGGATATAAATTGCATCAGAAATAGGGATGGATACGGTCCCTCCAGAATGCAAGCCTCTCAAATCTTCCAAAGATTGGATGGATTTACTCTCCCTAGTTTGATAGTCCATTGACTTTGAAATTAATGAACGTCTCTATAGTGCTACGAAACATTTTACATTAGAAGGGATTGACATGTTCTCCCAATTACAATCACATTTTTCTTCAAGGATGGGATAGAAACTACATCAGGAATGGGGATAGATACGGTCTCCTCAAAGCGCAAGCCTCTCAAATCTTTCAAAGATTGGATGGATTTATTCTTTCTAGTGCAATAACATATTTACTTTGGAATTAATGAACGTCTCTATAGTGCTACGACAAAGTTTACCTTGGAAGGGATTGACACGTTCTCCCTAGTGCGATTATATTTTTCTTCAAAGATGAAATAGACAATGCATCAGCAATGGAGATGGATACAGTCTCCCCAAGGCACAAGCCTTTCAAATCTTCCAAAGATATGATGGATTTACTCTTTCTACTGTGATAGAACGTTTACTTTGGAAGTAATGAATGTCTCTCTAGTTCTACAATACATTTTACCTTGGAATGGATTGACATCTTCTTCCTAGTGTAATCACACTTTTCTCCAAGAATAAGATAGACACTACATCAACAATAAACAGACATCTACAAATCATATCCCTTCTCAGATTCTGTAAGGCAAAACCATCATAAACTCTTCTAAGGTTAGATGATTCATCGTCCATCTCTAGAAATGATCTCTTAAGTTTGGGAATTGAACCTAGAAATGATCTTCTAAATATGGGTGTTGGACCAAAAAATGGTCTCATAAGTATTGGTATTGGACCGAGACAAGAACTTTACATAAGGACTCTAAGCTCACATAAAACAATATGGAGATAAAAGAGTTATATTATTAAAAAAATGTTGTATATGAAAGAAGAATACATATATACATGTATAGAGGGATCTAAAAATTCAGCCTAGGTTCCTCAGCTATATACTTCCCTCGTCAAGCTGTAGTGGCCTTAACTTGGAATACATCTGTGAAATCAAGGACTAAGACTGGATGGAAGGATATACTAAAATCCACTTGTATTCCTCTTGAGAGAATGAATAAGTATAGGTAGGACATGGCTAGGAAAATATTATCTCACATCATCTTGGTTAAAACTATTGAACCCTTGAAAACTTTATGGAACTCTTCAAGAGAGTCCTTTAGGGCCTTCAACATCGCCTAGGAATGTTGAGATTCTTCCCTACTAATAGCAAGCTCAACTTATATGGTAGCAAGCTCATCCCACGAACTAACTTGGGAGGCCTTAACTTCAAAGATCTCCTGACTCAGCGGAACCACCTAGTTGTAGGAGGCTATAAGCATTTTTTCCATGTAACTCAACTCAAAGACAAGACCTTGTGCTTGGTCCTTTAGCATGGTATAGGCCACCTCAATGCTTTGTAGCTCGGCCTCCATGATAGTTTTTTTCCCCTTGTAGTTATTTAAATGCAGCTTGATTTTTCTTATTCATAGCTACGATCACCCTTAAATAACTTCTTTCAGTTGCCTAATGCCTTCGGGAATAGGCATATATTATAAAGGTTTGACAGGGATAATGTTAAAAAAGGTAATCATCAAACCAAAAAGAAAAAAGAAACAAGGGTTTATTTTTCCTTACATTAGAGTGTGTTTGTTTTTTAGGTAGCTTTTATGGTTGTGGTTTAAAAAAATTAAGTTAAAAAAAAAGTGCAGTTAGTTGTGGTTAGTTGGATTTAGTATATGTTCGGTAAAAATCGTGGTTAAAGTTTATGTGCAGCAAAAAATATACTAAAATGTTTGGTAGAAGTGTGGTTGCAGTTGTTTTTCAAAGTGTTTTTTACTTGGAAATGCATCAAAATAATATTTTTGATATCAGCGCATCAAAATGATCTGAAAATATAAAATATATATATATTAATTTGAAGCAAAGAAAAAAATAAAAAATTCTCAAATATTTTCAAAAACGCTTTTAAAAAGCAAAAACAAACAGGGTTTTACGAAACTTAGTTAAAAAAGCATGTAAAAACTGCTTCACAAAAAATATGTTTCAAACTCAATTTTTTAGTTGGTCCCGCAGTACAAAACATAGTTTGGTATGTTACCAAACACCTTATTGCGTTTGTTACACCGCAAACGCAAAAGCAGGTGTAAAACAAACATAGCCTAAAAGCCATTTGGCTAGTTAAACACAAATATTGATAGAAGCTTTCATCAAACATCACAAAGATATCTGACGGGATGGTAAGGACCCTCTTTAGTGTTCTCACCACCTTGAGGTTGTCCTTATCAAGGCCCATTCTCCCTCTAATCATAGCCTCCATCAATTGCCTCTCCTCATCCATTAGGGTAGGGAAATTGAATAGATTACAGCCTAGAGCCAAATTAGAGAAAATGTCCTTAAACTAATTAATGTTAACTCCAGTGGAGGTCCTAATTATCACTTTCTCAAATGGTAATGCAAGAAGTTGAGGCAAAGGGAACACCGCTATAAGAGCCTTTATCAGTAGGACTAGAGCACGGGTTTCTACCGGAGCAAAGATTTTTCTCTTCTTGAAATAGATGGTCGCACTCGCAATCACTACAAAAGGGAGTCAAGTTTACTTCTTCCCTAGATAAGGGAAGATCACAACCCTTAGCTTCAAGGGGGCTATAGCCCCCACTATTGTCTCTATGGAGGCAGAACCCTTAAGAATAAGGAGTTTCCCAACAAGGATGGAGGAGTCTCCCCTCCTCTCTTCACCTCTGCCTCCACCAATGGCACAAGACAAAGACCTCTAGGGCAAGCTCTTTACAGGAGGATCCCATGGTGTTTCTCTTTCTTATTTAGCTATTTACCCTATAGGGACAAATGAAGGTTAGATTTTGAAACAAGGTGAAAGCAAAGGAAAATGGTAGGAAGACTTTATACCTTGCAAAATGGCCTGGTATTGGCCATTTTATCAACTTCATGGTCGATGGGGATCGAATCCAGTATGACACAGTTCTTCTCCTAGTATGATCTTAGACGAGGCTTGTTTACTTCGTATATGGAACCCTCTAATAGTGGGAACAACCCTAAATTGACTTTAATCCCTCCAGCGATTGATCATCTCGACATATCTTACAACCAACCCAACTCCCCCTCCACTTCTTGATAGACGATGGCTTCCCAGTCAATGTGTTCTTCACATCACCATTTTTTCTGTTTGCAAAGATGAAGAACCAATACACGTCATTGCCGCCATCAGTATTGGTGACCAGTTTGTAGCAACTCTTAAAAACATTTACCATGGGCTTGAGCCCAATCATTCTACCAAAATTTTCAAATGAGGACATAATTGTCCACATATTGGGATACAGCTAACCTGTGCCTAGCTGGTAGTAGCTGAACACATCCCTTATAAATCCTTAAAAAAGGAAAGAGTATCCCATTGAATTCATACAGATAGGGTGGTAATTTCAAAATAATTATAGGAGTTGCCTAGGGTCAATTAGCTAATGCGTTCATCAGGGTGAGGCATTTGAGCCACATACTTACCAGGTTGGTTATGAGTCATGAATTCCATGTTTGTAACATATATGTTGTCGAGGACATTGTCATTAGAAGTTTGAGGCAATCTCCTTCTCTCCTCAACGTCTCTAAAATGAGCAAAAGATGAACTCTTACGAGGAGATATTCTCTTATCCTTCCCACTAGAGGAGGTTGTCGATGTGGAACTTTCTCTCATCTTAGGTCCCAATATGAGAGACCCATGTCCCCTATCACTTCTTTAAAGTTCTAATTGAAACCTGAACTCCTTGTCAATGGATGGAGCACTTCTCTTTTAGAATCAAGTCTGATGTTCCTGGGGTTTTTTTTTAAACCGAGTAAAAGAAAGATAAGGAAAAAGGTTTTGAAGAAAGAAATATCTAAAATAGTTTTTCCCTTTTTGGATAAAAAATAAAAGTGGAAAAGATAATTTGGGTTTTGTTACGGGAACAAATTTTCAAAAATCACAAAGAATGAAAGTAAAAGAAAAGTCACAAATAAGAATGATTAGGGTTATAAAGAAAAAAACTTCTTACTCCCATTGACGAATGAATAATTTTTCATATCATCACAGATCTCCAGAAGTTCACTCAATTACCTTATTTAATGTAAGCAATTGTTTTGTTTCCCAAGAAACACCTTCTCCCATTAAAAATAAGCCAACTAGGTTTAAAGATAAGTTTTCCCCTTTTAGCTAATGAACAAAGTTTAGGTTGATAACCCATAATCTTTGGGTTTAACCAAGTGTTGTAAATGTTGGTGAATCTGGCGAACTACCAGACTCGCCATCTCCGAGCTCAATAAAGTGCAAAGCCTAGACTTTTGTGGGTTTGGCAAACCGCTAGACCTACCATCCTGGTCTCAGCCAAACGTTGAGCCCATACATTCATGGGTCTGGCGAACCATGAGACTCGTCATCTCTAGGCTCAGCCAAACATTAAGCTTAAACATGTATTGGTTTGGTAAATCGCCAGACCCACAGTCAAAGATTTTTTACTCTAATGAGTCAGGGATATTTTACTCTGATAAGTCAGAGATGTTTTACTCTAATGAGTCTGAGATATTTTATCATGACAAGACAGAGATATATGGCTGATATGTAAACTTTTTCCTTTCCATGAAAAGGGTCAAGAGCTTTAAAAGGAACCAATGCAACCTCCACAAGGCTAGTTCAATTCATTTATATTACGAATGATATATATCTATTTCTAGAGCTTTCTTCTAAAAAAGGATTGTTTTTTCTTTCATATAGTATTGACTTAATCATCGGAGAGTACCCAAACTCTAAGGAGGGGACCTTTTACAAGTATTGAACATAATCCATCAACCATTTCACCAAGAAAAGATGGAGTAGATTTCAAGAACTAAAAGATTAAAGACAGTACCCCCCTCCCTCTAGCTACTCCCTCTAGCTACTTGAGTTAGGGTTTTATGAGATTTTTATAGGATAAATAGGGAGGTTCTAGGGTTTATGGTATGGGATCTTAACCCTTAATGTTAAGGAATTGATCTCATCCATTTATTAAAGCTAAAGATAAAAGTTTGTCCTATTCTACAACCGCCAAAGGGAGGACACAAGGCTATTTTTGTAGGTAAAGCAGTGTTGGGTAGTATTTTAAGGAGATAATCTATAGGTTATTTTAATGCAATAAGAGCTGAAATTTTGGCTTAGAGTGAAGTATAAATATCAACTTATAAGTTGACATAAGTTTTGTGTGGTATGATAAAAGGGTGAGGGAGAAATTAGGGCTGAAAGGTGGGCACTTAGGCATCTTTTTTCTTTTGTTTTAAGGGAAGAAGACAATGAATAATAAAATTATGGTCTTTCTCAATTTGATCGTTGAACCTTTGGCACTTTGCAATGAAGCCCTCAATCAACAATAATCTTTTAGATTCCTTTTAATTTTACCCCCAGCCTTCTTCAATTGGACCTTTAAATTTCAGTGTTTTTTTACAAAGTAGTCCTTTGTTTAAGATTTCTTCAATGTGGTCCTCAATTAAGCTTCATACTTCAGATGATTTTCAATTAAACCCTTGATTGCATATATTTAGCATTTCAAAGTTTCAATTGTGTCCCAAATCTTTCAATCTTTGTGAATTGATTCGAATTAGACCTTTAAACTTGATTTTTCTTCAATTGAATCCTTGATTAAATCCATAAAACCTATTAGAAGTTTAATTATTTCTTTGAACTTAATTAATTCCTTTAATTTTTTTTCTCAATTGACTTTTAAACTTTATTTTTCTTCAATTAAGTCCTTAAATAAGTCAATTAAACTTGTTGGAAGTTTTAATTAAGTCTTTAGACTTACTTCACCAATAAAAACTTCTTACTATTCTCTATGCACACCAGTATAATGACGCAAATCAGAATGTCATTGTGTTGCAACTTATCTTCCGACCAAAGTGTCTGGGGGTAAATTTAGAACAAGTCACAGAGGTAAAGGGTGTTCAGCTGTCCGCCACAGCCATTCTTTGTAGTCTTGCAGAATCCTACAAGTATAATTACTTTCAT
>Ga0325414_1009245_pt1 | contig 10402 bp, 7 predicted proteins | sample PopdelMetagenome_8_FD_206183 | JGI IMG/M metagenome (GOLD analysis project Ga0325414, IMG submission 206183) | Populus deltoides microbial communities from Bellville, Georgia, United States - Leaf-PdKOR-R3 | ecosystem: Host-associated > Plants > Phyllosphere > Phylloplane/Leaf | place: USA...
GAAAAAAAAACTCCATAGCCATTTATCCGCTGCAGTACTGACTACACACGCCACCCTAGGAGTTATGTCGCCACCTATGACATCAGATGAGACGGGGGTTGAAAGTTTTTGGCTATTTCCACGCCTCTCTAGAATCGAGCATAGGACGTTAACGTGTGAACAACCACCCCTAGCCTCTTAATTAATTTATTAATATTTGAAAAATAGAAATTACTAAACAGGACCAAGGGCATATGAATATTAAAAAAAAAAAACCCAATTTGCAAAGACTAAAACGTCCTCCTAAGTAGCCTTATTTGTGTTTTTAGTCAAAGGTTATATATGTAATTTAACTGTTCCAAAATTATGCAAAGACGGTCAATATTTTTGAGCTTTAAAAAGTAGAATCGATAATTAACTGTGCAAATTAATGGGAAAATACACAAAAGACCATGAACCAAATGTCAATTTTTTAGCTTGAAAACGAAAAAATATTTTTTCTGTAAATTTTAAAGAGTAAATAACTAGACTTGCACCGCTCAAATATACAAATGACATTTGGATTTCCTTGAAAAGACAACTCTACCCCCACTTTCAAGACAATTATTAAGTGTAATAAAAGATAAAACAATAAAAAACACTATCCACGGTGAAAATCGATTATTTTTAGTTTTTTTTTTAATACCAGAATAGAGAGGACATGTATTGTTGACATTTTATTTCAAAACTTTTTTATTATTAAATTTATTTTTATATTTTCATTTTAATCTTAAATTAAATACATTTTTACTCCTTTTGTATTTATCTCTTCTATATCGCCATATTAACAACTATATTTCTGTCATTTGTGTTTGTATTTGGAACACAAACTACCATCGTTCATATATATATATATATATATATAAATGATGGTAGTTTGTTTTTATGTTTTAAAAATATTTTTAAAAAAATTGAAAATTTTTTATTTTATTTTACTTTAAATTAATATTTTTTAGTATTTTTTGATTATTTTGATACATTAATATTAAAATTAATTTTTAAAAAATAAAAAATATTTTAAAACATAATTATATTTTTAAATACTTATATGGTAAGTTAGCTATTTACTCAGCTAAGGTCCTCAAGGGGCGTAGCGTGATGGCAAAAAGTTTGAGATCTTCATAGCAGATCTCGAGTTCGAGTCAGGGTGTGCATCTCTTGTAAGAGCCTGAAATAGCCGGGATTTTACTCCCTTATCTGGACCCACAAAATAAACTTTTCAAAAAATAAGATTTTCTCGAATCCAAAAAAAAAAAATATATATTTACTCACCTAAGTTGCACACAAAGAATGGGCCAATCCAAAAGGGACAATCCTAAATGTATACGGGGCGCTAAAAATTGCCAAATGTCAACTAATTATAAATCCTAATTGATCCAAGATTTGAGTTATAGATTAGAGGAGTAAACCTATCGATCTATGATTTCATTTTAAGTGTTTTCTGAAAAAGATTTAAATCCCTTCATTCTGGTTTTTTTAATAATAATAATAAAAAAAAAAGTCAATTCATGTCTCCCTCAGATTTTGACCGAGTCGACAACTCTTCCCTGGTTCAACATGAAACCCAGTCCGGGTTAGGGTCACCGAGTTGACCCGTTATCCAGGTTTGGTTTAATAATACTCATGCCAGCTACTGTATCCTGACAGGGTCTAGTCCCTTCGTACTTCAACAAACCAAGTCCACTCAGCTGATCCTGTTATCCATTATTTAACACCTTCTGAAACCATCCATTTGATGCTGTCTTTCGATGATGTATGCACTTCCATTCCAAACCTTGCTTCACTTCCCTTGCGCTTCCAAATTTACAAGGTAAATATCCTCAAAGATTTCTGCTTTTTTTGTTTTCTCAATTCATCATGTAATTAATGTATATGTGTTCTTATTCACTTTCTTGGCATTCAACTATTACCAGAATGAAGTTTATGTGACTTGTAGTACTATGAATAGTGCATTATCAGGCTGTAATAGCACAGTGGTCTGTTCTTGATCATTTTATTTCATCATAACCAGTTTTAGGATTTTGGGAACACAAGATTTTGCTTGATGGTTCTGCTGCTTGAGTGCTTGTTAATGGAGGACAATTGACTAGAATGCTATAATACTATGTTTAACATAGAAAAGAAGTGTAGTGACAGCTTAAACAGCTAAGTGGTTCACATTGATTGATGATGTACCAGACCCAAGGATGCGATGCCCATGGACTTGCATTGCAAATTTTCTTCACTAGAAATAAAAAGATTGTCAAGGAGGATGGTGCTGAAGTTTTGTGGATTCAATACTCTCCTATTGTCCATCAATCCAGTTTTGGCTGCCCCGATGCCAGAGATGAAGGAGCCTGAAGTTATTCGGTAAGTTCTTGTTTGTCGTAGCTACCAGCTCATTTGTTTATCATTGTTGATCTTTTGGGGGCTTAGAAGATGTTTTATCAATACTGTTTAGTAGCTCTGATGTGATTGTATTGATTGGAATTTGAAGAGTCCAGGACACTGAAGCTTGCCAGTGGGGTTAGGTTTCAAGGTACTTTCTTAATCTTGCATAAGTAGCTGCTTATTACTTGAACTTACAACTTAATAATTTTTATATATAGAGATTATTGAAGGGGAAGGGCCGGAAGCTCAAGAGGGAGATACAGTTGAAGTTAACTATGTTTGCAGGCGTTCAAATGGATATTTTGTTCATAGGTGATTGTTGTCTAAATTTCATGTGGGTTTTAGATGTCTTGCTTGAATATCTGTTGATTCTGTGAATCTTTTGTACTGTCACATATCATGACTAGTTTTGCTGACATACTCTTACTATCCTCTATTAGCTATTAACGAGGCTGATCTTGTTCTCTAACCATGCAATAATGCAGCACCGTGGATCAATTCAGCGGCGAAAGCTCGCCTGTCATACTTCCTTTGGATGAGAACCAGGTATGGTAGAAGTTAATGATCAAGTTAAGATAATGGACTTGAAAGTGTTAGGACCTGCGAGAGCATAAGAATTCTACGCAATTGCCTACATCCACAGCGCAACCAATTTCATTATATAGAGAGAAAATACAATTACAACAAAGGAGGAGGAGGAACACCCCTCAACTCAACTCCTGACTCTCTGTAATTGCCTCACGTCTCTCTTTATCTCTCTGCTGCTGCTTACTCGTTGCTGCACTTCTGCCCTCTATTTATAGCTGAAAATGGGGAACAAACGTTCCCATTTCCAGACAAGAATTCTGCCAAGAACAAACCAATAGCATATCAATGAATATTTCGTACTTCCTATATATTATACTGATGGCTCCATCAACTATCATACATGCTATAGAAATACACACTTACCGACTTCAAGATTGTTGTCTTGCTTATGAACAGAAATCCTAATTTTTCATCATCGTTTGCTGCATTTTAATAAGCTTTTTGTGGCCGAAATTGTGTTTTCTTCCCTTGACAGATTATTAAGGGCCTGAAGGAAGTCTTGATTGGCATGAAGGTTGGAGGTATGCTCAAGGACCTTATAGACCCACTATACTGGCTTTTGTATAATTACCCTTTTTTTTACCTTTCAGGTAAGAGAAGAGCATTGATACCTCCTTCTGTTGGATACGTAAATGAAAACTTGAAACCAATTCCTGATGAGGTGATTCTTCTTATCATGTGTCCAAGATTGCATCTGGTCAGTGTTTCGTGACAGAAAAAACAAGTATAGAAGGGATAAAAACATGTTTGGCTGAAGGGATAAAAACTGTTTTCGTCTCTTTTGTATTGAGACTTCGTCTCTTTTGTATTGAGACAAGTATAGAAAATACAAAAATATATTTAGTTGAAGGAACAAAAACAGAGACACAAAATAACTAATTATTTTAGAATGAATTTAGTTAATTTTAAAATAAGAGGCAAAGAGAACATGTTCCCGTTATCTTTATTGTCTTCATCTCTTCTGTATCCAGACATCAACTACATGCTACTCGAGTGATTCTTTTGTTTTAAGTTTTCTACTTAAATTATATCTGCTAGTCCTTCTTGTACATTTTGGTGATGACTGTGGTAATGGCTTCTGGTTTCAGTTTGGCCCTCGACGTAGCCTCTTCTCCCATGCAAATGAGCCTCTCATATTTGAAGTGCAGCTCTTGAAAGTCCTCTAAGTTTGCCTCCTATATTTGTATCCATTCTTTCTAGAACTAATGCTGTTGATGGCACAAAACCTTGAGCAATTCTTTAGATTTGTGTAAAGAAAATTATTATTCATTTGGAAATGGATTTGTGGAAATGATTAATTTAGTAAAATTGAACTGAAAAAATATTAATTTAGTAAAATTAATTTAATAAAAATAATTGACTCGAATTAAATATCAAATTTATATGCAAAACTAGCCTACAAATTCAAACGGCATCGTTCCTGTCAAAACTGTCCCTCTTTTTTTTTTTTTTTTTTCCTAAGCTTCAAACGGAAATACGATTTCACCTCCAGTGTTTCTTCACCAAGCTGATAAACATTTAGGCATCATCACCAAGATCGTTTCTTTTCACAACATTCTCAAACCTTAAACAAAATCATCAACTGGGTTGTCTTCATTTTCAATCGAAACAATGCAGAGTTGGTTTTCAAGCAGTGGAGAAGATCAACAACAAGAGAAACCCCCATCTTCTTTGTTGGCTGATTGGAACTCATATGCAGCAACAAGCGATGCAAATGAATCCACCAATGAATTAGGAAGCTTCGGTAGCTTTGATCTTGAAGCTGCTGTTCGCTCTGCTAACGACACCGTTTCTGGCACCTTTAATGTGTAAGCAAAAAAAAAAAACTAAAAGATAGAATCTTTATTTTCAATGATTGAAGTTTACGTATTTTTGTGTTTATATAGAGAAATTTAATCGTGGGGTATCTTGCTTTTGTTGATCAGAGGGGTTTTTATGGCACCTTCAATGTGTAAGCCAACGCAAAAAGAAAGGATCTTTATTGGCGCGAATTGGACTTCATGTATCTATTTTATGTTTATATGGGAGAATTTAGTTGTGGGGTTTCTTTTTTTCTCTCTCTCTTTTTATGTTGTTGATTATATAGTTTTTAGAAAATCTTTAGTTTAAAAAGAATCAATATTTAAGTGCGTGTGATTATTTAGCCGAATGTGATTGTGTGGTTTTGATTTTGATTTGAGGACATTAACTTATAAGTTAATAGAAGAAGTAATAAGGGGGACTAGATTTGGAGATTCTGTAATTTATAGTATTAAAAGTTAACTGGGTTGCAAGGCTTCTGTGTTTCTAGCATGCTATTTTCTTGCTATGCACGTGAAGGAGCTGATTCTCGTATTCGTTTAGTGCCGTGTGCCTTTGCTGATTTATCCCTTCCCATTTCAGTTCCAAAACCTTTTGCAATGTTATTTCTACTAGCTATTGGAAGGCTTAATGCATTTCAGTCGGAAAAGGAAGTGGAATCTTATTTATTGTAATGTGTACTAAATCAATCATCTTAGATTTCCTGATTGGATGCTAGGTTTATAGTGGATGAATGCTATCAGAGAACCAAGAAATGTACATTTTAGGCCTATTTTTTCACAGTTTAGATGTCAACCAAAAATATTTGTTGGATGGTATGGAAAAGTTTGTTGATCAGAGATAGTTCTTTCTAGTTACAACACAGAATTTCCTGGACCAGGGTTTGATTACTCCAGTCATGCAGCAGTGTCGTGTGGAATCAGTGGGAGCTGCCTATGAAATAACAGAAGAAGAGTCTTAGGAATTGAAAGGATCAAGTTTTTGTGGTCTAACAGTACTTTGAACCTATGGTACTAGCTTCTTATGTTGATGATGTTATTTTATCTTTTGAAAAAGATGCTGAAGCACCAGCTTAACACAACCAAACAGGCGCAACTTGGATAAGTATTGCTTAGTGACCAGTTCCCATCCTAAGCTGAAGCTAGTTGATTTATGTGGATACAAATGTCAGATTCGATGAGGATGGAAACGGTACTCTTATCTAAATGTTTCATTTTGTGAATGATGGTCTATATAACTTTCAGAAGGCTTTTATTTCTAGTTTCCGTCTTGTGTCATGTCATGTTGATGTCTCGCCAATTTTATCAAGATGCTGTTCTCAAGAGTTCCCTATATCTTTCTCATTATCTGCAGTGCACTATAGTCTTTTTCAATGTGGTAACTACTATAAAATAATGTCAAAAACATTTGGAGTTTCAATGGATCATTTAAAGAACAAACGAGATACTTTGTGTTTATTTGGTGAATATGTTGCCAGCAATCCACTACTTAAGTAGACGCCAAAGAAATTGAAATTGATTGACATTTGGTTACTTAACTCGGAGATAGTTCAGAAAATATCTACTCTCTTTTTTTTTTCCATCTCAATAACTTGGGTGATGTCTGGGATAAAGGTCTTTCTAGGATGCAATGTCACGTGATTTTTTATCAACATTGACATGGATAATATGTTTGCTTTAGCTCTGGCAGGGTTTTTGAATTTTATTATAGATTAATTTCCAATAACTGCACCTTGGCATCTCCATCAGTATATAATTATTAAAATATGCCACTAACTGCACCGTAGTATTTCATCAGCAAGGGAAGTGATCAATTCTATCATATTATCCATTGCATTTTCTCGTGCCTTGATGTTATGTCTGGAATTTTGAAGACAACTTGCCATGCAACATGATTTCATCAGTGACTCTCAAGAAAATGCATTTTTTTTTAGCAAGCTTTAAACTCATTTTGTTCTAGTCAATCTAAACTCAATTGTAAAGGCAGGTTTTGAAGGAGGTGAGTGTACCTTCGAAGTTTTAATTGTCTATGTATTTCTTTGTTTGATGCATATTCAGGGTTTCTAAAGGAGTGAGAGATATACATGGGAATTTCCAGTCTGCCACCAGTAACATCCCTTCAGGAAAAGCTCTTATGTATTTTGGTTTATTTCTAGCAACAGGCGTGTTCTTTGTTTTCATTGCATTTACCCTGTTCCTTCCTGTCATAGTACTCGTACCCCAGAAGTTTGCTATCTGTTTTACACTTGGTTGTGGCTTTATCATTGGGTCTTTCTTTGCACTCAAGGGTCCCAAGAATCAACTTGCTCACATGTCATCAAAAGAGGTAGTGGTTATGCCTCCATTAGAAATTTGCATGGCGTGCTTGTTTTCAATATTGTGGTTGTGCTTCTAACGCGTTGAAAGCTTTAATTCTTCTCTTCAATGTTTCTACAGAGGCTTCCATTTACTTTGGGATTCATAGGCAGTATGGCGGGTACCCTATATGTTTCCATGGTGTGGCACAGCTATGTTCTCTCTGTGCTCTTCTCTGTGATACAGGTAGCTTCCACCACCCAGTTTCACTCTTTATCTCTCATCTGTTTATGTCTTGCTATGAGAGTTTGGCTTGAGATACTGATTCTATTGCAGCTTCTGCATATCACAATTGAATACATGTTAATCTGTGGTTGTTTTTCATGATGTCCTCGTGAATGATTGAAGACTTGAAGTAATTTTATCTTGGAAAAAGAAGTACATGAATTTGCCGGAATGCATTGATCAAACATGATTTGAAACGAAAAGGATTACCCTGTCTGATATTGAAATGTTGTTTTCATTGACTATGCAGGTTCTTGCCCTTGTATACTATGCGATTTCCTACTTCCCTGGTGGATCTGCTGGGCTAAAATTCCTCTCATCTTCCCTTGCCTCATCGGTGATGAGACTTTTCGGGAGGTGACTTTTAGCTGACGTGCTCATTTTTCCTTGTATATTTTCTCCTTTTGTTTGTCTTCTAGATTCTCTTAGTGTTGGTTAGAAAGTTGGAACAATGAGGCACGTTTCTGGATCACGTCTTTCAATTTCAATATTTTGGTTGCCTGTGCTCTAGTCTTTAAAACTCTTAAAGCCAAAAAAAACAGGAGAAAAACTATCGTCTCCCACGTCCTTAAGCATGAATGAATGAACAACGGAACTGGATTTACTTGGCAACGTGGCTGGTGATTCGAGTAGAGCAAAACTGACATAGATCATAGATGCCATGCCTTTTTTTGATAGCAAGGTGTCTACTATCGACTCCTTTTAACCCAACTAGTATCCCACCAGCATTCGTGTAGGAAAGATAGTCGAATATTATTTGGAGTCTTTAGGTAGCATTCGTTTACCATTTCACTATAGAAAGTATAGAACCAGTAGAGACATCACTTAATATTGAAGAGTTGCGGCACATCCAAGGGAAGGGATGGTCTGGTCTCCATGTTTTTAGTGGAACAGAGCATAATAATATTGAATGTTTAAAAAGGGTCATCAATGGAAGCCATGCCAACCCACATTCTTTCATGCTGATGACGTCCTTTCTGTAGTGCCTGGTGGGGTGGCAACAGGGGATTGGAGGCACATACAATATCTGGGTATCTTGGAACTGGTACAAATTACATATACAGACCCGTTTGAATTGGATGGGAAGGCCATGCTTATAATTGGAGGTTCGGTTGTTTTCATTAAAATTATTGCCATAACAATTTTGCAATACATGGGCCATCATCATCATCATCAATTCATCTTGTAGAAAAATATGCCTTCAAATATAGTTACAAAAACCTGGCTCGAACCGTGACACGGTTTAAAACTCAGATTATAGATTGGATACGTCAATTTAAAACAACATTATTTTAAAATTACTTATTTTAAAATTTGAACTTGTCATATTTATTGAGTTTAACATTGTCCATTTCCAACTCGATTCTCTTGGATTGACTCGAGAGGATAGATGGGGTTTTATAATAACGCTTTTAACCCAGAAACACACGCTCCACACACATGCACGCAAGCAGATAAATCCCAAAGCAAACCTTGCTTCAAAAGCCATGGGCCATCATCATTCATGTCTCTCAAAGGGCTCTTTTCCCAAGCCCAAGAAGTGGCATCCATCAAGCCGAACCTTATCTTTGATTCCTTGAGTGGGTTTAAACCAGACTCGCACAAGTAGCTTTCAGGTGTTATTAAACTGTAAAGTTTCGTCTTTGGGCTTAACAAGGTAGAAAAGCCGCAACTCTTGGATTTTTGACTCTTGACCTTCGTTATTATATAATATAAGCTATACAAGTTGTGCTTTAGGTGAAGGAAAGAGTCGGTCCACAAAGGGCAGTCCAAGAGCATCATCCCACCTCACCACCCATTACCACCCTTATAATAAAGATTAAGGGATAAAAAATAGAGGTATTTGTGAACAAAATCCTGAAATTATGGGAGGATTAGGACATCAAAACTTCGATAAGTGGACAAAGATTTGACCTTTAGAGGCTTATACATGACAAAGCCATGGTTTTTTAAAAGGGGATTATTGAAAGCAAAAGGCCATCACCTTCACCGAGTAGGAAAAACCAAAGCTAAAAACAAAATGGACCCACAAGTGAAGGGTCGATGCATCACCATCACCTACGTACCGTCATCATCTAGACTATATAATACTCACACACACACACACCCACGCACGCACGGTTAAAACAAAAAGGCTAGAGCCAAGACCATGTTCAAACCAGCTATCTTTATAGCATTTGATTGCTTGCTCGGGATAGAAAAAAACAAATACCATGGATGGATTAAAGGGACAACGATAAAAATATAAAATAAATAAATAAATAATTTTAATGTGAATTTTTGACATGTCTTCTATGTCTCTACTTTATGGTCTTGGCGTGGGTAGCTCACCAAAAAATAATTAATAGCAAAAATAAAATCAAAGAAAAAGTAAAAAAGAGAGAGAGTAATAAAGCATGGTCCATGATGCCTTGTTATTAATTATCATGTAAACATTGATTAATATTCTCGAAGGAATGCATTTTATGTTGCTAGATGGTGACTTGGAAATTGGAATTAAAGGAGGATTAATTAATTAAGCTCATCTTTGAATGCTTTTTAATTATTCAAAGTCCAAATTATGATATATTTAATTATATGTGCTTTGTGTGTTAAGAACAACGGAACCTAACCCTTTCTTTATATTTAATTATTTAATTAATTAATAAAGCTAGTTTATGATAGATTATTAAAGATAATTAATAAATAAAGCTGTGACAAAGGGAGATTATTGCTTTCTTCTCTTTTCTTGGAGCCAGGAGATTCCTTTCTTCTCTTTTTTTTTTCTTAAATTGGACTTTAATAATATATAACATAAAAACATAAAGAAAGATATAAAATAGATTTATTTATAAATCAATTTTGAAGTAAACTTCTATACTTTTTAAATAAAAATTACACGAAAATACGTATTTTATTCTCGCTATTTCTGTCTCTTTTGTTTTAAAACAATAAATAAACACTACTAAAATTATTTTAAAAATTCTAATATTATTGCAATGGAGCTTGTAGATTCTTCAGGGATCTAATAATTGTGTTACACAATAATAGATCACTTTCTTCCTCCA
>Ga0325414_1009250_pt1 | contig 10400 bp, 5 predicted proteins | sample PopdelMetagenome_8_FD_206183 | JGI IMG/M metagenome (GOLD analysis project Ga0325414, IMG submission 206183) | Populus deltoides microbial communities from Bellville, Georgia, United States - Leaf-PdKOR-R3 | ecosystem: Host-associated > Plants > Phyllosphere > Phylloplane/Leaf | place: USA...
TTAAACTATTTTACCTCCTACAAGCCTAGGATTTGTTTTATTTAATTATATGGGGTTTAATTATTTTTTTTGGCAAAAAGAGTATTAATTTAGGTTCCGTTTGTTTGCTGGAAAGTAGTTTTTTTTTGTAAAGTGAATTCCGGGAAAGTGAATTATTTTTCGATATTTGGTAGTGTAATAAAAAATAAGTTAGAAATCACTTTCCAGTGTTTGGTTATGTCATGTAAAATGAGTCGGAAAATAACTTATTAATATTTTATTTTTTTCGTTTATTAAAATAATGAGGAACAAATCTTACAAATTAAAAAGTTGAATGAGAATGAAATTGAAAAAAATTGAAAAATGAAGAAATTAAAATAATAATAATTAACATTTCATAAATTATTTCAAATAAAATAAATAAAAATCAATAGAATGAGGACCAAATTTGATAGATAAAAAATTTTAATTAAAAAATGATAAGAGAAAAGCAAATAACAATTATAAAAATGAGGACCAAAATTAATATAAAAATTAAATTCTAAGAGATGAAATTGAAAAATAAATATTCAAAACAAAATATATATAGCAATCAAAAGTTTGAGGACCAAATTTAATATAATCAGCAAATAATATGATATTTGTAAATTTTTCACAACTTCCGGAAAGTGTTTTCCGGCCAAAATAAAAGAAAAACACTTTTCTAGAAACCAAGCCATTTTTTTTTCTATGAAGAAATATCATATTTTTGTCATATGTTCTCAATTTAATAAAAATAAAAAGAAATCAGAACAAATATATTCAAAAAGAAATTGAACGATTTGAAATAATAATAAAAATTTAGATCTCTAAATTAAATCCCTCCATCTCATCAACTATATACGTTTAGCGATAACATCTATTAAATATAACATTTATGAATCGTGATAGGTATAAACTGTGTTTTTGGCTAATTTTTTTTTAAACTATAATGTTTTACTATTTTTTAATTAATTTATATATATAGACACACACACACACACTGATTTTATAGCCATACATCAAACCGAAAATCTTCAAGCTGAAGAAGTAATGCTTTCAAGATTTCGGAGGAAGAAAGGGTAATGGGCTATTTTATCATTTGAAAATAGAACGCAACGTTCATAATTATAACAGTCTAATTTTAAAAACTTATATAAATTATTTTATTCTCAACAACATTGTTTGAAACAAAATAATTTATAATTGCACTGTTCAACAACATCATTTGTTAAACCGTGATATTTGTTGTTTTTAAAATCGTGATAGTTTTTTTTAAAAAAAAAAAAAATTACTTGCTATATATTTTGAAAAGAAAATCTGGATTCCAGTGCGAACAGCGCAAGGCCACCAAATTCTTAAAAGTGGAAACAAAATCATGGAGGTTGAAGACTAAAGTGAAAAGACATAATTAACACAGTAAAAGCCATCCAATCACTAAAATGGGATTTCCTTGGTGCATTACCTTTTTCCATTACCATTACTTGGCTAAAGAGAAAACATGGAGAGGGCATTGAAATTATCCTCATCATCTTGTGTGGTTTGTGACCTTCTTGTTCTTGTTACTCTCTGATAAATTAACCTCAGAGCTCTCCTCAGTCTGGTGCTATCATTGCCTACCGGAGCAGGTTGATCAGTATCGAAGGCGATTTGGCTCAACTGAAATAAGAAGAGCCTGGATGAGTGGAGCAGACCGGTGTAAGCTCGCCGAAAAAGCCTGACAGTGAACGTGAGTTTAAGCACGTAAGGGAATAGCAGGAAAGTAACCAAGGAGGCTCCAGTGTGGGAGGTAGATAATAGGAGGCTGAGCTTCGCCACCGCCACCATGGGTAACCCCATGGTTGCATATAAGCAAAGGATTCTTGAAAACAGAAGGTAGAATATGGCTTTAATATTGTAGGATAGCAACTGACTGAATGGACATGCTAATCAGTGAAAACAGTAAAAAACAATCAAAGCAGCGCTGTTGTGCAACCTGTCAGAAATTGAGAAAGTGTACATGAGTTTATCGTCCGAGACGTCCTTGTAAATGTTGATATATTTATGCCTCAATTGCATTGTTTGGACAAATATATCCATTTTTTATTATTATTAGTTTTTTTTATTAATATAAGTGTTCAGACCAGCTTGCATGTGTTTTAATTAATTCCACGAGTTCTGAAGTTATCGACTATGTAATCCTCTAGTGACCCTAAGATTTATGAGACTCATAACTTTTAGAGAGCAAATTTTTAGAACCTGATCAATTGAACTATACCTTTTAAAATTCAAATATATTTTTTATTGTAATAATATTTTTTTTAATAATAATGATGATAATGATATAAAAATTTTAAAAAAAATACATAATACACGAGTAAATACTAGTTTACAGGGCAGTGCAAAAAATTTCTAAACATGATAAAAAAATATCCACACCACATGCGATAACAGTGAAGGAGTTCGGGTTTCCCAATTCTATCCGTATAAAACTTAATTGTTAATTTACGCCAAAAAAAAAAAGAGTAATTGTGAATAGATGAAAATCTAGAACCAGAAATCGCATGTACACATAATATAAAGAAAGTTTCCTAATAAAATTCAGTGGGATCTTTGATGATAGAGTTACTAGCTTTATTTTATTTTATTTCAACAAGACTGGCTGTAATTAAATTATAAGAAACTTTAAAAGATATGGATATTTCACTGCAGCAATCAATAATAAAATATTCATTTCGTTCTAAAAAAATAAAATTATAAAACATGTTATTGTGGGTAATTTTATAATTTTACAATGGTCTATATTTGTCTTTGTCAAATTTAAAGGGGGCAATTAAGTCTTTTTATTTTTATAATGCATTGTAAAATGATTATTCTACCATTAAATTAAAACTTACATACATGAGTTTTTTTTGTATTTTTAGTTTTTATGAACAGTAAAATGACTTACATGCTTTAAAGTGGAGTTTTCTATATCTTATATTCATGGATAATTTTGTATTTTCACTTTTTTTTTGTTATTATCAAGTTGGTATAAGGGATAATTTTGTAATTTAATATATATAAATATTATTTTTTAAAAAACTTGTTGACAAGTGCATTGCACAAGTTAGCGCATGAGCGACCCTCATGCCCTTTAGGTGGCAAGTGCGAGGCTTTCTTGTGACCAAACATTACCTTTTGCAGCGGTGTTTGAATTGTCTTGGCGCCTCTCTGTGATGTGGCAACGCGTGTGGACAACTATTATTGTTTAGCGTTGTCGATCTTTTCTTCTTTTTATTCCCTTATTGTCTTTCTCCTCCTCGATTTTTATGTCTTCCCCTTTAAAATTTTAAAGCAACCCTTCAATTTGCTATTCCTTCATATTTGGTCCCTATTCTTTTATTACATTTTGTTTCATCTCGAATAATTTATAAAATTAGAATTATTTTTTAATTTCACCCCTTTTAATTTTTTCATCTTTCAAATTTTGGTCCCCGTTATTTAGATTACTATTTGTTTTGTTTGAGATAATTTTTAAATTATTTTTTTACAACTTCATCATCCTTCAATTTTTTTTCTATCAAATTTGATTCTCGATAGCTATTTTTCTCACTTTGGCAATTTTTATTTTTTTTTCTGATTTGATGCTTCAACATTAAATTAATTTGGAATTCAGTTTCTTGATTGAGTTTGGGTTTAGAATTTCATGAGTTACTAGTTTTAGAAATCAACTCATGTTTAGGAGATTCGTCCAAGTTGTTTTTTTTCCTTCCTTTTTTCTAAGCTCAAGTTTTTTTTCTTTCACTTTCAGACTTTAGCATCTATTCAATTAAAGATTAGGTTTCATTGTTTTTATTTATTTTCTTTCTATAGAGATTTTCATTAATTTAAAAATTAGTCGAGTTATCTCGATTCTTTTTATTTACCGTTCTTTGTTAAATTTACCTTGACAAATTTTTTAAATTAATATTTTTTTCATGTTTCATCACTCAACATTAGATTGATTTTAAATTATTATTATTTTGTTTTTGCTTTTCAACATTGAGTTTTTTTTTATATAGTTGAGTTTCATAGTTTTAATCAATTCGCTTTCGTTAACGGCCTTTCTTTTATCTTTTATTGACATAGACAATCATTTGATTAGATAAAAAAAATATTTAAAAAAATATAATTATTAAGTATAATTGAATATATGTTATGTGTTGTAAAATGAAATATTTTAATTTTATTTATATCCTGATCAAATATCAATTTAATTAATTAGATGTATATACAAGTATTTTAATTTATAACATTGTAGTAGCGGTTTTTTTAAGTGTTTTTTTTTGTTTGGAAGTGCATCATAATAATATATTTTTTATTTTTTAAGATTTATTTTCAATATCATCAAATCAAAATAATTTAAAAAATAAAAAATAATAATTTGAAATAAATTCAATTTTTTAAAAAAATATGCAAAAACAAACTGTGATTAAAAAAATAATAATCCGGACCTGATATAAGAATCTGTCCTGGAACGTTAATTTATTTTTATTGTTGAACCATGTATTGTTTCAGGGATATATTGGTAATATCGTACGATAAAAGTTCTCGGAAAAAGAAGGCAAATCAATTTATTCCTGTGGCGCGGTGGGGGAGGAGGAAGGTGGTGCACATACTGCAAACAACAAGCAATTCTATGAGTCCACATCACATATGCAGAATATATTTATTTTTGTGTTTTAAAAAATATGTTTTTTTTTTTAAATTAACCGCTGAGATGGATGGGAGGGGTAGATGTGATGCATCACCACCCGCATTTATATCACTGTTCTTTGAAATAGCCGTCTCAATTATTTGCTTCCCTAGCATAGGTTTCGTTTTGTTATTGAAAATGAAAAGAATTGGAATAAAACTTGAAGAGCCTGAATCAAATTTTAATTTCAATATCTTGTTTGAAATAATAGTAAATAATTGAAATAAAATTAAGATTTCTTAATGTTATTTTTATAAAATCAAAATAAATAATAATCAAAAATACTGATTTTTTTTAATAATAATGATAAAATAATAGAATTGATTTTTATGGAGGTGATGTGTGGAGAGGAGGAGTTATAATAACAATAATGCATGATTAAAAAAAATTATTGAAAAAAAATATACCAATGATAATTGCAAAAATATTGGTGAATGTTATAGAAATATATGGCTTTTTAGAGATTAACTAGGTTATTTTTAGCGCTCTCACCATGAAATGAAATTTTAAATTGAGTTATATAGGAGTTGATCTGATAAAATTATTGACCCGACAAGTATAAATTAAAAACATTAAAGGATAATAAAAAAATAACCTAAGTCAATCTTAGTCAACTCATCAAACTTACGACCCGGGTTATGAACACTGTTGGGTTAAATTATTATTATTTTATTTTATTATATGATAAAAAATATAAAAACTGATTTTAATCAACTTAATTCTAAAAGATAAAATCCAATAAAAATTCAACATAAATATAACGTTTGGTTATTGTCTCGTGTCATCAAAGATGGAGACAATTAAGACATGAATATATCTGGTCGAAAAGATATAAATATAGACATAAAAATAAATATGTTATCGGAACAATTTTAAAATGAATTTGTATAATTTCAAAATAGAAGTTACAGAGAAAACATGTATTTAGAGATAAAATTTATTATTTTTATCCTTGAAGTATTCATATAAAAAACTCTTAATTTCTAATTTGTCAAACTATGATATATAATAATAAAAATGATTATTGTTATAGTTTAAAACTCGATTCAGGAGTCGCCATGGAACAGGAATCGGGTCACATGTTAGGAGGGTCAACCCGGGTTGAACCGAGTCAACATTTTTTTTATTTTTTTTAAAGATCAATGTCATTGTGACCAAATTTATTTTTAAAAAAGGTCATCAAATTTTAATTGATTTTTACCATTTGTTACTAGTTTGCAGATCGACTTAAGTTTTTGACAAGATTATGTGGGATCAATCCTTCATTTATTTCTTCTTTGCACCATACTGGTCTAGGTTTCAGGTTGGTCAAGTCTCGAGTTAACCCACCAGACCGATCCAAGATCCATAACTAAAATTATTAATTTCAAAACTCAATATAAACTAGAGAAAAATATCTAATTATATTTTTTAAATATGTAATTTTAAAAATAATATATATCAAGGTTAAAATATTCTTTTTATATATTTTATCATGTCTTGTCCATTATCAATCAAACAGAATATTAAGACAATCATTATATTTTATAAACTACTACCCAATACAATTTTATTTACATCTTTTATTTTACTTTATCTTCTTTGTTTTTATCTTCTCTTTTTTTTTCATAACAATAATTAAATACTACCTAAAAGATGGAATTTTCTTTTTTTTTTTTAAAGCAAAAAAAAACCCACGTGAATGGTCTGCTACAACGAAGCCGAGACACGTGGGCTAGTATCTTTTTTCTTTTTATAAGGGGCCCTTCTTTTTTGACAGATGGTGTATCGCCTTCAACCTAATAATATAAGCTTGACTTGAACCCGCAACATTCGAATCAGTAGACATACATTAACTAATTTAGCTAAAGGATAAAGATATTATAAATCAATTAAAAAATTATATTAACCCGGTTCAATTTCCATACAAACATTAAACCAACCCGAGATGTTTAGTTGTTTTATTAATTGGTCATTTTGTTTTACTTGTATATAAATAAGGGCACTTAATCTGTGCTAATTAGGTACTCATTTCTGCCTTTCCAAGTAATTTGTTTCGGATTTACCAGTGTTTGAGAAAAAAAATATATAACTATTTGTTTTTTTATTTTATTTTAAAAATATTTTAAATATTTTTATTTATTTAAAATTAATTTTTTTGATATTTTTAGATTATTTTGATGTGTTGATGTTAAAAATAATTTTTTTAAAATAAAAAAAATATTATTTTAATATATTTTTAAATAAAAAACATTTTAAAAAATAATCATGATCACACTCTCAAATACTCTTTTAAATTAAATTAAGGAGTCACTCTTTTTTTTTTCCTCTAAAAGTATTCACTTAAATAAGTAATGACTAAAAAAAAATAATTAAAAAAAGATATTGGTCAAAATAAAACACAACGATTTGGCATCAAGAAATTAAAAGAAAAACAAAATCCTAGGACCCCACCTATTATTCATGATCAAGACATGGGCCATGCTAGTACAAGCATTCATGTGACACATAGCCATAAATTTAACTTGGCCCGTGTGTGTTTTTGCTTGATTTATCGTGATCAATTGTACTTGCAATAATCTATTAGATTATGGACGGATCCTATAACGGTTATAGAAGGACTTAAGTTGAATTTAAAAGACGGATGTGGTAAATTCTAAAAAAAATTAATATTTATTTTTAATACTGGTACATTAAAAAAATTTAAAAAAATTTTAAAAAATTAATTTAAAAAAAATTAAAAATTTTAAAAGGCATTATTATACGTGTTTCCAAATACTTTCTAAATAATTTGCAAAATGCATTCTCGTTGAAAATACCTTAAATTTAATATTTTCTTAATACCTTATGGTGATTCTAATTAATACCTTTATGTATTAAAACCATTAAAAAAAAAAACGACGTTTGTGAGTTTGGTGATATGTTATGAAGTATATAATTTGTCATCTTGTGCAATATATGTGATTACCATTCCACCAATATCTTTTTTTTTAGATTATTTTTAATTATCAGTGTTTTTTAAGCTTTTTTTTAGCAATAGATGAGAGTTGTTTTTTTAAAAAACAACTGCAACTATACTTCCAAACACCATTTAAATATTCCTTTTTAATATATATATATATATATATATAGAGCAATAGATGAGAGTTTTTTTTTTATTTTTTTATAAAAAAAAAATACAAATATATATATATATATATATATATATATATATATATATATATATATATATATATATATATATATATATATGAAACAAGCCTTTTACATGTGTTCCTTTTGCGAGCGTAAGAGCTAGCTTGGGTTTTGATATAGCAAGAGTACTTATATCATATAGTTCTCAGAATAGATATGATAACACTCGCACCTTCATAGATTTTAAACCCAGTTGATTATACCAATTTCAAGGGAAAATCAGACAAAGTTTATAACATAATAGCACAACATGCGATAATATAACCAATAAAGCTCTTAAGTAATGTACATGATATACAAGTGTATTCCTGATTTTTTTCCACTCTTAATTTCTTGCTCATCTCTTGATATTAAAATGCACAGGAATGAATGATAGGTATTTATACAGAATTTAATAAGCTAGCCATTATTCATTACATGGGAGTAGCCTTTGTACAAAATATTTTCAAAGCGGTTAAAATCATGCATAATCGGGCTCTTCTTGGCTAGTCCTGGCTCTTCTTGACTAGTTAATTTTAATACTTTTTCCCCCGATGCACTTGATTTTTCTCAAGGTTCTTCTACCTAGCTAGCTTCATATGACCCTCGTTTTAATGCATGATCCTTCTCTATTTTAATATATACAAAGAGCAATGATGGAGCCACGTGGAGATACAAAGAGACAATTGCCCCTTTATATTTTTTAAATATTTTTTATATTAAAATATTAATATAATAATTTGGTGAAAGGTTAATACACGAAAATAAAGTTATTACTGTTGACTTATATCTTAATATTATATATAATATAGATGTCCAGTTCATTACCCTAAATTTTTTCTTTTTCTTTTTCTTTTTTCCCCTAACTAACTGAAAGTCTTTTTTTTTTTCTTTTGAGTTGTTATTCTCTGTCTTTTTATTATATATAAATTTCTCATCAAGACTTTAAGTACAATTAAGCAATTAATTTCTTTTGATTTTTGTTTTAGGTAAATTTTCTTTATCTTTTCTATTTGTTTCATTGTCTAATTTTAATTTTATTTTTTTATAATTAGTTATTAAAAATATTAGAGTTTATGATAATTTAAGGGTATTGATATGAATATGTTCAAAATAAATATTTGAATATGCTAATTTAAAAAATTAAATATTTCTTTTCTTATTATAAATGAATAAATTAATATTGTCAAGAGTAGATTGCGGAATAGGATAAAAAATAAGTGGATAAATGACAGTTTGGTTGTATATATTGAGAAATATATGTTCAATAAGATTGATAATGAAGTTATTATGAAGCGGTTTTAAAATATAAAAATTCAAAGAGAACAATTATAATATAATTTTTTTATTTTTAAATATTTTTAAATTAATTTTACTTGATATGAATTAATATATATGTTTTAAATTGATTTGTAACACATATCTATATAATATAATATTTGTTAATAATTTACACTTTCATTTAAAAATTTCTAGCTTCACCACTAATAGAGAGCATTGTGATTATCTTCGGATATGGTGAGCTATTTTACAATTATAATATAAAAAATTAACCTTAAAGGTCTTGATCATTTAAAGCTCCATTCTTTTATACTTTTAAAAGATAATCTTCTTGATAATATTTACTTGACTTAAGAATCATATAACCACCTTCAATGCTAGTAAGATTTTATGAGTCAACCATCTAGTAGGTGATCTAGTGGTAAAAACTTGGGACTAAAGGGTTTGCTTCTCTTGTGATCTCAGGTTCAAGTCCTATAATTGCTAATATAATGGTCACTGTAGACTTTCATGGTTGTTAATTTCAGAACTTATGAGATAATCCGAACACTCATGTTAATTAAAAAAAAAATGTTATAAAATCTTTATGAACCGTAAATTTAGTCAAATGTTGCTTTCACCTAGCTTAAACATTGGCTAGATACCACATCAACTATTTTAAAGTATAATAATCTTTAATTAATTAATTAATTAATTAATGCATCATAATATTAATCTTTAAACAAGTATCATTGTTAATAAAGACTTTGACGACAACCATTAAATATACAATTTACAGTAGCACCCTAACTACCCTCTCTGCCTATTATCAAGACATTGTTTGTTTGATATTCAATTAAAAAAAAAGCTTGGTTTGATTTTTAGTAAAATATTTTCATTTTATTTTTAGTGAAATATACATTTCAAAGATTATAAAAAAAATCATAAATATTTTATTATTTGTTGATTATATCAAATCTAATTTTTAATTTTTTTTATTGATATATATTTTTTTAAAATTTTTTTTTATTAATATGTAGAGTGCAAATATTTTTACTAATATGTTTGCTGGAAGTATTTTTCTTAATAATTGTGAACAAAAAAACAAGATCTTTTTTTGTAGAGTGCAAACATCATCTTTTCAGATCCAGCAAAAAAAAAAAATTCCAATAACTTGGTAATCCGTTTGCAATCTTTCTCAATTAACACAAATAAATAAAATTAAACATATAAAATAAATTAAAACTATACTTAAAAAACATTTTATTTTTTATGCTGGGCTGGCAAATCACGA
>Ga0325414_1009251_pt1 | contig 10398 bp, 8 predicted proteins | sample PopdelMetagenome_8_FD_206183 | JGI IMG/M metagenome (GOLD analysis project Ga0325414, IMG submission 206183) | Populus deltoides microbial communities from Bellville, Georgia, United States - Leaf-PdKOR-R3 | ecosystem: Host-associated > Plants > Phyllosphere > Phylloplane/Leaf | place: USA...
AGGTGGATGAAGAATGGTGCGACTACAAAGCATTATATACAACTCCCGCTACGTGGTAATAGCATCTCCAAGTCAAATACTATTTAGAAAGGCCAAGTTGGAATATAGTTTTTAATAGAATAGATATTTTTTTTTTGTGTACGTATATTCCAGTTCCAATGAAAAAAAGATATTTATAAAAACTTATTATATTTTAATATATTTAATATATAATTATTTTAATAATTTAATATGATTCTATTAGCTTGACGAATCCAAAAATAATCGGGACGATTCTTAGTTAATCTAATATTAAAATATGAAATTAAAAAAAAATAATAACTTGAATTAATCCAGATAAACTTACTAAATTTATTACAAGAAAAACATAGATTGTTTTAAAAAACATTCAAGGCAATAAAGCCAAAGATATATATTTTTATTTAACATGGACGTTTTCAAAACAGCCGGTGTGGACTTGGTTTAGAATAGAACAAGGAAATGTCCGGCATCGATGGATGAAATCCTCAGCTACTATATTTTAATCAGGGCTACATTGGATAATCACGGAAATTAAATTAATTTGACCAGTATAAAAGAAATATAACATAAATGTTCAGGTCTTGAGTGGAGACTCAAGAATGCGGATATAACATAAATGTTCAGGTCTTGAGTGGAGACTCAAGAATGCGGTTAAGTATGAGGTTGAATGCTTGACTTTTTAGCACCAATCGCAGCAGAGCCATTTCATAGTCTCCTGTCACCGGAGTTATTCCCAATGATTTTCAGCAATCAATTAGTTTCTTGACCCATTCCAGTCAACTTAAGCTTGCACCCGACGTCGTATAAAAAAAGAAAAGCAATAATGAAAACAAGTGGTCGATTACACGAATCCCATTTCTTCCTCTTTGTATATATATATATAAAATAGGCATCAATTGTTTGTAGTCAAATATGGATTACACGAATCCCATTTCTTCCTCTTTACTTTATATACATATATATATATATATATATATATATAATAGGCATCAATATATATATATATATATATATTTGCCTTAAATATATTCACGAGAGGCTAATTTTTTTAAAAAAATTACAATTAGGATATTTTTTGAACTAACTTTCAAGAATTGAAACCAAATTTATCTCTCCAATCTTGAAATCTGACTACATCTTTTTCCTCTATCTCACTCAACCACTCGTCGATATACTAAATGCTTTCATCGGTTTCTGTTTCCTTTGATTTTCCTCAGTTCTTAAGTTTACCCCTTTTTTATTATTATTATTGGAATCTCTTATAAAAAAAATAAAAAAATGGAGTATTAAGTTGAATATTAAATCAAATAAATGAATGGAGAATCAAGCATGAAAGCACTAAACATTCAATGAAAGAATATTTGATATTATTATTTTTAAAAATTAAATGTTCAACTCCAGCATGAGTTTTGTACAGGCTAATTTGATATTTTAAATTAGAGAAGAGGTTCTTTGTCAACTTATGAACTAAAAAACAATATTGGGAGTATAGGAGTGCCAATAGCGGCATCTCAATTCTATAAATTAAAAAATATATACATATTAAAAAATTTAATTATACAAAATAAAAAATTTTTCCGATTGTATTCACTAAACTTGTTTACTTGAATAAATAAAAGATAAATTCACATCCTAAAAAACTCATGATCTAAAAGATAAACACAAATAAAATTGACTAAATAAACTCACGCCCTAAAAATTTTTACACAAGGCCAAACACATTTAATAGAATTGAAAGCACTCTAGTTCAACTTACCAGAGACGTATGCACTGTTATTCTTTATATAAGTGAGGTTGTTACAAGAGATAAAGGAGATGTCTATGTGTTTGTTACAAGAGATAAGAATTACATGATATTCAAACGTAACCAACAATACTAGGATTGTGCCAAGCTGTAAGGCTCTGCATGCAAAGTGCAACAACGTCTTCACCATGCAGAGTGTAATAGTAGCATCTTCAACGTCAAGAACAAAGACTCTATTGCAGTTTATTCAAAGTGGAGATTATGCATGATGATGTTGATCCTTATCATTATCATTCCCCACAAACTAGCAGGGAGATCCAACACTGAGAATTTGTCCCTAAGAAAACAGAATCGATCAGCTGTATGCCCCTTTGTAAATATATCTGCAGGTTGCAAGGAAGAGGGGACATGTTGTAAGATGATGTCTCGGTTTGTCACCTTCTCTTGAACAAAGTGGTAATCCACTTCAATATGCTTAGACCGTGCATGAAAAATAGGATTGGAAGTAAGAGCTAGAGCACTGACATTGTCACACCAGACAATAGGAGCAGATTTAAGTGAAATTTGCAGTTCACACAAGAGCATGCGTAGCCAATATACATCAGCTGTGACCAAGGCCAAGCATCGATATTCTGCCTCTGTACTAGATTTGGACACTATAGGTTATTTCTTGGCTGACTAAGAGATGAGGTTAGGACCCACATACACACCATAACCACACGTTAATCGTCTATCGTCAGGATCGCCGGCCCAATCAGAATCACGGTAAGCATTCACAAAAAATGATCCTAGTTTGTAGAAGAGGCCATAATCAAGTGTATGCTTTAAATAGTGAAGCACTCATTTAGTTGTTTTACAATGAGTAGAAGTGGGAGCTTGCATATGTTGACAGAGCTGGTTCACTGAGTATGCAATGTCAGGCTGGGTGAGAGTGACCTACTACAGGGCACCAACTATTTGCCTATATTTAGATGGATCTGGGAGAAGTTCTCCATTAAATTTAGACAATTTGGAACCCGAAACACAGGGAGCACGATATGGACGAATGCCAAGAAGTCTGACATGATTTAATAAATCAATGATATATCTTGTTTGGCGAAGATGTAGACCAGAAGAATTGCATGTAGCTTCAATACCCAAAAAATATGTCAGCTGCCCAAGATCCTTCATAGCAAACTCAAGTTGCAAGTTAGAAATAAGAGATGTAATGAAGCGTTGATCATTGGAGGTGACAAGGATATCATCCACATATACTAATAAAAAAGCATGAATTGAATCTTGGTGATATGTGAACAGAGACAGATCAACTTGTGAGCTGAGAAAACCAAGAGATAAGAGAGCAGTAGATAGACGATTATGTAATATCCCACATCGGCGGGTGAGGATTTGGGGGAGGGCCTTATATGAGCATGCTCACCTTGATTAGTAAGACTTGTTTTGGGGCCATGCGTGGCTGCCAAAAACAAATCCGTGAGGCCTGTGGGCCAAAATAGACAATATATTGCTAGTGGGGTGAGGTGTTACAGATTAAACCAAGCCCGAGGGGCTTGCTTCAAGCCATAGAGTGACTTATAAAGCTTACAGACAAACTGGGGGTGCATAGGGTCCTCAAAACCTTTCGGTTGGGCTATATAAACCTGTTCTTCTAAAATGCCATGAAGAAAGGCGTAGGAAACATCTAGTTACCGAATATCCCAGTTGAAAGAAACTGCAATTGCAAGAACCATATGAACAATAGATGGTTTGATAACATGGCTGAAAGTGTCATGAAAATCAATACCACTTCTCTATAAATAACCAACAGCCACTAATCTTGCCTTGTGACGATCAATGTTGCCATCGGGTCTACATTTGAGCTTAAATACCCATTTGCATGGGACCACATTTTTACCAGGAGGACGAGGGCATAATGACCATGTTTCATTCTTCAGCAACGCCTGAAATTCACTGGCTATTGTTGCATGCCATTCAGGTATAGCAGCTGCTTGAACATAAGTACGGGGCTCAAAGATTACCACACCTGCATGCAAAGCTTGAGAATGGTGACGAGTAGTGTAGTGGAGTTGAAAGTCGGGAAAAGTACAGGGTTTATAGTGTCCAATTTGGGATCTAGTAAGCATACGAGAAGAATAATTAGGAAGAGGGAGTTCACAGTCAGAATGATCAGAAGATGCATTTTTGTGGGAAGCATTAGAAAGAGTAGCCAAAGATGTATTTGAAGAATGGTGGTTGGGGGGGACTCAGGGTGGCTAACAGGGAGGACTGGTGTGTGGAGTAAAGATGTAGGGGAGGAGTTATCAGGATGAATGAAAGGAAGGGGGGAAATTGGGTTATCGGGTAAGGTGCTATCATGGGAGGTATGATAGGGTGAATCTATGTTAGGGGAAGACACAGGGAAAAAAAATTAAATGGAGGAGAAGATGGAGGTAAAAATAGAGTATTTGAAGTACCTGAAGAGTCCAAGCAATTAGCAAAGTCAGTGAAAATGGATTGTTCACGTGCAGGAAAAATACCTTCATTAAATATCACATTTCGGGATATGTATACCTGCATGGAGGATGGATCAAAACACCAAAAACTTTTGTGATTAGAGCAGTAACCAATGAAAATACAAGGCTTGCTACGGTAAGATAATTTATCAAGTGAGTAAGGACGAAGATATGGAAAACATCAACAGCCAAAAATAGGAAAAATCAGGTGAGCGTTGAAAAAGACGTTCATAGGGTGAAGAGTAATCAAGAACCTTGATAGGTAAGCTATTAATGATGAAAATAAAAGTTTAAAAAGCATCGACCCAAAAAACCTTAGGTAAGCCAGATTGGGCAAGGAGAGTGAGTCTCATTTCTATAATATAATGATGTTTTCTTTCGACAAGGCCATTTTGTTGGGATGTGTGTGGACATGAAAAACGATGAAAAATTCCATTGGTAGTTAAAAATTGCTTAAAAATGGTAGAATAATATTCACCCCCATTATCACTTTGAAATTGTTTAATGGTGTAATTAAATTGTTTTTCCACTAAAAGCTTAAAGTTAACAAACATAGAGTAAACAACGGATTTATGAGAAATAGGAAAAGGCCAACAAAAATAAGTGTAGTAATCAATAAAAATTACATAATACCGACAACCACTTAAAGATGGAGTGAAAGTAGACCAAACATCAGAATGAATTAATTCGAGACGAGTTGTTTATTCTCTTGAAGAATCTGAAAATGGCAATTGTTTAGATTTGCCCAGTTGACAAGACACATAAATACCTTGTTTATTAATGGAATCAGTAACTGGAAGAGAAAATTTAGAAATAACACGATGTAAAATGTTTGCTGAAGGATGTCCCAAACGACAATGCCGAGTGGAAGTAGAAGCCTTGACGCCAACAGTCATAATAAGAGCATGAAATTTGGATGAAGGGAGTTGACGAGGGTTGATTGGGTACAATCCACTTTCACTTAGCCCTGTTAGTAATGTGTCCCCCGTCAAGATGTCCTTTATAGAAAAATTAGTGCCAGTAATTTCAAAGAGAACATTATTATCTTTGCACAATTTATTAATGGAAAGAAGATGAGCCGAAGCTTGAGGACAACAAGCAATGTCTTTTAAAGTGAGAATAAAAGAGTGAATTTGAATGGAATTAGTGCCAGTGTGTGATATATTCAAACTTGTCCCATTACCTATGTAATCACCCACAGAATGATCACCGTCATAAGGTTGAAACGTTGCAATATTGGCAAGATCTGAGGTTACATGAACGTTGGCACCACTATCAGCATACCATTGATGTTGATTGAGGTAAGTGGTATTAGCCTCAGCAACCATAGCAGAACTCGGTTGGAGGATGACATCCCTGAAATGAATAGTTCATCTGATTAAAACAGTCAAGTGCCTGATGTCCATCTCGTTTGCAGATCTGACAATGAGAACAAGAATGAGAGGCAGTGGACATAACAGTTGATGATGAGGATGGCAGGTGAGGTAATGGTTGCTGAAATTGAGAAAGAGCAGGACTAGAGCCTTTTGATGTCCTAGAAAATCGAATCTTGTTGCTGTTACGAGAGCCTGGTTTTGAACCAGGTTTATGCAAATAGAAAGCATAAGACCCCGTCTCCTGTTGAATAGTTTGACTATGGAATTTTTGCATAAGATCAAAATTCAACAACTCTGCATGGAAGTCTGAGAACGACATAGATTTCTGTTTAGCAAGAAGCATATATGTTGTCACAAAGGAATGAAAAGAAGAATTGAGACTATTGAGAACAGAGAGAATTAAATCTAAGTCATCAATTGGTTTCCCAACAGCAGATAGTTGATTAGCAAGGGACTTGACTGCATCCAAAAACTATTGGCACTGCATGAAGCCTTGCTGTAAAGATTGTAACTTTCTCTTGATAAGAGAAATACGAGATGTAGAGGGTGCAGCAAAACGTGCACCAAGGGCTTGCCAAGCAAGCCGAGAGGTCTCAAGATCATAAATGGTGGAAACCACCGCAGGAGATAGAGAAGATATAATCCAGCCAAGAATCGCTTGGTCTTTATACTGCCAAACTACATAACCAAAATTAAGAATGACTTGGTTTTTATGTTCAGTGCTGGTAAATTGGGGAGGGTTGGGTTCAGAACCATCAACTATTCCTATGAGGCCATAGCTGCGAAATAAAAGAAGTAATTGAGCACTCCATGCAAGAAAATTTGTACCATTAAGTTTAATGGAGATAACTTGAGCTGGAAGATGAAATGCAGCGGAAGAGGAGGAAGACTCTGTAGTGAGAGACATAGGATCAATAGAAGTGTGAGCTAGAGTAATCTCTGATGCTATAAAAGAATTGAAAGCACTCTGGTTCAACTTACAAGAGACGAATGCACTGTTATTCTTTATATAAGTGAGGTTGTTATAAGAGATAAGAGAGATGTCTATGTGTTTGTTACAAGAGATAAGAATTACATGAAATTCAAACGTAACCAACAATACTAGGATTGTGCCAAGCTGTAAGGCTCTGCATGCAAAGTGCAACAACAACGTCTTCACTATGCAGAGTGTAATAGTAGCATCTTCAACGTCAAGAACAAAGACTCTGCTGCAGTTTATTCGGAGTGGAGATTATGTGTGATGATGTTGATCCTTATCCTTATCACACATCAACAATATTATTTTAAAATGAATATTTTTTATTTTGAAAAATAAACTTCATTTGTATAAAACCAAATATATATTAAAAAATCAAACACAAACAAAAAAAAAACAATTCTAAAAAAAATTATATTAAAAAATAACATGTAAAACTCGCAATCTGAATCATAAGACTAGAACAAACTCATAGAAAAGAAATTGAAGATAATCACAAAATTAATATTTAAAAAAACAAAACAAATGCAAAACGATAAGATCATACAAAGTTAAATCCCCAATGAATCAAATGTAAAACAAATCATGAAAAATAAAATAAATTATAGAAAAGCATTTAAAAAAATGAGGGTGAAAAAATATTAATTAAAGCGAAAATAAAGATTTGATTTGACCAATGCTCCGTAGTGGGTCATAATATTTTCTTAAAGAAAAAACCTCGAGTACAAAGACTATTTTGATATTTGTTTTACGTAATAAAAATTATAAGTATTGATTAAAAAATTTATGCAAACATCTAATAATCATCTGTGTAACTAAATAAAAAAAGTCGTTGATAATAACTAAAAGAGAAAGTAAAAAAAATCAAGAGATTGATGCAAATTAAGATATTTGATCTTACAAAAGAAAATATTTACATGTTTGTGTCCACTGAACTTATTTATTAAAATCAATAGAAAAAATAGAAAAAAAAACACATATGAAATTGAGTGAATAAAATTAAAGGAAAAAAAATTATGCGTGACTGAACATATCATAAATATTATTTTAAAATAAAAATAAATATTATTTTTAGAAAACAAAACTTATCTATACAAAATAAAATAAAAAAATCTGCAAAAGTTAAATACAAAACAATTTTTTTTATAAAAAAAAACCTTTATCTAAAAAACCTCGCAAAACTCGTGGTCTAAGGTAATAAGACCAAGACAAACCGATCAAAAAGAAATTGAAGGTAACCACAAAACCATTTTGTTTTTCAAAAAATAATATTGTAGAATGATAAAATCATAAAAGAAAATGAGAAAAAAAAAGAATTCTCAACCATATATTAACACTTAAAACTTGTGACCCATATCATTAAATCGGGAAGCATGACAAATGGAAAAATTGTAAAGCCTAATCCCGAACAAATCAAACACCAAAGGATGTAACCGGGAAAAAAAAATTAGCCATATAAAAAATATAATTAAAAGAATGAGGGTGAAAATTGAAATAAAAAAAAATTTGAAGGCATCTAAAAAAAATTAAATTTGAGGGTTAAACTGAAAAAAAAAACTTCAATGAAAGGAAAAGAAAATCAAAAGAATGAGAGCTAAATTGAGAAAAATAAGACTACATAAAATTTGATTGAAAGATGAAATTAAAAACCAATAAAACTTTAACAAAAGAGCTAAAGGTGAAAATGAGAAACCACAAGGATAAAGACCGGATTGGAAAAAAAACAATATATGACAGCTTCTAATTCAAGTACTGAATTGAAAACATACAAAACTTTTCTAAAAGGGCTAGAGCTGAAAATAAGTGATAAGAAATATAAGAGCTGAAATTGAAACAAAAAAAGAAAAGAGGACAGACATGTACTTTCTCTGGAAGAGAGAGAAAAGAAGGAAGAAAAAAAGAAATAACGATCGACGACAAAACATCTATTAACTGCCATCACGCATCACACTAGGAAAAAGAGAACGTAGTGGTGCTTCTAAGGACATGATGGAAGTTCAGGTTTGAACAACCGGTGGCATCGCATGCGTCGTTTAAAGGACATATACACCACCTACGCGCTAGCAACTTTTCAAATTAAAAAACAAAAAATCAATGTAAAATTACTAAAACACCCCCCAATTACCCTGGAAATAACAAATAAACCAATGTAAAATGATCAAAATACTTCTAAATTCATAACTGATCTTTTATCTTTTCTAAATGTAAATTCATATTTTTATTGTAGCTTAAGAAGTGAAAAAATTGAAAAGCCCTTAATCAACAACTCAAGTATTTTCTGACCTTTAGGGTAAAGAAGTATTTTTACTATTTGAAAGTTTTTGGAAAGTAAAAAAAACCCTTAGTCAACAAGTTTAAATTTTGTTGACCTTTAAGGTACAATAATATTACTAACATACTCCCCTTTAATCTTTTAATGACCAATAAGCCTATGATAAAGACCAAAACACCCCCACATCCAAGGCTTTCATTTTTTCAATCAAAGGGCAAAATAGTAATTTTATTGTATATAAAAAGACAAAAATACTCTATCTCAAGCCTTTAAAGTTGCAAAAATCTAATGTGTTGTCTCTTGATTCACAATACACATATAATAAATTTCCAATGTGAATTAAAGTTTTTATTAATTGTTTACCTACTAAATTAATCATTTTTTGTATTATTTATGTACAACTAAGATTTTATAACAAATTTAAATAGATTCTATAATTGTTAACCTAATAAAAAAATCCTTGGTCAACAAGTTTAAATTTTGTTGACTTTTGAGGTACATTAGTATTTTTACTATACAAATGAACTTAAAAAGAATAACATGCTCCCCTCAATCTTTTAATAGTCAATGAGCCTATGAAAAGACCAAAACACCTCCACATCTAAGGATTCTATTTTTTCAATCAAATGGCGAAATAATAATTTTATTGTATATAAAAAGATAAAAATACTTCATCCCAAGCCTTTAAAGTTGTAAAAATCTATTATGTTGTCTCTTGATCCACAATACACACATAATAGATTTCCAACGTGAATTAGAGTTTTTGTTAATTGTTGACTTACTAAATTAATCATTTTTGTATTTTTATGTATAGCTAAGATTCTATAACATGTGTAAATAGATTCTATAATTATTGACCTACTAAAAAAACTCTTGGTCAACAAGTTTAAATTTTGTTGACCTTTGAGGTATAATAGTATTTTTACTGTACAAATAAACTTAAAAAGACTAACATATTCCCCTTGAATCTTTGAATGACCAATGAATCTATGAAAAAAAATCACCCCACTTCAAAGGCTTCTATTTTTTCAATCAAAGAACAAAATAGTAATTTCATTGTATATAAAAAGACAAAAATACTCCATTCCAAGCCTTTAAAGTTGCAAAAATCTAATGTGTTGTCTCTTGATTCCCAATACACATTTCCAATGTGAATTAAAGATTTTATTAATTATTGACGTACTAAATTAATCATTTTTGTATTTTTTATTTTTCATGGAAAACTAAGATTCTATAACATGAAATACAACAAATATAAATATTTTATTGCTATATCAACTTCCATCTCGCATTCTATCTCGTTAGCATGTTAGTGTTAATATATATAGATAGATTAAAACAAATAACATTAAATATTTTAAAATTAACTAACTTGAATTGTTTTTTTATATATAATAATTAACTAATATTTAATTACACATTTAATAATCTTAAATATCTTAAAATTAACTAATCTTAATTATTTTATATTAAGTATATTAAACCTCAATTTATACAGATCTTAATTAAATTATTTAATT
>Ga0325414_1009252_pt1 | contig 10398 bp, 11 predicted proteins | sample PopdelMetagenome_8_FD_206183 | JGI IMG/M metagenome (GOLD analysis project Ga0325414, IMG submission 206183) | Populus deltoides microbial communities from Bellville, Georgia, United States - Leaf-PdKOR-R3 | ecosystem: Host-associated > Plants > Phyllosphere > Phylloplane/Leaf | place: USA...
TTGCAATTCAATATGTTTTTTAAATTTTTTTATTTTTTTAATTTTAAAAACATCAAATTAATATTATTTTTATGTTTTTTTTATCATTTTAATATATTAATATAAAAAATTTAAAAATATTGTTTTAATATATTTTCAAATAAAATATCCTTTAAAAAATAAATTTTACTACACAAGCACTAAATTATTTCTGCATGATCCTAACAAAGTTTTGGAAAAAATTACTGCTCCCAATTTGATGCTTAAAGTTTTAAGAAACATCATAATGCCCCCAAAAATTTTCATATCCTAACTCTTAACCCTTGACTTTGTGCTGATATACACTTGTATCCTTAACCTCACCTCATTGTTAAATGAGAGAATGACTTGCTAGGTTTTTTTTTTTTTTTTTTTGAAAAAAGCTGTATCATTTTCAAGAAAAAAAAATGTATAAAATGTAAATCTTTGGGACCAAGATCCCTCTAAACGTCGTCGTTTAGGCACTTAGACGGGAAGCAAATTACAGTCCTTGAACTGTTCTACATCTCCTTTTCTTTTTCTCAAAATTCCAAAACAGCCCCTATAAATTTCACTCTCTTCCAACATTAGCCCAACTTTTATCATTTAGTTTTCCAATACACCCTTCTCTCTCTCTACTTCGATAATTCACTCAAATTCCACAAAGCCCCCAATTCTAGGGTTTCCATCTATCTCAAATCCCTGCCTCTCATCCTCTGGTAAATTCCTTTTTTTTACTCTATTAATCAAAGATTTTATCTTTCTCTCTAAACATCCATAAAGATTTCACCTTTATTGTCTTCTTGTATGGTTTTTATTATTAAAGAATTCGAAGCTTATGGTGGTATACTAATGTAGTGACTTTTTTGTTGATTTGGTTTGTTCAATCATGTTTTCTTGAGATTTGGGTTAATGGGTTTTTGTTAAATAGCGTTGGTTTTGTAGATATGTTGGCTAGTTGATCATAGACTTTGGTTTGGTTGACTCTTATTTGTGTGAACTGTTTCGTTTGTTCGTGTTTCGACGTTTTTGTTTATTGATAGTGCTTGTGTTGTTTTTTCTTGTTAGGAGTTTGCAGAGTTTTGTGTTTTTTTGTTGTTTTACTTGTAATGTGGTTGTGAAATTGTTGGTTTTTGAAAATCCAGTTTGTTCTGTGTTGTCAATGGTTATACCTTGGATAAGTAGGTTGGGTGCAATGACTGGGAAGCTTATGACATTGTTATGCTATGTTTGAAAGGCAATAGATGTGGTTGTAACCAGAATGGCTTCGTTTCCTGTTGTGGTGAAAGGGACCGATGGACCTGGACCAAGAAGTCGGCGGTTAATTCAAAATTAGCTCTTAACGTGTGTTGTAGAATGGGATAAGGATGGTGAGAGAGTGTCTGATTTGCTGGCCTATCGGTGTTTTTAGGAGTTAGTTGTACTTCTAGTGTTTATTCATGATTTGTGTTTGGTGGCTGGCTTGTTCATATATTAGAGCTTTACGTGTCCCTTGAAAGTTAGAACTTGAATAACTATATTTCAGTCGCAAAAATTTAAACCAATTTGGTTTTGATTGGCCCTTGATTTAAGGGCTATGCTATGCCACACTGCTTGCACTCAAGCACTTGTTCTGGTAGGCTTGAGTGATGTCTTTGCATATAATGACCAACTTGTGCTGTATTACAAGATATTCCATGCTCCAATATTTACAGGGCATGCTCCTAGCCTTCCATATAGATTGTAAATCATTGAATTGCTCCATCAAGATATAAGTAAACGCCTTCGCAAATTGGTTGTAACCATATGTGCTTATGCTCTTCTAAAACTATGATCATTTCACATATAACTTGTATTTGTATGTTTTTACTCTGAAATGTAGTCATTTCATGATAGCCTGTGTACATACTTGCAAACAAGTGTTTTACTTGGAATTTGTTTGCCACACAGAAGTTTATACTGTTTTGGAGATTAAAGAGATGCATGAGTATGTATCTCTAAATACTTTTTTGGTTATAATGACATGCTTTGATTGTCAATTTGAACCACAGAAGTGATTTCCGATGCCGAGGGGAAAGCTCATACTGATCTGCCAGTCTGGTGGTGAATTTGTGAGCAATGATGATGGGAGTTTGTCATATATTGGAGGAGAGGCACATGCTCTAGATATCAATCTTGAAACCGTGTTTGATGATATGAAGTTAAAATTGGCTGAAATGTGTAACTTGGAATATGAATCTTTGTCAATGAAGTATTTTATCCCCGGAAACAAGCGAACTCTAATTACTGTATCTAGCGACAAAGACCTAAAGAGGATGTTTGATATTCATGGGAACTCGATCACAGCAGATGTATATGTCATGGGAAGAGAAGGTTTTAAACGCGAAGCCTACTACATGCAAGCTAGCAGGTACATTTTTCTACCTTTCATGTGCCTAACGTCTCTAACAGCATAGATTATTGATTTTTCAATTTTGAAGAAGCCTTATTTTATTACTTACTGAAAATCAGTGATTGTCAAGTTGTATTGAGAGATTTCATTGCCACGACTTTTCTCGGCAAACTGGGTCCATTGCTGAATGACCTTGTTTTCTTCCGCAGAAATTGTTAGTTTTTAATTTGGTATATTGTGATAGGTGGCATTTTATTGGTTGCAGCTCGTGTATTTTCTCTCTCTCATGCATTGATTAATATTAGTATTAAAACTACAGAGCAAGTGAGATCCAACTAGCTGAAACCGTGCTGTCCCCAGTTCCCATCACAGTTGCTCCTACTGCTGCTACCTCTGGCAATCGTCGTGTGTTGTCATCTAAATCCAAAAGAGCTGCCAAGGCTAAAGGTCAAAGCCGAGTGCAATCTCGACTTGCTGTCACTCCCGCTACTGTTGCCTCTGGCAGTCGTCATGTATTGTCTTCTAAAACTGCAAATGCTGCCAAAGCAGAAGCCAAAAGCCCTGCTAGTTCGGTACTGGCCATTACCTCGAAAAAATCTTCTCCCACCATTACCGAGGATCCTGGTGCTGCTACTTTGATTCCAACTGATCTTGTCACTGTTCCTGTTGATACAGCTGATAATGACTCAGTTATAGTTGATATGAATGCTTCCCCTGCTGATACTGTTAAGAAGCGAAGGCGCACTGCATCCTGGAAAATTGGTGCCAATGGTCCCAGCATCGTTCCTGACGACGACAATGGTGAGAGCAACAGTGATAGCAATGGTGACGATGACGGAGAGATGAGAAGTGCATCACGAAAGAGGAACATGAGGACAAGAAAGAGTACATCATGGAAGAAGAATACTTGGGATCATGATAATACCGTTGTGGATGTTGCTATAGAATGGCAATCAGATTATGAAGATACTGAACTATCTGTAGATGTTGTCGACTCTAAAGATGGTTCCGTGGAAAGAATGGTTGCCTCTTGGAAAAAAAGAATTACTGGGGTAGGACAGGACTTCAAAAATGTTGCTGAATTTCGTGATGCCCTGCAGAAATATTCCATTGCACGCCGTTTTGCATACAGATTGAAAAAGAATGACACTAATCGAGCAAGTGGCAGATGTGTGGTTGAAGGTTGTTCTTGGAGGATTCATGCATCTTGGGTTGAATCTGAACAGGTATTTAGGATAAAAAAGATGAATAAGTCACATACATGTGGAGGAGAATCATGGAAGCATGCTACACCAAATAAAAATTGGCTGGTCAGCATTATAAAAGATAGGTTAAGACAGATGCCGCGCCAAAAACCAAGGGATATTGTCAATGGCCTTTTCCAAGATTTTGGGATGGAGTTGAACTATTCTCAAGTGTGGCGTGGAATTGAAGATGCAAAGGAGCAGCTTCAGGGTTCGAAGAAAGAGGCATATAATCTGTTGCCTTTGTTTTGTGAAAAGATAGAGGAGGCTAATCCTGGCAGTTTTGTGAAGCTTTCTATTGGTGATGACAGCAAGTTTCAACGTCTTTTTGTATCCTTTCATGCCTCAATATATGGTTTCCAGAATGGCTGTCGCCCAATTCTCTTTCTTGATTCTACAACATTAAAATCAAAATACCATGAGATTTTGCTGACAGCTACTGCATTAGATGGTGATGATGGGTTTTTTCCAGTTTCTTTTGCTATAGTGGATGTTGAGAATGGTGATAATTGGAAATGGTTTTTGGAGCAGTTGAAAGACGCAATTTCAACTTCACGATCAGTAACTTTTGTCTCCGATAAAGAGAAGGGGTTGATGAAATCGGTGCTTGAATTATTTGAGAATGCTCACCATGGTTACTCTATATACCATCTGCTGGAAAACTTGAGGAGGAACTGGAAGGGGCCATTCCATGGAGATGGGAAAGTTTCTTTGCCTGGAAGTTTAGTGGCCGCTGCCCATGCAGTCCGGCTTGATGGTTTTAGAATGCATACTGAGCAAATTAAACGGGTTTCTTCGAAAGTGTATGATTGGCTTATGCAGATTGAACCAGAATACTGGACAAATGCACTATTCAAGGGAGAGCATTATAATCATATCATAGTAGATGTTGCAGCGACATACGCTGACTGGATTGAAGAAGTGCGGGAGCTGCCTATCATAAGGAAGTTGGAAGTGCTTACATGCAAGATAATGGGGTTGATCCACACTTGTCAAAGGGATTCAAATGGCTGGACCACAAAACTTACTCCATCAAAGGAGAAAAAGCTACAAGAAGATGCTTTCCGAGCACAATTTTTAAAAGTACTATTCTCAACCGATACATTATTTGAGGTTCATGATGACTCTATTCATGTTGTGGATACTGAAAAAAGGGAATGCACTTGTCTTGAGTGGAAACTGACAGGGCTACCTTGTCGCCATGCTATTGCTGTCTTCAAATGCAAAGGCAGTAGTGTATATGATTATTGTTCAAAATACTATACTGTTGATAGCTTTCGCAGTACATATTCGAAATCCATACTCCCTGTTTTAGACAATTTCAAGGATCTGGATGAAGAAAAGGATGCCCCAGAGTCAGTGCAGGTGCTTCCTCCTACTACCCCGAGGCCTCCAATCCAGCCAGAAGAAAAACGATACTACTACAGAAAGGGAGAACCCACAAGGGTAATGTCTTGCAGCAGATGCAAGGGAGAAGGGCACAACAAGGCTACATGCAAACAACCCGCCCAACCATCAGAACACACTACAACCCCAGCTCCAGCACTAGCCCTTGATGCCCTAGCACTAGCCCTTGATGCCCCAGCACTTGCCCTTGATGTCCCAGCACTAGCCCTTGATGACCCAGCACTTGCCCTTGATGACCCAGCACTAGCCCTTGATGACCAAGCACTTGCCCTAGATGACCCAGCACTTGCCCTTGATGCCCCAGCCCCTGATGCCCCAGCCCCAACTCCAGGTGGCAGAGATCCAACATTGATAGCCGAACCCTTGGAACATGAAGAGCCAACATTGATAGAGCCCTGTCCTGGTAGTCCGAGCTCAGCTAAAGTTCCTTAATATGCTCAATTCACTACTAAAAAATGGGACTTTGATGGGACTGTCCTTCCATTATAGGCAATAATGTACACCTTTATGTTTATGCAGGTTATGTAGTCTCACCATTATATCAGCTCGGAAGTGCTCTGCACTTCATATAATGAATGAAATATTGCCGTGTCAGTGTGAAACTGCCTTATCTTTTTGTTGCCTGAACAGCAGGAATTCTAACATTCGAGCTTGCACTTTCCTGGAACCATTTTTGCCAAAACTGGACTGTGAGATGCTGAAAGTCTACACAATCTGGTTGTGGAAACGGCATTGATTCATAACTCATGGTCCTGAACTCATGGCACGTGAGGAAAAAAAAGAGGAAATCCTATGGATGCCTTCTACTTCATGCAGGGGATGAGGGCAGCTTCCATAAACTTGGGGCATCAAGAAGTTTACCACCCTGGGACAAACTGCAGTTTGCCCCTTTCGTATATTAGATTGTTAATGGTACTATTTCACTTAATTCCATATGGAATCGATTTTTGTGATATTTCTTGTAGCTGCATTTCCTTTTAGAACTGAAATTCATGGTACGAATTTTAGTTTGTCAATCCTTGCAAGAATGGAAGCTTGCTTTGTTTGCATTGAATGGAGCCTACCTGTATGCAAGTCAATTTGAATCAAGGATTCTTGTAGATATATGGTACCAGCAGGTATTTCAGAGGCACTTTTCCTCTGTCAAGCGGAAAGTAGTGGCCAACCCTTTTTGAAATGTGTAAATCTCCACCCCGAGTGGTCATTTCTCTAATACTCTTTTGACTCCACCCCTTAAATCTAATTGCAAATATGCGTCTTCATTCGTTGGCTGCATCTTATGCAGCGAGAGATGAGAGTAAAACATGGTGCCTTCTCTTAAATTAGTAGCTCTCATCTTTTCTGGCAGAGAATTTGACAACCTTTTCGGCTCATGTATAGCAATAGCCTGTGCTTGTGCCTTGGCACTCTTGTCGTAGTTTTTTTAACTAGCAGCATTGTGGAATTGACAACACCAAGGGGGACGTATTGCATGCCACCCTAGTCAATCCTATATGTCCCTGTTCAAAACTTCCATGCAGGAACAACTTGAAAAACGATGAAGACATACGACATTGTCGTTCTTGAATTTAAACTGCCACTCTTCTTACACCAATACAATTACAACATGGTCAACTCATACAACAAAAACTACGATGGTCATTTACTAATATTTTGTATTTGTTGCACCGCCACTTCATACACCAATACAAATGTGTGTACAATGTTGTAAACTCATACAACAAAACCAAGATTGTCATTTACTAATATTCTCCCGAAAAAGCCGCCTTAACTGGTGTCCATACCTAGACAAAAACTATGGTATGTCTCTCTAGGCCTAGCACTAAAAGAGAGATACTGCAGGTCATGCTTCTTTTTCAACGTTCTTGACAGCAATGACTGCGAAGGACCGCAGATCAAAATTCTCTAACACAGCTTGCTAAGACTATTTCAACCACCTATACTTCTGTCCAAGTTCCCCATCTTAAGTATGCTATGTCTGTTCTAGATAATTAATAGCATAGACGTGAGCCAACAACACATTACTCTTGTTCTCTGGAGGCATCTTCTTCAGAGAGCAAGCCCGAGCACAATGGACAGGGAGGGTCACGCATATCTTCAAGACTTGTTTTCTGCTCCAAACATTCTGAATGATAAACATGGCCGCAAACTAGAATGGCCACAACAGAGAATTCGCCAGCAGTTAATGCATTTCCTATAAAGTAAGGTTTCCTTCTCACTAGTTTCTGACAGATTCCACATACTATCTTCAGTGCATCAGATGAAACTGCATCCATTACCAAAGAATTGAATCTAACCCTGTCTGGCCTGCTAAATTCTAATTCCTTGTTTTCTGAAAAGGTGGAAAAGAATTTAAGTCAACGCAAGTAAATGTAAATAGCTGATATTTTGAATCTTAAAGTTGCATTGAAACTTCATAATAATGAAAAGTAGATGTAAAACTCCTGCATCTTGTGCGCATAGAAATTTGCTCCGAACTTGTAAAAAATGATACCACCTCTGATGTTTTGTGGAATAACAGAGAAATTCTTTAGGTACCCCATTTGTTTATACATGTGTATAAAGCAGCTACATGCTACTTTATTTCCTTGGGGAGAGAAAAAACATTGTATTCAACACCATGCAATTATGAATATCCCACCTGTATGGCAACCAGGCTCAGAGCCTAGATGACTGCTCAACATGAATGTAAGCCTCTCATCACATGACAGGGCAGTCTTCCCACGAGAAGTTGATGCATCAGCATGACTCCCTGAGTTTCTCCGAGAGTATTGATGACCATAGTGGTGACGTGATCGTTTCAAGACTATTGAACGGCCAAGGTTGTAATTCTGATGTGCATGAGAATGGTGGACATTCAATAGCTTTAAAGAACCATCCGAAGCATCCACCCTGGGTGAGAGAGGCCTTAGCTCACTAGAGTCTAGCAAATAAGATTTCTGCGAAAGGAAAACAACAAACAATTATATTTCTATTTTTCTTGTTTTTTTTTTATGAAAAAGACAATTAAATTTTTATATGGTCATCGTGAATAAAAAGAAAGAGATAAAAAATGTCAAGTCCTGCACCAAGTATCCTGACCCGGACGTGAGTTTTCAAGTTTTCAATTAACCCCTCATCGTCAATCCAGTAGGAACAATCAAAAGAGATTAAAGCAGAACATGCAATCAGAAATTACCATGTCTCATAACTAAGGAAAAAAGGACTAACCTGTCTGAACAATAATTCTGTTCCAGAAGAGCATGGCATGTCATCTGCGCCATAAAATACAGTGATTATTTCAGTCCCAATCATTTCTACTTGCACTAAGAATGAGCTGAAAAAGAACTATTTTCTATTCTAACCAATTACTTGACACAAAAAGGTTACAATCCTTCTCTAGCCAGGTCTCATGCACTTTCAACTCACACTACATTTTTATTAACCACTTTGTCGGAAACACTGTCAAGCAGACTTGATTATAAAGTTGAAGCAAAGGAAGAAAATGCAACTAATGAATCGCCACAAAATAGGGCAAGTAACATGCTTGGAAAGCTTCAACAGGTTTGTAAGCAGGTCAGCCAGCCACAAATGTAAAAGATGTACAGAATAGCTCTGTGTGGAAACCCTTTAACTAGAGGCTTCCTAAGAACAGCAATCAAAAAACCCATATAATAACATTTAAATTGATGATGAGAGGACAGATTGGAGGATAAAAATAATCCAATCTATCATTGCATGGACTAGTTATCAATCTTAAAAAGCTAGAAAGGCATGCGTTGAAATAATGCTCGCGGGTCAAATCCCTGGGAGGACAGATAAAGAAAGCAATCCATCAAATAAAATTACCAATCAAGAAATCAAACTGATCCAGAGTTTAATTGCCAATTAAGATGTATTGACAGGTGGTTCCCTTCAGATAGTAAATATTTCCACTGAAACAATTTTGAAAACCCTACGAATATAAAGAACATATTGGAACATAAAGGTAAAAATCACTGAAAATGGCGGTGAACACAAGATAGCAATCCCAGAAGAGATCGCAGAGATCAGAAAGCCAGCCATGTACTGAAAAATGTTGTAAGCCAAATTAAGAGCTCAATTCATAGTTTTCTTTCCCTTTACTTTTTGGCTTGGTTAATTAATTTAAACACCTTCACCTTTCTGTTCATTTCAATTTCCCCAATCTGACACTCGAAATCCATGCCCATAGACTTAATCCCCGAAAAATCAATCACTTCTCTCCTCAGAATTCATGTTGCAATTGCACACATTTTCTGCTAGGATCCCAAAACACTATTTCCAACAGATCAAACAATAATCGAATCACTTATTAAACAAAAACGTAGTCGTGATAATTCAATCCAGCCTTGATCAAGGGGCAATAACCCCAAAGCATTTCTCACAGTGAGAAACATCAGAATGATCCAGAAACAGGAGCAACCAAGGCAAAACAATATGAAAAAAGGCAGGCAAACAAACCCTAACACTAAATTTTACTGTTAAGATAAAAAAAAGAAAAGACTCCTCTTTTTTAAGACAGAGAAAAATCAAATCTTTAATCTCCATAGCTTCATACATATCAGATTCTCATAAACCATAAAATCTCACTTCAAGAAACCCCATAATTGCTTCCCTTCACTACAGTTATAATCCCTTTGTCGAAATCCCATTTCCATTCACTCATCAAGATTCAAAATTCCGTTTTTTCGCTTCATTTCTCACCATTTTGTCCGGCAACCAAACAAATCATTTTTTTTCAAAAAAAGAAGAAGAAAGAACAGACACATTACCCGAAGAAGAATTATACTTGTTCTTGTTATGATCACCGCTACTTCTCTTTCTCTTCCCCATAACAAAAACAAAACAAACTAAAAGACTTTGATGGTTTGGTGGTGGCTAATTGTATTTAAACTGTTAAAAGGGCCTGTGAATTTGCGGTGAGAAGAACTTTTGTGTGTGATGAAGTGAACCTACGGTCATCAAACACATAGGAAGGGAAAGAGAAGCCGTCTTAAAGTGCGAAATAGTTTGTGTGAGATTGTTTGTTTGTGTCCTGGTTATTCGGAAAAAAATTCAAAAACTAATAATATTTTATTAGTTATTTTTTAAGATATATTTTAAAAAGAAATAAAAAAGTAAAATTTAGAATTGATAAAAATATTTTTAATTATATTTATTTTTCCTATTTATATCTATTTATTTATTTTAAATAAATCATAAAAAATATTTAATATAATATCACTAATTATTTCACAAATCATAAATTTTATTATTAATAACATAGTAATCCATAAATAATTTGATACCAGATGTTTAATCTCGAAAAAAAATCATGGTTATTGAATTACTAGGTCATGATGAATTTATATGAATTATTTTTATTAAAATAATTTTTTT
>Ga0325414_1009253_pt1 | contig 10398 bp, 8 predicted proteins | sample PopdelMetagenome_8_FD_206183 | JGI IMG/M metagenome (GOLD analysis project Ga0325414, IMG submission 206183) | Populus deltoides microbial communities from Bellville, Georgia, United States - Leaf-PdKOR-R3 | ecosystem: Host-associated > Plants > Phyllosphere > Phylloplane/Leaf | place: USA...
TTTTGTAGAATGCATGTCGGCAGGGATTTTCTTGCCTTTCATCCTAAAATGGTGCCAGGTGGTTTTTTCACTGCTTGGAAGAATGAGACTTTCATGATCTCATCATTCTAGGCTTTTGTTTTGCTGGAGGGAATGTGTCATATACACCTTGGTGGGGGTAGTTAGCGACCTCATGATCATTAAAATAAACTCTTCACAAAAACGTTGCTTGTGGTAACTTGCGACCTGTCATTTCATAATAGTTTGTCTTGCTAGCTCTCTCACGGCTGTTGCGTATTTATATGTTATTTCAGAATGAAGAAAGTTCCCGCAACGTTTATAAGAATTACTGTTGAATTAAGGTGGCTATGTCCTTGTTTGTTGTTTTTTGCTACCCTTTTCTAGATCAAGTAATGCCATTTATGATTCTACTGGATAGGGTTACTAGGTAACCCGCGATGCGCTATGAACTTATTATTTTTTTTTATAGAAAAAAATATTAAGATAATATATATTCTTTTAAAAAAGAAAAAGTTTAAGATTATGATGATTTGAGATCTAAAAATATTAAAAAGTAATAAAAAAAATCAAGCTGAACCTTGTGAACCTGCTAAATGTTCACAACTCGAGACATGATATTGCAATAATTCAATAAAAAACAAAAAGTAATTAAATAAAGAACATTTTTTTTTAAAAATCAAAGGGATAACTCGAGACAGATATGATATTGAGATAATCCTTCTTTGCAAGGTCATTTATATGAGCAGTCAAGAGTATAAGTGTTACTTTACCGTGCAAATAAAAAAAAAGAACAAAAAATCCATTAACGAAAAACTTTTTTTTTTAGATTTCAAGGGTAAAAAAGTATTTTTACTATTCAATTTCAAAGTTGAACAACAAAATTGTTTATAATCAATCCACAAATGACATCTGAATTCCTTTGAAAAGATTATTTTACCCTTAATTAGGGGTGTTCACGGTCCGGTTTTAACTTAAAAATTCAACCGAATCGAAAAATAGCATTCCTTGTAAATATAACCCGGACCGAACCGAGAATCAGTTTTGTTCGGTTTGGATCGGTTTTCTAACATTAAAAATAAGAAAAATCAAAATGTTTTTGCGGTTACCATTGTTGCAAGTCGACCATGAAATAAACTAGAGAGTAGGAGTGATGAAGTGACCATAAAATAAACCAGAGTGATGAAATAAAGTAAGATTTAATGTTAACATACGAGAGAGAAGGGCCCAAAGAAAAGGAGAGGGAGGGAGGGACGGGTGGGGTGGCTTGAAATGGAGGAAAGGGGAAGGGGAAAGGAAAGAGAGAAAAGGAAAAGCCAATTGAGAGTTGTTTGAATAAAGTATGAGAATTGGAATGGTGAAAGAGTGGGATCAGAAAGACAAGGAAGGAACCTGTAGCTCAATAGCAAGATGTGAGAGTACACGAAGCGAGGGGAAAGGGAGGGGAGGTGGCTGGAAAGAGAGAAAGGGTAAAGGGAGGGGGCGACTGAAAAGATAGGGTTAAAGTATTTAGGTTCAGAATGTTTCTTTTTATACCTTTCTTTTAGATTTAATTAAATCGGTTTGGTTTGGTCCGGTTAAATCAGTTTAAGTTTTTTTAAGCTGGAATCGAATCGGACCGGGTGATTTTTTTTATTTTTTAATTGGTTTATTCGATTTTTTCTATCGATTATTGTTTTCTCGATTTTTTCAGTTTAATCGGTTGGTTGGTTTTTTTGAACACCCCTACCCTCAATATCAAAATAATTATTAAGAGTAATAAAAAACAAAATAAACATTATACTGCTTGAATTCACCATGAATCTCCTCGTATGCTACAGGAAAAAGGCCATTCCTTTTAGTTTTAATTTTAATTTAATTTAATTTTTTATAACTGCGGCCCCCCCTCAGGTTTCAACCAATTCATGTATAGTAGGCGTCATGATACGGTCATTGACCCTATTAACACCAAGAAATTTACGAGGATGTGGGTAGGTTTCTAGCAGCATAGAGACTTTGTTGTCTGGCTCCTCGCCATGGCCATTGTAGGCAGCTTTGATCCTTCCCCTTTCTCCTAATTGGAAGGACTTTCTTGGCACCATGCCTTGCGATTCTCTTCATGATTGTGCGTTGCTCCTTTTCCCTGACAATAAGAGAGGAAATATTTCCCCTCTTGTTTAGTGGAAGGTCCCTTTCTTATCAGTTAATCACACGTTTTTCAACCAATGGGAAGGAGTTACATGTGTTTTCCATCATGTTCATCTTCCAACCTTTCTTCTCTCAGCACAGCAAGTCTTCTCTGCACGTATTGAATATGTAATTCCATTTAATGTGTTTATGGCATTTAAATTTATGATATTAATTATAAGCTCCTTTTTTTAAATACATCAAAAGTGAACGTCTTGATCATCTGTTTTCTTTCTTTCTTATCTTCGGTCTTGACTCGTACGCAAAATAAGATTGAAAAAAAATTAAAATATTGATTCCAAGTTGAAAAGAGAGAAAAAAATGAGGAGTTTCCTAGCTAGATACTTTGAATCATAATTAATTTCTTGATATGGGTTTTCTTTACATACTTTTTTCAAAGATGCATGTTGAATATTTTTTTTTTATAAAATATAAAAGTCGAAAAAATAAAAAAACACGTATATGTTAGGTTAATCCATATAAATATGCATTTTTTTAATTAACGTGAGTGTTCAGGTCAGTTTGCCTGCATCTTAACTAATCCCTTGCGTGCACCTCAACTAATCCTAAGAGCCCTGAAATTAACGACTATGTAAGCTTCTAGTGATCATCATATTAGCAATTCGAACCTGAGATCACAAGGAAACAAACCTCTTAATCTCAAGCTCTTATCGAGCCACCTACTTGATTTCTTTATTATGTCCTAATTAAGTTTTTTTTTAAATAAAATCACAAAATCAAATAATATAATAATACTTCTTTAAGAATTAAAAAACATGATTAAGGTAGGTATCTAGAAGATAAAATACATTATATAGTTTTGTTTTTTAAATGATTGTCTTTTGATATTTGTTCCATGATAAAGACTTTATAACTCAATCTTGATTAATAAAATAAATAAATATTGATTTGAAGTTGCAAAAAATTAAAAACTTAGGTTAAATATTTTTATTTAAATACATACAATTATAACAATCATGATAATTAACACGCAAATGAAATTAACTAGAATAATATAGTTAAATTACTAAATAATAGAATGATTAAAATGGATTCATCGATCCAAGGCATGCGAAATGTATTTAACATGAAACTAATCAAACAAGTGCGTTGATTTTGCGGCGTTCAAGAACGGAGCCTGAAGTTTTCAAAGGAGACACAGACAATAAAATCTTTATGAACTTATTATTATTATTATAATTTATTTTCATAGATTACCTCCTCTGTCAAAGAAAAGCCATCATCAATGTTGCTTTTTCTTGTTTAATAGCTTGGACGGTTGGGAGACTCGGTGAGCGGGAGAAGAATGAGTAAAAATAAGATCAAAGAAATACGGATTATTTTGAGCAAAACCTCTTCCTGCAAATTATATATATATATATATATATATATGCACAGAAAAAACACAGAAGAAGACAACCAGTGCACATATGACCTTAGAATATAAATGGAGATTTCCTTTCTTTTATGACATAAAACGCAGCCTCAGAGATGATGTCATAAATCCAGCAAGAACATGCGCAGAAAAAGCACAGAAGAAGAAAAGCAGAGCACAGAAGAAGAAAAGCAGAGCACAGATGACCTTAGAATATAAATGGAGATTTCCTTTCTTTTATGACGTAAAACGCAGCCTCAGAGATGATGTCATAAATCCAGCAAGAACAAGCGCAGAAAAAGCACAGAAGAAGAAAAGCAGAGCACAGATGACCTTAGAATATAAATGGAGATTTCCTTTCTTTTATGACGTAAAACTCAGCCTCAGACATGATGTCATAAATCCAGCAAGAACATGGACAGAAAAAACACAGAAGAAGAAAAGCAGTGCACAGATGACATGAGAATGATACCAGGGAAGTAAGAATATCACGAACGGCAGACTTTAATTAGAAAAAAAGCTTAAAGAATTACATCCTTCACTTTCATTGATCATGTCAAGCAGTAACATTTGAAGTTCATGGCAATTAAGATGGGGACACTTAATCTTCAAAAAAAAAAATACTTCACCAACAAAAACAAACATTGCCTTATAATTTTTAAGAGTTGGAGTAGATCGTAAGAAGATTCACATCTTCATAAACTGAAGTCTTTTAAATCTTACTCATAAATTTTAATTTTGAATCGATTGAAATATTTGATTTTTGTTTTGTTTTATAGAGGATCAGACAGGTTATCAATTATGATGCATCAAGATTAGATAAATTTCTTCCGATTTTGTATATTCCGTGGCATACAAGCCATTGATGATGTGGTGAACTAGCTCATCAGGGCTTTGGTCTCCATAACTCGGTTAAGATTTGAATTCTGTTAGCTAAACAATTGACAATTCTTCAATTTCTCGAGAAGCTTCACCTGCTAGTTATTATAATCTTAAAGAAAAGAACAAAAAGAAGAGGAAAAGGGAGTAGATAGGCTGATTATGATGAATGTTATAAGCCTATCATCTTATTTGGTTTGTTTAATTTTGGGACAATGATACCTTAACGTCCGTATGTTAAAAGGTTTATTTTATTTTATTTTATTTTATTTTATTTTTGTTTCCAGTACATATATTTTTGGCTCATTTTGTTTGTAAGATATTTCATTTTAGCCTTTGATATTAGATTAATTAGTAATTGAATTTTATAATTTTTATTATGTAGTGATATTAGTATTATGTGTTGAATTACGAGTATAAAATGTTAACTTAAATTGTTATTTTTTTTTAATATTTTATTATATTAATTTTTTTTCAATTTCATCATTCTATATTAAGTTTATTGAATATTAAACCTTTTTTTTCTTCTTTTTATAAGGATAGTCCGATATCATAACCCGGATAGTAAATTTGCCATGCAAATTCGAATTGACTCAGAGCTTTTATTTTATCATTTTATTTCATTTTATTTTTATATCAAATCCGGTTCTTATTTTTTTCGTTGATTTTTTCTGCTTTGGATGTTTTTAAATTGATTTTTTTTTAAATTTCATCCATCAACATTGAATTCTTGAGGATTGAGTTTCGTAATTATTTTTCAATATGGTGATCTTGGTCTCATGATTTGGACCACATTTATGAAATGTTATCTTGGATTGACATTGTTTTTTTTTTTTAATTTGTTGCACATCAATTTTCTTATTTGATTTCAGCCATCAATATTGAATTTATTAAAAATTAAATTTTTTTATTTTGTTATGATTTGTTTTCTATAAAAATGATCCATTCTCACAACTCGGATAGTGAATTTACTATACTAACTCAGATTAGCTCGGTTTTATTTTTTGTTATTTTAATTTATATTTTTCTTTTAACCTTGTGTCATTTTGAAATTCAAGTTTATATTTTTTTAGCAAGCGTTTTTTCTACATGTCATGGTTATTATTTTCTTTATTTAGATTTAGATTTGATACATTTATCATTATTGAAAATTTTTTTTTATCATATAAAAAAATAATTAAATATTTTATTGGATCAAGTAGGGTTTGAGGTCTGGAAACGAGGCTAAGTTGAAAAGGACAAATTAAAGGGGCGCATTAGCTTAATTTAATTTTAACCTATGCTCTACAATATTGTAACTGCTGTTTGTAATTCAATATTTAAAATGGGGGTGATGCTGCTGATGTTGATCTATGGTGGAAAAGACTCATGCAGGTTTCCTTCGAAGAAATCGAGTGGCAAATGATGTAGAGATTTGTGTAGAAAGATCTCTGAGTTAGTTGCTAATTTAGAAAATTATAAACTATGAAAGGATTAGCCTTCTAGTAGTAACAGCTGTTCTCACTATCCAATTCCGAGGCTGCCCTAATCTAGGCTGTCACCTCAAGTAGTTGAAACTAGGAAGCGAATCACATTTCAATTTGCTCTTTTTAATTATAATTACTATACATTCCACCACACGATTTGGGCCGCCGGCCGGCGGGATTAGTTAGCACGAATTGATGTATCTAAAGTATTATTATTTGGTGGTTTTGTGGTGGTGATAGTAGTTGTTTTTTAAAATATTTTTTTATTTAAAAATATATAAAAATAATATTAGTTTGGATTTGTTTTTATATCAATATATCAAAATAATTTAAAAATAAATTAAATTCAAGAAGAAAATTTCAGAATTTTCTAAAATGTTGTTTCTACTGTAAAAACAAACAAACGAACAGTTACTCCACTAACCATATTACCAATAGCTTTAGCCTTATACAAATGATATTTAAAAGGTGGCCACATGTGTTTATATGTTATAGTTCTTGATCATGATTAGAATTAAAAAGTACAAGTACAAATTGGATCTTGGCCATTGATTTAAGTGGCTAGCAACCGCGTATGAACGATGAACTTGCTTTTCCCAGAAGAGCAGCAGATGAAGAAATCGCACAGAAATTTCAGTGTCAAGGAAGACCAAGATTTTAAAATAATAGCACGTCTGTTTTTCAAAGTCATGAATAGAAAACTATGCTGTTTTCTACTCTCTATCTGCTACAGAGACTTGGGAAGTACGGGAAATGCTTTTTTGAATAAGGTAATCATTCTTCTAGAGCAGGGAGATTCCATGTACCGAGCATTTGCCCAGAAGGAAAACAATGTGATTGGTTATCATCATTCGAACGCAGACTTCCTTTCCAAGTCTTACAATCTGGTACACATTCCACCAACACCTTTAATCCCATCCTTACCTTCACTACCTTTCTCATTAAATACTCTAAGCCAGCATTGACCAACCCCATAAAGGCTGCATTTTTGTACATATATATATACACACACACATCACAAGCTTTTGCCAGAAGCCTAAGTAAGCCTTTAATAGATATCAGAGAATGGTTCACAAAAAGTTCACTTGGAAATCAATACTCCTAGGATGTCTCAGAGGTGAGAGACCACGCCCAGAGCCAAAACAAGCATGTTCCCAGAGGCTATCCCTTTCAGACTTGAGCAATCCTGTCTCACCAATTTCATTCAGCGACCTGTCCATTTCTATTTTTAACCTTCATGTTTTCACACTGAAAGAGCTACAGACAGTAACGAATGAGTTCTCAAAGAGCAATTATCTTGGGGAAGGTGGATTTGGGGCTGTGTACAAAGGATTCATTGACGACAAGCTTAGGCCAGGATTAAAGGCTCAGCCTGTGGCTGTCAAGGTGTTGGATTTGGATGGCTCTCAAGGACATCGAGAGTGGCTGGTAAGCAAATAGAGTCAATTCAATACAGTTCATGGAGTAGGCTGGATTTTTTAAAATTTTTCTGATGAGCATGATAGATGTTTTCAATTTTATAGGCCGAGATCATCTTTCTTGGGCAATTAAAGCACCGCCATCTTGTGAACCTGATCGGTTACTGCGGCGAGGAAGAGCATCGGCTTCTGGTGTATGAATACATAGAGCGAGGCAGCCTAGAGAACAAACTATTCAACAGTATGTATTCTCTCATTGTAACACCGCTGAAAGAAAATCTTGAATGATCCTATTTGGTTGACATATTTGTGCTCCTGGCATGTTTTAATTGATGCAGGATATTCTGCAGCCTTGCCTTGGTTAACAAGACTAAAAATTGCAGTTGGAACGGCGAAAGGCCTTGCCTTCCTCCACGAAGAAGAAAAGCCAGTCATATATCGTGATTTTAAGGCTTCAAATGTCTTATTAGAATCGGTAATCTTTTCTCTTCCAGCATTAATTTAATGCATTGCAAACATAATGCTGGTGTTACAAACAGGGTTAAGTTCTAATATGGAAAATGTGTTCTTATTTCAGGATTATAATGCAAAGCTTTCAGATTTTGGCCTGGCAATGGATGGTCCAGAAGGAGATGATACCCACGTTACAACGCCTGTTATGGGCACTGAAGGCTATGCCGCTCCGGAATACATAATGACAGGTAATTCAAGCTGACGTTTTCAGTATCAATAGCTGGGAAATCAATCTGCGTAATTTATTGACAGTAACAGTATTTTTCAGGCCATTTGACAACCATGAGCGATGTGTTCAGCTTCGGAGTGGTACTTTTAGAGCTTATAACTGGTCGACGATCTGTGGACAAGAACCGTCCAAACAGAGAGCAGAACCTAGTGAAGTGGGCAAGACCTCAATTGAAGGATCCCCGTAAGCTAGATCAAATAATGGACCCGAGACTTGAAGGCCAGTATTCGACCGAGGGTGCGAGAAAGGCAGCAGCATTGGCTTACCAGTGTTTGAGTCACCATCCCAAGTCTAGACCAACTATGAGAACTGTTGTCAAGACCTTGGAGCCTCTACTTGCCTTAACTGACATTCCCATTGGACCCTTTGTGTATATTGTTCCAAATGAAGGCAAAATCCTAAGTGATCTAGAAAAGAAGGGAAAAGAAAGCACAGATGAATGTGATGAGATTAGAAACGGTAATGCAGGCGAAGGAAAGCAGGTGGAGATTAAAGAGAAGGGCTGCGATCGCCACCGCAAAGGCCATCGGCACAGACGGAGGACTAAGTCACTGAGGTCTAGAGCTGTCTATTCTGATACAGCTTTGTATAAAACCATAGGAACTGGTTTGTACTCTCCCAGAAGCTAGAGGGAATTTGCAAATAGGCATAGATCAGCTTTACTGATAAGCATACTGTACATTTGGATTACCTTGCTGTTCTTTTCCTTTATTATTTTTATTTATTTTTAAAATTTTGGAAGTTTCTATGAGGGAATAGTTTGATTTGTGGCCTCTGGAAATGTTGTACTCTGCTATAATTACAAGATACACACTATAAATGGTCAAGCCAGAATTTTGCCTACTTTGAATTTAGGCAAGCAGTCTGTTCATACACTATGTATCGCATTAAGAACAATCCAATATCATTTTTAAGTACCCTTCTTTCTTTCAAAAAGCATCCTCTTTCCCTGAAGCAGGACTCAAACCCAAATCCCTGCCCCCTGCATTTTTCAAGAAGCATCACTGGGCTAACTAACCTATATATATATATATATATATATATATCTTGTGATAAAAACTGTGTTTTGTATCGGTTTTTCGTTTGAATGGATATCAAAATGATTTTTTTTTTAAATTTTAATATAAGTATACTAAAAAAACATTAATTTAATATATTTTCAAATAAAATATATTTTTAAAAGCATCTAAAAACCCAAGTTACCACACTCTCACGAACTCTATTGGAAGGTATCAAGTCCAAACCTTGCAAGAGATGGATGGGAATTTCAAGTTCCAGGACCTCGCAAGAGTACCAGCCTCTGAAGCGATTTTCCGAAGAGAAATCGAGTGCAATGAATCAAATGTTGACAGTGATTTTTGACCGAAGATTGTAGGTATATATAATTTGCTCTACCGAACACATGAAATAGACCATTCTTAAGTTCAAAAGATAAGAACGAATTCATCTACCTGTTCGAAATCTACGCCACAAATTCCACGAGGAGACCATACTTGGCTCGAACCAGAATCAAATCTCATCACTTCCACCAACCCACCAAAAGTTGAGTCAGATGAAAGGTGAACGCCGGCTGTTGCCATCAAATGTTGAAACTCAAGGATCCTTTTATTTGAAGCTGGGTGATACTTTCAAAAGCAGTCACCGCTCGAAATCTCCTTCTGCTATCATTACTGATAGAACTAAGATCACAGAACGAAGATTTCTATTGGGTGAGCGAGGTTTATATGAACGTTGTCTGACTAAATGCAGAGACGGCCGGCAGGTAGTTCGCCACTAAGAGAGAATTTCATGTGCTTGACTTTGAGGGGAGATTATTGGTGTTTGAAGACTTCAAACACTGGAAGAATCATCTCCATACATTGGTTCCAATAGGAGACCCATACCATCTGTAAAATAGAATTCAACGTTGTCCGACACTAGCTAACAAAGAACCAAGCATTCATCTGAAAATAGAATTCAACGTTGTCCGACACTAGCTAACAAAGAACCAAGCAATTATTTAGAACCTAGTTTTCTTCTTTTTTTTTTTTGTAAAAAAAACTGAAGTTAATTTATCAAAGCAGTTATTCAGAATCAATCTTGACAAAATCCATCTCCATTGTGCTTGCATTACACACATGCATGGAGATGTGAAATTCACCATGAAAACATTCGTGTACTGCACACATGTTCAGGACGACTTCAATTTAAAAAACATCAAAGAGTTCGTCTGCCAGCACAAGTCATATTCCATGCATCTTCAACATACATGAATTGAAAACCACGATACATACATAATCAAGACGCCTTAGTTGTGACTTAACTATCAAAACCTCAGTCGCCTAACTTACATATACATCAATTACTCCGCATGCA
>Ga0325414_1009255_pt1 | contig 10397 bp, 7 predicted proteins | sample PopdelMetagenome_8_FD_206183 | JGI IMG/M metagenome (GOLD analysis project Ga0325414, IMG submission 206183) | Populus deltoides microbial communities from Bellville, Georgia, United States - Leaf-PdKOR-R3 | ecosystem: Host-associated > Plants > Phyllosphere > Phylloplane/Leaf | place: USA...
TGGGCGGTGAGGATATTCACCCCGTCATGGACAATATAAAATCTCTGTTCCAATTAAATTAGACATAAGGGCTATTATTTTTCTTTGTTTTCCTTCCCTTTTTCTTCTCAAGAATCTTCCTACAAGAACTATTAAATGGAGGAACACGTGATTTCTTAAACCAGCCGCGCTGTGCTGATGCATTCCGGTGGTCACTCCATGATGTTAGGAGTGATTTAGGGTTTAATATTCTTTCTTGAACGGTCAGCATGCAACGCTGGCAATGATTTCTTAGTCAATTGCATGAATAATAAAGTTAATTCTCTTGGTCTGGTCCCTGTAGGGTGGCCAACTCTCCCATGGCAGCCCTTCACTGATTACCAACAACTCACAAGACGCGTATGTTGAGCCAACTTGTGAAGAACCTTCCTTCTATGCAAAAATGTATTAACTGGCGGGCCGGCGGCCTCTCATTCTTAGTTGCCAACGCTGTGCTGCTAAAATTATTCCTCAAAGTCAAAAGGGCCTTTAGCTTTCCAAATTCAGACAAGGTCAGAGTTGGTAACTACCTAGCACACATGTTACTTTAATTGCCCCGGCCAACTTATTCATTTCGAAGAAAAAAAGGAAAAAAAATAGAAGAGAGAAGGTATAATGCTAATTCTATATATTATATATTTTAAATAAATAAATAAATAAATAATTGAATGAATAAAATCAACTTATTCAAGGCATGAGATTTTCTATAAATGAGCTTAGAAAAAAAAAAAAAAACTAGCTGTATCTTGTGGAGACAAAAACAGCTTGCTTCTGAATTATTCCACGTGGTTTCTTTTCTTAATGTTTGAACACGATGGATTCACTGTTGAAAGAGAGAAAAGGTCGTAATTTTCATTATTAAAAGAAAAAAAAAAGAAGCCGTGATTTTAAAACAATGAACCAGAAAGCCACCGTCATTTGGGGTCGCACCACAAATTTAAGCCAACGGCATCTCATCTTCTGATTTCCACACCACTCTCTAGAGATTTCCCGTCTCTCCTTCTCTCTCCCTCTCTCAAAAGTCATCAAAATTGTGATTTCTTTCTTGAAATTCTCCATTAAATATGCTTGATCGCCTTTGCTTTAAGAAGTTCCCCATCTATCTTTGCATGCATATATATATGTAATAGTTAGCGTCTCGTATTAATTTCTTTTTATTAGCTTTTAATTTACACAAACTTCTAACAAACAACTCACATCTATCTGTGTGTTTGGTGGTCATCAATCCCTTCTAGCACTGCTTACAACAAACGTTTGCTTGACAGTACTATCATTTATTCTTAAGATATCATCATTTTTTCCAACTGACATCTCTTGTGCTCGAAGGAAAGAACTGCTTATTGGATCAATAAAAGAATAATCCTGAAGCCTTCGCAAGCAAGACTACCACTACCCCTACTTTAGTTCTTTCGAGTTATTGAACTCTTTCCTTTCACATATCAAATTAAAGCAACCAATTACCATGAAGGGTCAAACTCAAAACCAGAATCTGGTCACTACATTTACAAAGCTGTTCAATGCCCAGTTGCAACTCATCAATGTCCTTTCTCTCTTCTTTTTATTTGGCTGTGGTCTTGCCACCGGAGTCATTCTTAGTTCCTATCTCAACAACATATCATTCAATCTACAAGTCAGTCATTTCTCTTTTTCTACCACTACCACAACAGCATCGCCAACATTCAAGCTGCCTCCTCGCGTAGGCTTGAAAGAATATCTGAAGGTGCCTGATGTTAAGCATGATATGGATGAAAAGGAATTGCTGTGGAGAGCTTCCGTGACTCCAAACATACGTGAGTTTCCATTTGATAGAGTTCCGAAGGTTGCTTTTATGTTTTTGACAAAGGGGCCAGTTTTGATGGCTCCACTGTGGGAGAAATTCTTCAAGGGGCATGATGGGTTGTACTCAATTTATGTGCATTCAAGTCCATCTTACAATGAATCAGAGCCCGAAAGTCCTGTGTTTCATGGCAGAAGAATTCCCAGCAAGGTTAGTTAATTTATCGCATAATTTCGTGTGGCTTAATCATGTGAATTTAGCATTTCTTATCCTATTGTTTTGATCCTTAGCATCCATGCCCTACATCTATTGCACAAATTATTAATTAATGATTGATATTTTTTTTTCTTAATAGCAATACTTGATTGATTAAAGCCCTTTTGATTTCTATCAAAAAAGAAAAGGATTAGAAGCCTTAGGATATATATATATATATAGCCATACGCGCGTGAGAAACTAGTACCTAGGTTGTTTCCTAGAAGAGAAAAAATGAATGCCTTTTGTATCACACAGTAGAGATCCATTTCTCCACTCAATGCAGGTGTATGAGAAATTGCCATTTAGCTAAAAAAAAAAGGAGGTCATGCCAATCTCAACCACCGCTCCTCTCTAAACAAAATCTCTACCGCCACAAATATGTACTCGTTTACATGTCAAATTTAGCACAGTAATAAATAAGCACGCGCGCACAGCATGTACATTAAGGTTCTATATACGATCGATGACCCCTTCCTAGCCATTTTAAGTTGAAATGGAATTTGTTCAGAGACATGTTGTTTGTTGTCCATGGGATTCATGAAGGTCTTGACATAAGAAAATTAATGAAGGTCTAAAAGATCTAATCAACAGAAAAACAGCGTAAAAGAAAGATCTAGTTGTCTGCGTGAATTATTAGACTGCTTTTTCTTGACATTCTATAGCACAGTTTCTACGGTTCTTTTTTGTTAATTATGGTTGCTCAATTTCCTGCTTACGTGCCATGATGCAGGTTGTTCAATGGGGAAATGCAAACATGATTGAAGCTGAAAGACGACTATTAGCCAATGCACTCCTTGACATTGCTAACCAACGTTTTGTTCTCCTCTCGGAATCATGCATTCCACTCTTTAACTTCTCCACTGTCTACACTTACCTAATGAACTCAACCAAAAGTCATGTGGAGTCCTATGTCTTAGAAGGTCCAGTAGGTAATGGCCGATATAGTCCACGGATGAGACCTGGGATCAAAATCGACCAATGGAGGAAAGGCTCACAGTGGTTCGAAATAGATCGAGACCTTGCCATTGAAATTGTCTCGGACCGAAAATATTTCCCCCTATTCCAAAAGTACTGCACGGGACAATGTTACGCTGATGAGCATTACTTACCAACATTTGTGACTATGAAGCATTCGAAGAGGAATTCAAATAGGACTTTGACTTGGGTTGACTGGTCCAGAGGTGGGCCTCATCCTGCTAAGTTTTTAAGGACAGAGGTGACCATTGAGTTTTTGGAGAGGATGAGAAGTGGCAGCAAATGTGTGTATAATGGGAATCACACCAACACTTGTTTCTTGTTTGCAAGGAAATTCTGGCCTAATGCTCTAGATAGGCTATTGAGGTTTGCTCCCAAAATCATGCATTTCAACTCATAGGTTTACAGAATAGTTTCATTCTTTATTCATTTGTATAAATGTTGCATATTCCCTCTCGAAGAGATTGGAGTTTACAGCTCTATGATTCTTTATTCCTTCATGTTACAAGATATAAAACATGGAAATTTTTAGGTTTTTCCCTTGCATGTATTTACATGTGCTCCGCTTCAATAATATTAATCCTAATTAATAGAAGCACTAATTTTATTTCTGTTGCTCTGATTTTGTTACTAATTCATTGTTCTTTTGATGAACATTGTTGATACCATATAGCAGCAATGGTGAAAGCAAAACCTGTCGTCATGGTTCGCGCAGTAAAAAAGGACAGTAAAAATCTATCAGAAATTCATAATCATCTGCTAATTTGTTTTTTGAATGTTTCTAATTAAATCACAGTCCAATTGATGATTACTGGTTAAGTTTACCGAAGCCTGGGTACTCAGAGCATTCCCCAGCTGCTGCTGCTCTTTTCTCTTCATGCTTTCACAACAAATGCATTCATTGATTTTTGGAAAAATTAACATGAAAATGACTACCATCTCCAAGATTTCATCACATGTTCAAGAGGGCATGTTGACTGTAACATAAACAGTTGTGTATAGGCCCTTGGGGGCCAAAATGGCTGGCAACCCAATTTTATTCATGATGACGGGGGGCAAAGGGCATTTAAAAAGCCCTGACAATCAATATTTTTATCTCGCTGCTTTGCAAAATCCAGCTCTAGAAATTTAGAGTCCTAGATGCAACCACATAATGTCTGCCCCATACTTCTACTACCAATTGATTCCATTCGATCTTGTAGGTTTACCTTCAGGTCTGAAATGCAGTTTTCAAACCAAGCCCTCATACCATTAGCAGAAAAGAATGATTAAATTGAAGTGCACATTCCACAATGATTAAAAATTAAGATTCCATGGCCCAAAGAAGAAGAAAAAGGATTCTTTGTCCAGGATATAACAATTAAATACTCCCATTCATGAATATTTTATGCAGATGAACATGGCAATCGCCTCAAGATAAGAGGCCACTAGTGATTAAAGAAATGTAGGGGGATTGGCCATCCCTGTCTAAGTGATCAATTTCATGATTACGAGAACATCATTGGTAGAACAAATTTCATCAACTCTTCGCCGATCTTTTAGCATAAACGGCCAAAAGAGAAACATATCCTCCAATTCATTGAATCTAACAAAAAAAATAACATGGCCAAACTCAATAATGCAGGAAAATTAAACCCACCATGATTTACATCAAATCCCAGTACTCTTAGTTTATAACTGAATAAACTGCCCTTCTCCTTCTGCGACAAATTGTTCAATCACTGGCCAGCTCCACTAGTGTCTTCGGACAAGCAAGGAGAATCAGAGACAGAGTCAAAGGTGTCGTGACATGGAGACATTTCGACCCCGCGTATCTCCTCAATCATCCTAACCACGTGGCCCATCCTAGGCCGATGATCAGGAGATGGAGTTGTACAAGCCAATGCAATTTGAAGTAGGCCCACCATCTCCTCCTCAATATCCTTATACCTCATCAGCTCCAAATCAAACACCTCAGCCGTCCACTCCTCCCTCACCACAGATTGGACCCACCTTGGCAAGTCCACAGGCCCACCATACCCATTTCCAGGCCCAGCACCACAATCCACTATAGAAGGGCATTTCCCTGTTAAAATCTCCAATAGCAAAACCCCAAAGGAGTACACGTCAGATTTTTGGGTCTGTTTTCGACCGTCAGATGTTGCTTCGGGAGCGCGGTAGCCATTGGATCTTGGGGCAGAATTAGTAGAAGATGCAAAGAGCGTGAGCCCAAAATCTGAGACACGGGCATTGCCTGCCTTGTCTAAAAGGATGTTTGTGGATTTGATGTTACCATGGACGAGTTTAAGAGCTTTGCATGAGTTGTGCATAAATGCTAACCCACGGGCTGCTCCAGCTGCTATTTTTAGCCTAGTGGTCCAGTCCAGTGGGGTTCTTCCTGGTCCTCTGTTACCTGTCGGGATACATAATTAGGCATATTTTCCCACAAATTTAATAATTTTACACTGAACAAGAAGAGTTGGGTTGTGTATCAGGGGTGTCTCCCTCATGTAATGTCACCATCAGATGTTTGAGATAAGAGTCCCGAACAATTTGGGTCGAAGAGTATCTTAAAATTGGCTTGATCTAAGCCACCGACCCAATAGTGACATTAGTTCATGGTTATGATGTGATTAAAGAGCCTAAAATAAGAGAAATTATTGCCCCGTTAACCTATACTCACACACTAGATTCTTGAGTCACCCTAAAACACAATAGTATAGCTTGACTAATGAGGTTAATTTTTGGTCTTTCATTCGCTGGAAAAGGAAACAGACCAAAAGGAAAAGGATTGTCGAGAAAACACAATTATCTGTAGTGTTGTCCACTCCTGCTATATCCCAAATCACGATTAAGCTCATAAGCTGAACTTTTCTGTCAAACATTTATAACTGCTCCCTTGTCCGTCATGAATCATGACAATGACAGTAACTATGCATGGACCCCACCCCAAATACACATTACTATTCAGGGGCGAGAGCCAGCCTTGCAACCATTGGATTTACTACCTAGAAAGAAAGAATTCATCAAAACTACTCGACTAAGGTCTGCTTCCAATGCAGTGGTAGCACAAGCACAACAGCATATGGAATCCAGGCCCCATACTATCAGCCAAATGTCCAATTCCATAAAAAAAAAAAAAGCGGAAAAATTCAGAGGGGCCCGCTAAAAACCAACCTATACCTACTAAAACCTACCCCCGCGTGTTGTACTCCTCCGGCTGCACTCTCCCTTCCCACTAGGGCATGATCCCAAAATAATTTATAAATTTTTCATGGTCCACAATCTAAAGCAGTTCCTAGAGCCCCAAACAATCAAGAACGATCATCAAAAGAATCTAAACAATAAAAGAACAATTGCAGCTAAAGAAGGGAAACAGAGAAACCGAAACAATATTGTAATGGAAACAGAGAGAAAATTGAGCAAAAACGTAATGCAACGTACCATGAAGCAGCCAAAACAAGCTCCCATTTGGCATGTAATCGTAGACCAACAACTTCTCTTCTCTAGCGAAGTAATAAGACTTAAAACTAACCAAATTAGGATGTCTTAATCTCCCTAAAACCTCCATATGTTGCTCTAACTCTCTTTTCCCTCCGACATTAGCATCCTTGAGCCTTTTCACTGCCACCACATTCCCATCATCAAGCACTGCTTTGTATGCGGTTCCAAACCCGCCTTTCCCTAACATCTCTGCTGAAGCTCTAAGTAAATCTTCAAGCTCAAACCTTTCCACCCCTTCAAAGAACACCATCCTTCCCCTCTCAAAGCCCGGCTGGTTCGGGTAAGGGCTCGAAGAGTAAACAATCTTCTCAGTTTCTAACAGCTTTGAGCCCTTCCCATTTCGCATTTTGGCTGCGTAGTTGCGCCAGAAGTAACAGTAGAGAAGGAGAGAAACCACGGCAAGAATTAAAATATCCCCTAATATAATGGCTATTAGGGCTAATGGGCTTATTTTGGTTGATGTTTTGCTGATTTTGTGGTTAGTGTTTGTTGGTTTGTTTGGTGCTACTACTGAGCTTGGTGTTGAAGAAACTATGCTTGTTGGGTTAGTTCCAGGCAACAATGGAGACGCTATAGCCCCATCGGATCCGGGTCTTGTCGGGTCGGAAGCTAAACTTTTACAAGCCTGTAACGGGGATCCACAGAGACCAGCAGGGAGGTTTTGAGCGAAAGCGGATTCAGGGAAACCCGATAAAGATTTGGGTATTTCACCGGATACCCGGTTATTAGAAACGTTAAAGTCTTGCAAGCTTGGTAAATTCAAGCTAGAAATGGACCCAGTAAACTGATTCTCTTCAAGCCTTAAAGTCAACAGATGAGTCAAACGGTTGACAATCACCGGGATGCTACCGGAGAAGTTGTTGTGAGACAGATCCAAACGGTAAAGTCTAGAAAGAGAGGGGACAGAAACAGGGAAGGTACCAGAGAAGTGATTGTGAGATAAAAAGAGAAGCTTTAACGCACTGAGGTTAGAGATGTTTTGAGGTATGGGACCTGAAAGATTGTTTCTTTTGAGGCTTAAGACTCGAAGCTGAGTGAGAGAGGTTAAGGGCTGCAAAGAGCTGCCTTGAAGGTTAAGGTTTTCGAGGACAAGACGAGAGACTCGGTCGTTGAGACAAGCAATGCCCGTCCAGGTACATGGGTTGGTGCTGGAGTTCCAGTCTTGGAGCTTGTTATCTGTGTCTGACAAGGTTTTGAATTGCAGAAGAGGTTCTGAATCTGGGTTGGAAGAAGCTTGGAGAAGAGAGAAATGAAGAGATATTAAGAAGAAAGTTGTCATGTATGGAAATAGAAAAATGGGTTTTGCTAGTGCCATTGTTGAGGATCTGCAAGAGCAGAGAGAGTAGGGAGCCAGTGAGGGGAGTGAGGAGGATCGTTTGTAGCTTGTAAGGGAGACAGGTGAGAGTTGAGGGTGTGATTAATGGAGAGGTGAAGGGGTTATCTCCTTAAGTAAATGACAAGTAAATTAAATTACTAATAATTAACAATCTTCATTTCTACTAGAGATGATTTGAGGTGGATGGAACAAACACGCAGAGTGAACTGAAAGGGATGTAACGGATGTACTGCAAGGTTAATTTTGATTGAAAAGACTTCACTGCACTTCTATTCCTATTAGAGTAACGCTCTGGAGTTAATTTTTGTAAATTAATTTTATTAATTATACTTGAAACCAATTACAATGGCTAAACTGGAGTAACTACTTACTAATTATTCTTATTAATGTTGAAGTTTGTAGAATCCCTTTTGATTTTTAAGTTAATATACATAGTTTAGTGTTTGCAAGTGTGATATCTTCTATTTTTCAATGTTTTTTAATCGCGTGTTTTATTTAAAAACATTAAATTTATATTTTTCTTAGTATTTTTCTGTATTTTAATACGTTGTTGTTGAAAATATTTAAAAAATCTAAAAAGTAGTTATTTTAATATATTTTTTAATTAAAAAATATTTTTAAAAACCACCATTCACTGTAAAAACAAAAATATATATAGAATGGTTGAAATTTAAGATTACACAAATAGATCATGTTGTGCTTTTTATTTTTAAATATTAAAATTAATCAATATATAAAGATACCACCTTGTTAATAAAACCAATAAAATAAAAATAAATAGAATGGAAGGCCTGAGCTAAATCCTCATTTCTCCCATCTAAATCAATATCTTGCTGTTAAACAATAACCAATCATGGTAAAAAGCCCTGATTTTGTATTGTTATGATTTATTAATCGTTATCTTCCGTAATCCGTACCTACAAGATATCCTGACACGCGTGGCTTTTAAGTTTTACCTTTTCAGTATTACTATTTACCGGGGTACGTTTTCGGTTTGTTTTGCGTGTAAAAAATGTTTTTAAGAATTATTAAAAAGCTTTCTTTGCTTTAAATTAAAACAATTCTTATAATTTTATATTATTTTTTTACATGGTAATATCAAAAATATTTAAAAAATAATAATTTTAAATCTTTTAAAAATAAAAAATACTTTAAAAATAACTATTTATCATAGCAGCATGAAATCACTAAAATTAGCCTTGTTTGATATTGTATTTCAAACGAAAGTTGGGTAAATTTTGAAAAAAAAATATTAAAATTAATTTTTATTATATTTCTAAATTATTTTAATATATTAATATAAAAAATAATTATTTTATGTATTTTTTAATAAAAAAATGTTTTAAAAAATAAGCACCCTATTTTTTTTTAATTCTAACTGGCTAGTAGAGTAGTAGAGTAGAGGGAGCTCTCAACTTTTTTGACTGAAACGGGAAGATGTCCTTGTTATCCAGCAAGTAAATTACCAATTTGCTGTGGACATATACAGCTTTTGACAGACAAGACAGGAATTATTTGGTTCATCTTTTTGTTTAACTTGTTAACATCAATGCATGTCTTCTTTTGAAGTCATGAGATTATGGAAGAAGGGTAGGGGTAATATTGTGATTTCGATTCAAAAAAGGGCACAAGTTATGTTAACAGCGGCACGAATAAAGAGCGCAGCTTTGGCTTGGCTTTGGTTTTCGAATTTGTTGCCATTTTAAGCTTTTGCTTTTGCTTTCGCTTTTCATCTTTTTCGCAAAAAACCGGTCTGCTGGTCATCTCTTGCTTAGACCACGGGTTTCCACTCTCTAGTTTATGCTTCCTGCCACGTGGTGCGTTATCGACTGGCTCCTTTGCACATCGATGAAATACATCCCTTCCACTCTACAATCATGCAATATCGCGGTAGGTTAATTTTGGTATGGTAAGAACAAGTTCCGGCCCTTTCAATTGAATCTTCGACATGTTATGTACACTGACTAATATATTTACAATACAATATTTTTTATACCCTTTTAAGAGTTTGAATCTTGGATAATAACGCAGAGAACATACTAAATTATTAAACAAAATGAGTTTCCAGAATTACTCACTGCATGTCAGTCTAGCTTATGCTATTAGAATACTAGCAAAAACTAACAAACAGGGCACAATTTGTCTCGGAGACCGGCATTTCTTGCTTTATTATTTGCATATCCGTGTAATCGATAGGAGGAGGCCGTATATTAAAACTACGGTAGACTGGCACACTATTCCTTGCACATTGCACGAAGCAGGCAGGAATTCATTAATAAAATATTGAATACATGTGCAGTTTGCCGATAGCTTTGTTTTCTCATGTCTCCGATGTTGAATGCAATCGATTACTGGCTTTCGTTTTCCAATGCAATCGAGTATAAGAAAATTGGAAGGAGAATTTTGTCTCGGGGTTGCGGATGGACCATGGAGCCTTCGACTTCTACTCAAATTTGCTCGGTAGGGCACAGCATTTGAGTGGGGCTATAGTAATAATTGATGGAGAGCGTCAAAGGCGTTTGTTTCAGTGGGACGGTCAACCGGGCTGCA
>Ga0325414_1009258_pt1 | contig 10394 bp, 12 predicted proteins | sample PopdelMetagenome_8_FD_206183 | JGI IMG/M metagenome (GOLD analysis project Ga0325414, IMG submission 206183) | Populus deltoides microbial communities from Bellville, Georgia, United States - Leaf-PdKOR-R3 | ecosystem: Host-associated > Plants > Phyllosphere > Phylloplane/Leaf | place: USA...
TGGATATGCACCTCCTTATATTCCCCCTCCTAGAGGAAATCTTGAGGAAACACTGCATGCATTCATTGAAAAGAAAGAGACAATCAACACTCAAAATGCTCAAACCATGGCAGATCTAAAAGATACTTTTGCAAAGTTCACATCTGCTCTTAGTTTTCAGGAGAAAGGTAAGTTTCCATCTCAACCCCAGCAAAATCCCAAAGGGCAATGCAATTCAAGTGCAAGTGGTTCTGGAAGCCAACAAATGGATCAAGTCAAATGAGTCACAACTCTCCGCAGTGGTAAGGTTATTGAAAAACCCGTTCTTGAACCTTGTGAGAAAGAAGATGAGTTAGTCTCTGAGGGTAAGGAAAGGGTTGAACCTGAACACTGCAAGGAAGAGATCGATTCCCCACCAGCACTTCCATTTCCTCATGCCATGACCAAACAAAGGAAAGTTAATCATAATTCTGAAATCTTTAAAATTTTCAAACAGGTAAAGATCAATATACCTTTGTTAGATGCCATTAAATAGGTACCGTCTTATGCTAAATTTTTGAAAGATATATGCACTGTGAAGAGAAAAAGAAAGCCTTTTTAGCCGAACAAGTAAGTGCCATTCTTCAGAATGATAATGCTTTGAAATATAAAGACCCTGGTTGTCCTACAATTTCTTGCTTTATTGGAGAACATAAAATTGATAGAGCTTTACTTGATATTGGAGCTAGTGTGAATTTACTTCCATATTCGGTTTTTCAAAGTCTCAATCTGGGTGAGTTAAAACCTACTTCTGTAACTCTTTTACTTGCTGATAGATCTGTAAAAGTGCCTAGAGGAATTGTTGAAGATATGTTACTACAAGTTGATAAATTCATCTTTCTTGTGGATTTTATTGTCTTTGATACACAACCTGTTGAAGCATGCAATTCATTCCTGGTATTTTAGGACGTCCATTTCTTGCAACTTCTAACAGGAATGGAGTGATGAAGTTATTTTTTGGAAACATGACATTGGAGATGAATGTTTTTAACATTTGCAAGCAACCTGGAGATGATAATGATTTACAGGAAGTAGATTTTATTGAAAAATGAATTTGTAATCAATTTGAAAACACTTCCAGTGAAACTGAGTTTAATGAATCTGATGATTTGCAAATGGTTTATTTTTAGGAAGAATCAAAGGCAAATAGTTGGAGATCAAAAATTGAGGAATTGCCACCACGATCAATTGAGTCCATACCTTCAAGTGTTCAACCACCAAAACCCGATTTGAAGTCATTACCATTTAATCTCAAATACTCATTTTTGGGAGAAAATGAAACTTTTCCGGTAATAATTTCTTCCAAACTTAATGTTTATCAAGAAGGTAAGTTATTACAAACTCTGAAAATGCACAAAAATGCATTAGGATGGACCATAGCTGACATAAAAGGAATTAGTCCTTTGATTTGCACACACAAGATTTATTTAGAGGAAAATGCTAAACCCTCTAGAGAAATGCAACAAAGGCTTAATCCTAATATGAAAGAAGTAGTGAGGAATGAAGTCATTAAGCTTCTAGATAATGGAATCATTTATCCTATTTTTGACAGCAAATGGGTAAGTCCTACCCAAGTTGTACCTAAAAATTCTGGAGTTACTGTGATAACAAATGAGAAGAATGAGTTAATTCCAACTAGGACTATTACTGGTTGGCGCATGTGCATTGACTATAGAAAGAGATCATTTTCCTATACCTTTCATGGATCAAATTCTAGAAAGAGTTGCAGGTCATGAATTTTATTGTTTTCTAGATGGTTATTCAGGTTACAACCAAATTGAAATTGCATTTGAAGATCAAGAGAAAACTACTTTCACATGTCCATTTGGTTATGTGTTTGAGATTTGTTGTTGATACGGTTCAGTATATGGTTTGACCTTGGGTTTTTCATGATGGGTCTTTACCTAGTGATGCATTCGGTCAGATTGAGGTTTTTATGGATAATGGATTTGACCCAATTCTTTTGGCAAGTAATTCAGCCAAATCGCGAGCTATGCATAGGATGTTTTTGGGCAGCAAATAAAGTTTATTTGGAGTATATTTTGGGCCTGGTTTAGTCCCTATTAATGAATATGGGTTTGGGCCACATAGGGTCCAAAGTTGGTTTGAGTTAATTAAGATGTTGGGATCAGATTTGTTTGGGATTGATTTCCTAATTCTACAAGGATTTAAATCAACAAAATATTCTTCTAAAATTCAAAGAAATTTTGTTTATTATTTTTCCAATTATTTAGGAGAATATATATCAACAATAGATTCTAAAGGGGTTGCCATATTTGATATCCTAAACTAGGAAAGATTAATTAATGATTCTCCTAGTCTAGGAAAGAAACTAAATACACATGTATAAAAGAAGAAGATTTTCTTTATTAATTGTCCATGTAAAACAAGGAAACCAAGAACAACAATGTAAGAAGACTTCAGAATTAATTTCATATTCAAATTAGATTTCCTAGTCTATTTAAGACTTCTTATGGGTGAAAAATCTGATTTTAACATATCCAGGATATTAATTTTGGATTTTTATTATTATTATTATTCATAATAAAATGGAGAGGAGTACAAACAGCAACACAAAGATTACCTTGATGTGCCTCCTGGAGAGAAGCCAGATTTCTTATTCTTCTTTGAAGAGGCTTTTGAACCCTTTTTCTTTTTCTCTAGAGAGTCTCTAGCCTTAATAGCTAACTGATTAACAGTTTCCCTTTCGGTGGAATTCAGGGTTTGAGGGGTTGTCAGGATCGTTGACGTTAACTCCTTATCGGTTCGTTCCCCATCTGTATCACCTCCCATTGCATCCATATCTTGATCTAAAGCAATACTTGCAGCCCCTTGCTCCTGTTTCATGTCTTCTCGTAAACTCTTCGAGACAAGAGGAGAGGAAGGATTTTCATCTTCATGACAAGCAGCATTGCGCACATCTGATGTCGCATGATCATTCATATTACAATCAGACATATGTATACTAGATGTTGAACAACCATTCTCGTAAACTCTATCAGAAACAATGCTTTTAGGGACCCCATAAAGCCGTACTATCTCTCTAAACAAATCAGCAACATTAGTGGCATCATCGATTTTATAACATGAATTAAAGTGTGTCATCATTGAAACTCTATCAACAATTATAAAGATTGAGTCCCTATCCCATTTTGACCTAAGCAAACCTAATATAAAATCCATTGAAATGTCTACCATGATTCTTTAGGTATAGGCAAAGGGATATATAAGCCATGTAGTTAAGTCCTAGACTTTGCTTTCCTATAAGGTATATTTATCATTTATGCCTTGCACATCCTTTTTCATTTTAGGCCAATAAAAATGCTCATGCAACACATCCAAAGTCTTAAGAACACTAAAATGCCCTATTAACTTGCCACCATGTGCTTCACGTATAAGTAATTCACACATAGAACTTAATGGAACAATAGAAATAATTCTTTTTAAAGAGATATCCATTAAGTCTATAGAACCTCCCAAAACCTGAAGTTTCACAAGCATTCTAAACATTAGCAAAATCACTATCATCCTTGTACAATTAATTATTTTATGTGTTCAAATCCTAGAAATCTAGCATCTAAAGTAGATAAAAAAACAAAACATACTTGCACGAAAGTGCATCAACCACAATGTTTTCTTTACCTTACTTATACTTGATCATATATGAAAAGCTTTCAATAAATTCAACCCATTTAGCATGTCTTCTATTCAACTTAGCTTGCCCTTTCAAGTGCTTCAATGATTCATAATTTGAATGTATCATGAACTCCTTGGGTCACAAGTAATGTTGTCATATGTCTCTAAAGTTCTTACCAAGGCATAGAGCTCCTATTCAACTTACCATTCAAGGCTACCCTATTAAGTCTCTCACTGAAATATGTAATGGCCTTATATGCTACATCAACACAGTTCCTATACTTATACATGAAGCATCACATTCAATTTCAAAAGCTTTTATAAAGTCTAGCAAAGCTAAAACAGGCTCTGAACAAACTTTATCTTTTAATAAATTAATAACTCTATCATGTTCATCATTCTATTTAAATTCAACATACTTTTTATCAATTTTAGTTAAAGATGATGCCATAGTATTAAAGTCCTTTACAAACCTTCTACAAAAGGTACAATTACTAAGATTAACATACAATTTATCATCACGCAATACGCTAAGTACATTATAAAATGATCAAAATGCTTATTCAAGTTCTTGCTATACATTAAGATGTAATCAAAGTACACAACTCATCTAACATGTCATCAAGCCTAGGGATAGGATGTCTATACATTATTGTTATATTGTTGATGGTGTGACAATTAACACACATCCTCCAAGTCCCATCTTTTTTGGAACAAGTAACACTGGCAAAACACAAAGGCTCATACTCTCACGAATTTACCCCTTCATCATCAACTCATCTACTTGTCTTTGAAGCTTCTTCATCTCCTCAAGATTTCTTTTATAGGCTGGATGGTTAGGAACCGAAGACCTAGGTTTAAGGTCAATCTGATGTTCAATCCTTTTTAGTGGTGGTAATCTGATTAGTACTTAAAAGTGTATTTTTATCAAGGTTTTATATCATCATTTTGCACTTGAAGTACCAATAACTCCTTAACTAAAGCATGTTTTATAATAACATATCTAATAATATAAGATACCTTTAATTTATGGTAAACTTTCATCTTAAATGCAGGCCTATCACATAAATGAAAGAATTGATTGATGAGTTGAAGTACTGAAATTGAAAGGACAAAGAGATGACCAAACTTAGAAAAGAGATGTTGGTGCAGTCCAAACTGGAACATTTTTTGGTAATCAGGTCATATCTGGAGTTGTAGATCTCGGTTTTAGGTCTACTTTATATGGATGGAAAGGTGAGATATAGGCCTACAACTTTCATGAGGAGCCCAAGATTTAACAAGGCCGTTTGCAAGTCCAAATTATAGCAACAATGAAGAAGTCTGAATCTGTCCTGCAGCCCAGACACTGTTCAGTGTTCAGCCCATATCTCGAGTTCTAGAAGTCTAAATAATCTCAAATTATTACCCTGGAAAGATGAGACAATTCCCTAGAACTTTCATGATTGAAGTTTGTTCAAATTATGACGTTATCAATGATGTTTTTGGCAGACAAGAAGATAAGAATTGTCACCAAGTCAAGATGTGGCCACCCATTCATCAATTAGTCAATAAATCAATAGTTCTGAATTTTGGCCTATAAAAGGAGGCATTTGCCATGTATTTAGGCATCTTGGTGTTCAGATCAAGATCATGCTCTTGATCTCTCTTTATATTTTGTAATGCTTAAGTTTTGCTTATATAAATCTCTTGCTTATGCTTTTCATTTCCTTTCCTTGTTTATTTATGTTTTTTTCTTTTATTATGTCTAGCTAGGTTAATTATGTCAAGGTGAAAGGGTACACTAATGGTGTAAGAATAAGTATAATATAAACTTAACATGGACCTTAATGTTGGATACTAACATGATTTATATTTGTTATTTTGTTCACTTTTAATTCTTTGCTTGTTAAATGGTTAATCTAGATTTATGTTGTATAACACTTGGTATAACAAATACTTGGCACTTTCATAGCCCATACTGTATGGTATAACCGACACCTGAGCTATGAAAGGAACTTGATTTGTTATTAACATAAGTTATAATCATGAATGCCTGACAACATTTACAAGTATTAGCATTATTCGAATAAGATAATTAATGTAATCATGTTAACAATTTATAATCTGATTGGAACCTCCTTTATGTGTGTTTTCCAATTGAATAATAAGAGTTTATACTATACTTGTTTGAAATACCATTAGTGGATCCTCTAACCTTGACATTTGTTTTTATCATTGTTTAATTCTCATATTGATCTTTCATCTCAAAGTTCTCATCAACTTCAACTTCTTCTTCTTATTCTTTATTATTATTATTATTACTACTATTATTGTTGTTGTTATTGTGTTGCTATAATTTATACAATTAACCTTCCTGTGGTTCGACCTCGGTCTTGCCGGGTTATTTATTACTTCGACACTCCTACACTTGGGAAAAGACATCAATCTTTTGGTCGTGTCATAATCCAATAGGGGTATCTTTACGGAATACATCATCAAACTCTTGCAAAAAAGTTGCATCCACACTAGGAGAAGTAGAATCGATATTGTTAGTGTTAAAATAAGCCTCCTTATACACAATTCATCGGCATGTTAATTAAAGATATAGATATGATTTGAGCTTCTTTTGCATAAAAATTAGATTGTTTCTTTATTATCATCACACAAGTTTACTTTCTTCACACCTCGGGTTTCACCTCCACTCTCAACCAACCGATTTAATTAATGATTTAGATTTAGATTTAGCTGAATCTAATGGTCTTCTCTCACCATTGTCCTCACGTGAATTTTCACTCTTCCCATCCTCACATTCCCTTTTTAATTTCAGTTGATCATCATCATACACTTGTTTTGGAGAAAGAGGTACAAGAGTGATGATTTTACCATTTTTTAAAATGGGGAACCGGTTTCTAAACCCATCATCAATTACCTTCCGACGGAATTGCCATGGATGCCCCAAAAGTAAGTGACTAGCATGCATAATAAACGCAATCAACACTAGCTTAGTGACCTTCACTTCACCAATTCATTCAACCATTGCAATCTATAAAGCCTAGGATGCTTAATACAACTTAGATTCAATTTCTTCACAAGAGTATCACTAGCTACATTAGCACAACTACCTCCATCAATTATCATGCTACATATCTTGTTTTAGATGTGACATTGAGAGTGAAATATGTTTTCCCGTTGCTCATCTACATCATCTTCTTTAAGTTCCATGTTCAGCACACGCCTTATAACAAAGGTGATGTGAATCTCGTGATCACGTGGTCACGCAACCCACACCCAAAGACACCACTTCCCAGAAAGCCAGGTAAATCAGGTTTGATAGGAGTGTGACATAAAGATAACTTGTACCTAGGCACCAGCACTATTGAAAACAAAGACCCCCACCCAACGAATATTGATTCGCGAACGAGAAGTGATGGCACCACGAAGCCAGTTGTTCTTCGATAAGTTGTTTTCAGTTCTTTAGAGAACCAAGGAAGGGAGCATTAAGTGAAATCTAGTGATGTGGATCAGCCCATAAACACAAGTACGGACCCTTTACATGTGTGAAATAGGCCAATAACTCTGTCCAAGACAAAGGCATTGAATGCATTGGTTTTAAAGGTTTTGACCAAGTCAGATTTGACGGGTCCATTGGAGCATTAAGTGAAGGCCTTAACACATCTTATCCATGTGCAAGAGGGCCCATTGCGCTTATTTTAATATCGTTTGCTGGAGGTTTTAATTTGAGGTTTAATTATGCTGCAAACTAATCATACAAGGGGTTTGAGTACCTAAACATAAGAGAACAACCTATAAATTGAGATTTGTTGTTTGATTTATATCAAAATACTAAATATTGAATTTGAGGTCATTCTGATATCGCTTGATCTGGGTTTCAATTATGGTATGTAAAAATTACGTAACATGTCAGACTTGTGTCAAGATCCAAAACGAGATTCTTATTATTTGTTTTTGTCCAAATCTTTTTTGTGGCAGGAGTAAACAAACATCTTTTTGAATGACAATTTCTTTGTTTTGTTTTTCAAATTTTTGATGCTATTGATATATTTTGGACAATAACAAAAAACAAAATATAATGATTTTTTTATATGCCACAAATTCAAGGAGAAGAAGACTTTGGATAATAAGGAATTTTTTTGTGAAATAAAAAAGAAACAAAAATTTTAGAAGTATATAACTTGATTAATGGAGCCAAGCTTTGATACCAAATGAGATTTCATAATAGTGTGACAAGATCTCATGGTCCAGCAACCTATACGTTAAGACAAATTCTCGAAAGGCCAAGTAAATAAGATTTGATAATAGTGTGACATAAAAATAATTCGTAATCCTCAACCCAACGAATATTGATTAGCAAATTAGAAATATAAGTGGAGATGCGAACCTCGTGATCACGTGCACACGCAACCCACACATAAAGACACTAATTCTCGGAAAACCAAGTAAATCAGGTTTGATAGAAGTGTGACATAAAGGTAACTTGTACCTAAGCACCAGCACTATTGAAAATGAAAAACCCCCACCCAACGAATATTGATTCGCGAACAAGAAGTATTAGGATGACGCCACGAAGCCAGTTGTTTTTCGATAAGTCATTTTCAGTTCCTTAGAGAACCAAGGAAGGGAGAACCAACACACAAGTACGACAAAGAAGTTTAGTTTATTGAATTGAAAATTGTGCAACCTTACATGTTTGGTTATGCCTTTATTTATACTGACTCTAGACTTAAAAAAACCGTAATGAACCCCCCTTCTAAATATGCTCACTTACAATATGAAGCCCACTTACAATTGACTCAAATAAGTAATAATAACCCAAAGACTAAGAAGAAATTAAAAAAAAACAATAAAAATCCGAAAATTACCATTCTAAATATGCTCGAATCAAATTTGTCACCCTGAAGAAATCCCAAATAAACTAGGAGAAATCTGATTTGAAAAATTTGTGTTGCTGCCCCCTTTGATGTCCTTGATTAACTTGGATTTTCTTGTTTAACTTGGACAAATAAGAAAAAAAATTTTCCTCCTTTGTTGCTGATTTAATTACTTTCCTTCCTAAATTAGGAAAGGCATTAAATAATCCTCTCCTCTTTAGGAATAAGATCTGGCCAACTTTCTTAATTTGGAGAATAAATTGCTGACTTTCTATCCATGTAGCATTAGGAAAAAACAAGCTTAACAAGGCTGGTATTGGGCCGCACACATCAGGCCCTTATTCCACATGAATTGGGCTCTTTTTGAACATGAATTAGATGAATTAAAGGGTGTCCTTCATGCTCTTTAAATGTCCTAAGCCTCTCTAGGTCTATTTTGCTCAATATGTTCGGAACAATCCATTTAATGCTGCTTTAATCTTCTTCGCCCTAGCTCTTGTAATTGGCACCTCCAATGGACCTTTGGCATGATTACATTTGGTGTTGGGCTGATCCTCATCATCCCCTCTCTCTTCAAAAGGATTCAACCACGAATCATCATCTACTTCAAATAGAGTAAGATCAGAAACATTAAAGGCAGCACTAACACCATACTCACCTGGCAAATCAACTTTATAAGCATTGTCATTGATCCTCTCAAGGATCTAAAATGGCTCATCTCTTCGTGATTGTAGCTTTGATTTCCTATGGGCCGGAAATCTCTCCTTGCGCATATGCACCCAAACCCAATCGCGGGCTGAAAGACAACATGTTTGCGCCCCTTATTGGCTTTGGTTGCATACACACAATTCCTCTTTTCAATCTGTTGCCGCACACTCTCATGGATAGTGTCTTCACCACTTGTGCTTCATGATTACCATCCAAACTAACCCTTTCATCAACATCCAAATAAATTAAATTCGTTGGAGTTAAAAGGGTTAAATCCATACACAATTTCAAATGGTAAAAATTCAATAGTAGAGTGCACATTACGGTATATGCAAACTCTATAAATGGTCTTAGGGACCCCGTGAAGCCATGGTATCTCCTTAAAGAACAAATCAACAATGTTAGTTGCATCATCGGTTTTATGACATGGAATGAAATGTGCCATCTTTAAAAGCCTATCAACAACTACAAAGATGGAATCCCTACCCCATTTTGACGTAAGTAAACCTAAGATGAAGTCCATTGAAATGTCTACCTATGGTTCTTTCGGTACAGGCAAAGAGGCACATCTTTTTTCATTTTAGACAAATAAAAATGCCCATGCAACACATCCAAAGTCTTAACAACACCAAAATGCCCCATCAACCCCCTAAAACGAAGTCCATTGAAATGTCTAACTATGGTTCTTTCGGTACAGGCAAAGGGACACATCTTTTTTCATTTTAGATCAATAAAAATGCCCCTGCAACACATCCAAAGTCTTAACAACACCAAAATGCCCCATCAACCCACCTCTATGTGCTTAATGTACAAACAATTCACGTATATCACTTAAGGGAACACACAAATGACTTTCTTTAAACAAATATCCATCAAGTCTATAGAACTTCCCAAAAGCCGAAGTTTCGCAAGCATTCTAAACATTAGCAAAATCACTATCATCCTTGTACAATTCTTTTGTGTGTTCAAATCCTAGAAATCTATATGTCGTTTTTCAGTTCATTAGAGAACCATGAAAGGGAGATTATCTCACCAACACACACACACACACAAAGTGCGGCAAACAAGAAGTTTTATTAATCTGAATTGTCCAACCTTACATGTCTTGTTATGCCCTTATTTATAGTGATTCCAAACTAAAATAAAACCTAATGGACCCCT
>Ga0325414_1009261_pt1 | contig 10391 bp, 1 predicted proteins | sample PopdelMetagenome_8_FD_206183 | JGI IMG/M metagenome (GOLD analysis project Ga0325414, IMG submission 206183) | Populus deltoides microbial communities from Bellville, Georgia, United States - Leaf-PdKOR-R3 | ecosystem: Host-associated > Plants > Phyllosphere > Phylloplane/Leaf | place: USA...
GGTTTGAATTAATCCAATTCAATTGGACTGAAATAGAATTAATTAGACTGAATTAATTGGAATGAAACTGATGAGATTGAAACGATGTTATATAAATACTCATTTGGTGCTCGGAATATTTTCTCCTTTTCTTTAGTCTTTGGCTTTTAATTTTTCCAACTTTACTCAAAGAGGGCTAAATCTTGAATTCTATTTCAATTTAATCTCTAAATTAATCTTTCTAATTTAGCTTTTTTTCTTAATTTAGTTCTTGGTTTTTCAAATTCTTGCAATTTTAACGGAATTTGTTTTCTTTATGATTACTTCCCTAATTGAATCAATTTAGACCTTTAGATTTAACCATTTGATTGCAAATTCATCCTGAGTTTCTAAGATTATACAATTTTACCAAATTAACTCTCAATTTTTATTTTTTTCTTAAGTAAGCCTTCAATTGATTTATAACTTTGTTATTTGTTTCAAACTCATCCTTAAATTTTCAATTCCTTTCGATCTTAACCATATTAAACCAATTTAAGTCAATAATTTAATTCCTCTTCAATTCAACCCTCGAATATGACCTAAAAATTCCAGAACTCTATTTTTACATGTGATACTTAATTATTGTTCTAATTTCAATCCTAACTACATTTTATTTTTTGTCTTCTTAATTTTATTTTTGTATTTTTTTGGTTTATATATGTATATTTTATTTTAAATTTTTTAACTCACAAAAATTAAATAAAAATGACGCAAATAAGGAAATTATCAATATTAACTAAATTTACTAAAAGACATATTTTTTTTGGATGTTTTTTCTAATTTTTGCAATATACAAAAATAGGGGTTAAAACATGGGTTATGAAAAGGTATATAATGGTTGAATTTTTTTTTATTAACATTCCCATTTCAAAAAAACTAAAAGGGATCAGAGTTTCACTTTACACAGAAAATCATTACACTATGAATTGAAACAGTGTAATAATGGTTTTACCCTTCTAAAAAAACTATTCGACTGACTATTGGCGGTATAATGATCTTTTTGCAAGGTCTATTAGTCATTATTAGATTGGTTGAGGACAACTTGATCTTTTTATATTTTTAAAGCACAATAAAATATGTAAATTATCCTTAAAATCTGATTTTATTAAACTAGAGTCCAGAGATGTTAAAATCAGATTTTATTAAACTGGTGTTCAAGGTTTTTTTAAATTTTTATTTTTTAAAAACATAGTAAAATAACTAAATTACCCTTATTTTTTTTTCTTTAACTAGCATCTAGGAGCTTTTTGTATTTTCAATATGTTTTTTTAGTTATAATCAAGTTGAGTCAGAGGCAATTTGATATTTTAATATTTATAAAATATTATTTTAAAAAAAATAGTTAGTGCATGCATTGCACGCTACAGTACTTCTACTACTTCGCAATTTTCATGCAACACTTGCGGTGGATTCCGACTGCCAAAGATGGCCTTCTCTTGACATTGTTAAAATCATCTTGGCATCCCTCCCTTTTTAGGTGGTGTGTGTAGCTTATTAACCTCTAGTTTAGCACCGACAACCTTTTTTTATTTTCACTCTTCTTCTAAATTTTCACGTCTAACCATTTAAATTTTCACCTTCCAATTTATTTTTCCTTCAAATTCGATCTTTTTTTTTTATTACTATTTGTTATATTTCAAATCATTTAGAAAACCATATTTGTTTTTTCAATTTTGTTCATGTATCAAATTTAGTCTTTGTTCTTTTATTGTTATTTATTATATTTGAGATAATTTTTAAAATTGGATTCTTTTAATGATTTCGTCCTTATTTTTTATTGCTTTTTTTTTTACTTTCATAATTTTCTTAACTTTCTAAAAAAAATTCGATTTCATTCTTCAACATTAAATTAGTTGGGAAATGAAAATAATAATTGAGTCAGGGTCTAGGATTTCATGAGTTATGACTGTGGGAGATTCACCCAAGTTTAGGAAATTCACCTAAGTTTGCTTTATTTTTTTTGAACTCATGATTTTTCAGTTTCGTTCTTCATTATTTACTTAATAGGAGATTGGGCTCCATTATTATTATTATTATTATTATTATTATTATATGCTTTTTATAGGATTGTTTTTAGTAATTTTATAAAATATCTGGATTATTGTGGGTCTTTTTATTTATCGTACTTTGTTAAATTTAGCTCTTTTTAAAGAAATTTTGTTTTTGAATTAAATTAAATTAATTAATTAAATATAAGTATAAGATATTCACTTTATGATGTTTTATTTGTTTTGATTTCTGGGTCATTGCTCTAATAGCGTGTGTGACCTCTTTTAGTGCTGTCATGCAGCCTTTCATAGTTGCATTATAATTGTTTCAATAAGTTCTTTCTAGTAATGAGACGGTATCCACGGTAGAGTGACAATGAATCTCCATATAGCTTTTCTTTCTTCTCCTTCTGAGTATAATATTGATAGCTTGTTTTTTTATAGTTAATTTTTTTTGTTCGCTTTATTTATTATTAATGTTTTTTTAATCATATTATTAAATTACCTAAGATTATTGAATCTAACCAAGTCGATAACCTAGGTCTCATATTGTTTTTGCTTCTTTTAAAAAGTTGGTGTCACTTGAACATCTTCTTGTTACATTAAAAAAAATTTAACTTGACCCGTAACATAGCTCAGGTCAACTATCTAGTAAAAACCTATAATATCATTTAAGAACCATAAAAAATAAAGATAATTTAAATTTCATGTTAAACATTTTTTAATATTGCATTTCAATCAAAATTTAAAAAACAATTGGAAAAATTTAAAAAGTGGCAAAGCATCCAAACCAAAAGGATGGGACTTGTGGTTTTGAAAACAAAACATCTAGTTACTAGAATAGAAAATGCTTCAAGAAAAAAAAACTGATATGATGTAGTGTTTTGTATGAAGAGATATGATGTTTTTCTTATAGTTATTAAACTCGATCTGGGGATTGATTCGGTTAAGGGGTCGAGTCCTAAGTTACATGGGTTGATCCGGGTCAACCATGAAAAATTTAAAAAAAATATTTGAAGTTTCAATATTTCATATGAAAAAAATTAAGAAACAATCCATGTAAATATAGGCTATATATATTGTAAATAATGCAGTTTAAAAGATTATTTTAAAATGTTTTTTATTTCATATTAAAAAGATACTAAGATATCCTTTTAAATTGAAGTATTTAAACCAAAAATATTTTTTATTCTACATTGAAAAAACATAACTTTTTTCTTGTGAATATATATCATATATACTAAAGGGTTTCAAATCTTAAATTGAAAAAATAATTTTTTTCTTATGAAGATAGAATATATATTTAAAAGAGCTTCAAATCCACATTGAAAAAAATAAAACATTCTTCTGATATTTATATAGTGAACTTCGAAAGGGTTAATAATCAACTAAAAAATATGAAAAAAGAGGGTCTCTGACTAGGAGAAAAAAAATATTTGAAAAAAAAATGGGTCTCTACGGGTTTTGCCTTGGTCGCTCGAGTCACGGGTTGACCCAGGAGGTCGATCGAATTTGACTGTTTTTTAGCTCTTGTCGATCTTTTACCTTACCCGGATCGGTTTAGCCACCGGGTCAACCTGTTGGACCGGTCTAGGTTTAATAACTATAATTTTCCCTCATTTATTTATTTATTTATTTATTATAATTGTTTGTAATTGGAATTTGTAATTAAAATTTAGGAATGAGCTTGAGGTAAAGGGGATTCTCATCTTTATCCTTTTCCTCATGCACACACAACCCCTGTTCCTTGTCCACCTCCTGATCGGCTTCACCATCAAACGGTCCAGGGGACTTCTTTGTTTTTGCAAGTGACCCTCCAACCTCCACCTCCAGTCTAGGGGCGGAGGGCAATAGGGACTAGGTGGAACCAAAATTTAAAAAGAAATGAGAAACTAAAAAATTAGGAGGAAAAAGAAAATAATTAACCGTCTCATCCTTGCCGGGGATCTTTCTATCACTTGTTTTCGCACGAGTGTGGTCCTAGACTTGATTCCCATTGAAGTACAAAATACATCAATGACAAATATATTTTCTTTGTCCTTTTCCGTAATTACAAACACAGAATTCTCTAGTTCCTTGAGTCTTTTTCCGCGGGAATTGTTTTGAAATCTTTTTTAAATTAATTATATAATAATAAAAATTCAGGAAAAAAAAAACAATGAATAAAAATATAAAGGAAAAATGTCCTTTTTTTTTAATTACCAACATAGTTCTCTAAATAAAAGGTAACAACAATCTGAAAAACAATATCCATGCAAATTATAATGATTTGAACTAAACGTGAAAGGCATTTATTTTTAATCAAAACCCCTAATTATTTTTTAATTTAAAATAATCAGGAAAACAATATATCTAAACTACATTTTCTTACCAATGCATTTATTTTTTTAACAAAATATTTTTTTGTCATAAATATTTTTTTCAATTAAAAAACTTTGAAAAGGAAGTTTCAATAAAAAAACACATTGGAAATCATGTCTTGCTATTTTTATGCAATCAAAGAAAAAAAAGAATACTTAATCTGAGAGAATTAGTGAACAAATTTCTATTAAGGACATAAAAAAATATAAATTTTATTTTTATATAGTATTTATAACCACAAAAGTTTGAACAAATCTTACATGCTATGTTCATATATAATAATTAATAAAATGACTGCTAATATTATTAAAATAATGCTATAATATTATTTGAAAATAACAATAAAACTGAATTGTATTTAATGGAATAATATCCTAGCTATAATTTTAATTATTTATTATAACAAATTTTAATTAAATTAAAAGAAAAAAAAGTTATAAAGAAGTGTATAAAAAGAGCACTTGCTAATATTATAAAAAGATCCTATAATCTTATTAAAAAAATGTCAAAATTGAATTGTATTTAATGCAATAATATCCTAAATATAATGATAATTATTTTATTATAATGAATTATATATATATATATATATATATATATATATATATATATATATATATATATATATATAAACACAACAAAGGGCTTTATAAAAAGAGTCTAGGTTCCTAGCCCAATGCAAATAAGACTAGATGCGTGTGAATCTACAAAGTAAGGCCTGCATGCCTAGCTTTTTTTTTAAAGAAAAAAAAAACCAAAGCATATAACGTATTGTCTCTTGGTAAAGATTTTGTTTATTTTTAGATGCATGGAAAATTAGGGTTTGTCTTCTAAGATAAATAAATAAAAAATAGTTTATTAACCAAAAAAAATTTCGATTTTGTTCATTTTTTTTTTATAAATGTGTTTTATACTACCAATTTCATTCTATATCATTAAATTGATTTCTAATTGAATTTTAAAATTTGATCAAATACCTTGAATTGCCAAGAACATGCAAAGATAAGAAAACGTAAATACTTAAAATGTCATAAAAATTGTGTAAAAAAATAAAATTGAAAAAAAAAGTTTATTAACCAAAAAATAATAATTATTAAAGTTCACGATGAACCATGAGTGTGTGTGGTACTAGTGTTTTAGTTTTATTGTGTAATATATGCAGTGGTCTGTATCTCTCTGTCACTCTTTTTTCCAAATAAAAAAAACGGATGAGATTATGAAGTATTCTCGATCCGTTTGGTTTGGTTGACTAGACAGCACGGATGATCCCAAAGGAGATCACAATTATCCAGTCATATATGGCGAAGGGTCCTACTGGTCCCCTCACCACTAAGAGTGGATCGGTTACAGTTGTCAACTACTGGTTCGTGAATAATAATGCTCTGACCAATCACTGCCTCCAGCCTGGCAAGGTAACATGCTCGATGCTTTTTTCGTGCACCCATCTTCCATCCCACGTGCCCAGCTCCTATCCTCGACGTGGTTTGTATTTGGAAATAATACCATTTCGGTGCTTCTTGGTTGTGAAGTTTAAAATAAATTAAACCCTGCAGACAAAAAAAAAAAAGCTAGAAACCTTGTCTGTATTTTTCATGAGTATGAGTTGTACTGCTATCCATATTTAAATAAAATAAGAACAATAGAAATAAACATAATCATAATGACAATAACAATTAATTAATAAAATTATAATAATATAATCAAATGGATGACGTTACTAGAAGAAGGAAAGGGATCAATATGAAGAGTGCTGAGAGGAATATCGAATATCCTCCCTCGTCTCAAGATTAATGTTGTTGGATCAAGCAAGGCCTTAGCAGCGTATACCAACAACGACCTCCACAGGGAGGATGAATGATGCTAAAATATATCCCCGTGACAGACCATCTAGCACGAAACAGACGAAGATATTTAGAAACAGAGAGCTGATCAGCTCTGTTATTTGTTCTCATTTTTTTTTATTATTATTAATCACAAAATACAGTTTATTAAAATAATATTTTATTTTTTTTCTAATTTTTAATTTTATCTTTTAACATTATATTTATTAGAAATCAAACGTCATGATTTAGTTCGGTTTATTTTCTATAGGATTATTGTAGTTTCATAATTCAAATTACGAGTTTTAAAGCTAACCTAATTTAATCGGATTTTTTTATCTTTTTTTTAATTAATTTTTTTTAATTTCATTATTTATCATTTAGATTGATTGAGAATTAAACTTCATAATTTGTTTCAATTTACTTTATATAAGGTTATCCTTGTCTCAAAACCCGAGTCAAGGGTTTAGTGATTAAACCGAGTTAACTCGAGTTTTTTGTTTTTTTGGTTTTAATTGATTTTATTTTCAATTTCATCATTCAATTTTGGATTAATTAGGAATTGAGCTTCATGGTTTGTTTTGATTTGTTTTTTATTGGGTTATTCCGGTCTCATGATCCAGGTTTGACAGGTTAACCCGAGTTGACTCGAGTTTTTTTAATTGATTTTTTTAATTTTATTTTTTAACATTGAGTTGATTGAGAATTGATGTTAATATATTTTTTAATTTCCTTTATATTAAGTTATCACGGTCTCATGACCATGGTCATATATTTTACATGTTAACTTAGGATGACCTAGACCGACTGTCATCTCAATATTTTTTTAAAATTATTTTATTTTAGTCAAATTATTTTTTTAGTATTTTCAGATCATTTTAATATGCTAATTTTAAAAATCAATAAAATATTATTTTAAATAAAAAATATTTTAAAAAACAATCATCACCCTACCTAAGTCATTATAAAAATAAGAGTGACAGCATTTCATGGGACCATTCTTTCTCGTAATTTGCACAGTGCAGTAGGGCCGGAAGAACTGAAGTATATCCTTTGATGACGTGGGAACTAAGAATTGGATTGGAATGGCTTTTAACAACTCAAACCTACAGAACCTCGTGAGGTATCCTAAATATTTTGCAAACACAAAAAGAAGAGGTCAATTGGAGCCGAGAAAGTGACTCCAAAACCTCACGATCATTAGTGAAATTACCGAATTACTTCGAACACGTTGAATTAATTCCCAGAGTTGCCCTAATCCCTCTTAAATTATTATTTGTTTAGGGCTTTCTTAATTTTGAAGGCTCATCTGAGGTAGCAAACAAAATCCCTAATCAGACGACATAATTAATATGATATCAAATCTTAAAACGATAGAGACAGCTCAATCTTGAATAAAAATACCGAACGACCTGCATTGCTAGTATTCTCATAATCTCATTTGAGATTTCTTTTTATGTAAACAACTTGAACAAGATCAAGACAAGTAGATATAAACTATTTATTTTAATTGATTTTCTTTTTCTTTTTAATGAATTAATTCTTACAAAACTTTACTTGTGATGTTATTTTTCTCACTCCACAAGTTCTTATATATATATATATATATATATATATATATTTCATTGAAATAACAAATGTAATCTATTTTGCATTAAAAATTTATAATTGTAATGGAGAATCGTCTCCGGCCAAAATGTGGAGGTGTTTGTGAAGGCGGCAGTGCAATATAAGGATTAGGAGGAGTTTGTGAAGGCGGCAGGAGCATCCTCCTTTTTCATAGACCTATATCACCATCCTGACTTGAAGGATTTATAACTTTTTAGATAGAATCTTGAAAATATAAAATCTGTTCATGAAATATTATTTCGTAATATGTTTAGAAAGAGTTATGGTATGTAGATAACATATTACTCACGTTGTCAAACAATCTTCCTCAAACTTAAATACAAAAATAAAAAGAGGAGGATGCTAGGATTTAATTGATACCGCATTATGTATTCACAATAATATAAATGAATAGTTTTAACTTAAATATAAATAAATTATATATAGGTTAAACCGGAAAGAAAATAAAAATATTATTCCATTCTTAATAAATAAAACAAAATAACATTATATTTCTTAACATCTCTTCTCAAATTTACGATGCGGCAGCTTCAAATATTAAGAGCTTGTCAACTAAAAAAAAACAGGAAATAGAATGTGACTTGGTAAAGAAATCTGCAAAGAGTATGCAATCAATCTTAGTGTGTTTAGTTCGTTCATAAAAAATCGAGTTATGAGCAATCTGAATAAAACTTTGGTTATCACAATATATATGAGTAATATGAGAAATGAAAAATCTCATATCTACAAGTAGTCAACGTAACGAAACAATTTTTTTGGTAGTAGATATCATAACATGATAGAAATAATATATTGTTTCTTGCTTTTTCAGAAAATAAAAGAATCACCTAAAAAAATACAGAAACCAGTAACAAACTTGTGATATGTGGGATCACTGTCATTATCAGTATTAGAGTATGCAAGTAGAGCCAAGAAAGAGGTGGATGGAAGTCAAATACTTTAAAAGATTATACCCCGAATATATCACAAAATACAAATAACAATTACCTAATGAATGGTAGTAAAAGAAATAAAAACTAACAACATTAAGCAACAAGTGTAGTTTTTAGGGGAGGAGAGAGAAAAGAAGAAAAAAAAACCTCAATAACAACAAACTACCTTACCACCGCTGACATGCATCACACTAATAGAAAGAGAACGTGGTAACACTTCTAACGACATGACAAAAGAGCATTTTTAACTATCGGGAAGCACCGCACATGCTACCCAAAGTGTATAAGCGCTTTCCATGTGCCAACATATGACCCTTACATGCTAATAATTTTTTCCTTTAAAATAATATTTAATTTATGTAAAAAAACAAAACTCTCCTGCAAGAAACTGCTAATAACAAAAAAAATCATAGTAAAAAGATTAAAAGGTGGTGGACACATGTTTTAATTTTTTTGATTTCAATAATAAAATTGTTATTTAACTGTGTTTTAAAAAGTAAAAAGATAAAAATTCCCTTGTTTATAAGTTTATTATTATTTTTTAACTTTGAGGGTATTTAAAGTATTTTATTATACTTAAAAAAATTATAAAAAACACGTATATGCTACATCAATCCTCTAATAACTAATGAGTTGGGAATGAAATATCCCCATTACCAAGACAATTGATTTTTTTAAAAGAGTAAAATAATAATTACACTTTCATAATAAATAGTAATCTAAGTCTATGTGTACAATAATTTTTCCTTTCAATATATATATATATATATATATATATATATATATATATTTGGTTTTAGTGTCTCTTATCCAAACTTATATCCCACTGCTTCTCTACAGACAAGCACATGGTGTCTTGTACGGCAAAACTTATCCAAGCATTCTATTCATACTCATTTATCTTATAAAAAGTTTAAAGTTCAAAATGTGATATTTATAAAAATAAATATATATTAATGAAAACATAAAATAAAAGAGATTAATTATTTGGGAATTAATAATTTTTTTTTACATTTTTTTAAAAATAAATAAAGTATTTAAAATACAGCTTCAAGATATATAAAATAAAATAATGATATATTTATGAAATTAATCAAATGTATTAGTGAATAAGAAGATATTCAAGAATGTATGAAATATTAATTGAATATATTAATAAGTATTCTCAAACAAATATATAAAAAATAAAAAATAAAGAAATTATTTTTTCAAAAATATATAAAAAATTAAAAAATACTATTTTATTAATTAGATGAAAGAATTATATATATATATATATATATATATATATATATATATTACGTCATCCTGTACTTGTTGACTCAAAGCACATAGTTGCGTAGTTCAGTTTCAGTCGCACTAACATTTCAATTTCCTCCATTTATGATTTATCTCCTTTATAAAAAGAAAAGAAAAGGAAAGAAAAGAACTAATTATTATTTTAGGAGACATCATTATTAAATATTCGATATTTCGAGAGACTGGGCAGAGAAGACAAAATCCACCCCAGCCGCTCGTTACGTGTCTCGTAGTTAAACAACCACGTGTCAATAACATGGCCCCCAGCTTTGTTGTACCTATATACAGTGATGTTTCATCTGCAGGCTTCAAGACGATTATGTTTTGAATATTTGTAAATA
>Ga0325414_1009262_pt1 | contig 10390 bp, 5 predicted proteins | sample PopdelMetagenome_8_FD_206183 | JGI IMG/M metagenome (GOLD analysis project Ga0325414, IMG submission 206183) | Populus deltoides microbial communities from Bellville, Georgia, United States - Leaf-PdKOR-R3 | ecosystem: Host-associated > Plants > Phyllosphere > Phylloplane/Leaf | place: USA...
ATTATTCCCTCACTGAGTTGGTTGAACTCACCCCTCATTCTTAATATTATTTCAAGTTCTTAGTTTCTGATAGCAGTTGGACTTTGTTGAGTGTTCCTGCTTCTTCAGTTTTGGTCGGTATGCCTTGTTTGTTTTGCGAGGCTTTCCTTTTAGTTTTGATTTGTTGTCTTAGACGCTCCACTATTACCTTGTTTTAATTAAGTTTGGATTTTGATAATATAATGAGTATTATGGATTATTGTTTTTGTTTTAATTACTGATGAGGAGTTTTAAACTATCTTTTGGTTTCATCAGTTTTGAATAATATAATATTTCTAAAGATTATGAAATGCTGCGTATTTTTGAATAAATTGTTCTTTTGATATATCTGTTATGAGGCTTAGCGTAGGTGAGGTGTCCTTTCGACACCGCTCCTGCGTTGCCGGTCATGGACCCGGAATTCGGGTCGTGACAATTTCTTTATAAGTTTATGATTCACCATAATCTGTATGTAGAATATAATTCAGAGAAAATATGAACCATTATACAGGTTTCACAAATCTTACCAGGATATGATTTACACGGTTTTGAATCTACTTATAGAACAATGAGTAAGGATATGCTTGATTCTTCTTGTAGAGCATCTAAGCTTTTGCTATGCACCATAATCCTAAAAAAACCATTAAAGCTTAAAAACTTAGGCTTTTCCATAACTGTATTAGTTATATTTTTTGTTGTATTAGATATATCTTTATTCAAAATTTTCTCATTAAAGATCACATCCCTAATTCTGATTATTTTTCTATTTTGGTCATCCTAAAACTAAAACCCAAATTATTCATCTTTATAGCCTAATAAAGAAACATTTTTTTTAGATTTGACATGAAGTTTCTTTGATCATCATAATCTATATGAATGTAAGAAACTCTCCTAAAGAACTATAGGTGAGAAAGTCTTACTTTTTTCCTCTTTAGACTTCCTCAGGTAATCTGTATTAAAAAAGAATGGATAGTCCATGACTGATCATGTAAACTACAGTGTGAACTGCATCAGTATATAATGTTTAAGGTAACCTCTATTGCAACCTTATGCTTTTAGCTTGTTCATTAATGGTCCTATTTATTTGCTTAACAACACCATATTGTTATGTTATGTCTAAAATGATCTTATTTATCCTAATACCATTGGTGGCACATACTTCTTAAACCCTCCATCAATGTATTCTTTTTCATTATCATATATCAAGTATTTTAGTTTCAAACCTAATTTAGCATTAACCATGACCTTCCATTTCTTGAATATCTCAAACATATAAAATTTAATTTTTAGAAAGTAAGTTCATGCTTTCCTATTGAAGTTGTCCTTTGTATCAACATCGTAACATACCCATCAAAAAAACAAATTTAGTTTTTTTAGAAATGGGGTAAAAAATGGAAGGAGAAGTTACCACCTCATATTATGATCACTAAGAACCCTAACTAGTTTACAGAGTTCTAAGATAAGTGAATGATTATGCTAAATGGAATATATTATCACCTCAAAATCATTCTACCTAAGATAAGTCACATTGTTACTCTTTTCTTCTATTCTTATTAGTTTATGTACCTTTTACTAGTGGTCCATCTATAAGGGTGATAATAGATTTATTGTTGTGAGTTAAACATTGGATGAATATTTGGACTTAAGCCTAACCATTATAAAACTTGATAATATTTTCCACTTCTAGTTATTATTTTTTTTAATAATACTTGGTGAACTGACATGTTCACAACTAGTGATTCGTGATTGTGATCTATGACCAATAGTTTATCAAGTCATGTCAATGAATAACCAATTGGTTTATGTTAGGCTCATTGAACTCAACTTAGATCATAAAAAAAAGTCCATAAATAATATCTTGTTAAGGTTTCTTTATCCTATCGTTCTTAGAATATTTGTTGAATGTGTGAAGATTATATGCCTCAATCATATTCATTAGTGACCATTATGAGTTCATCTACTTGGAATAGGATCTAGTGACATGAAGGTCCTTTATAAACTAAATTATTTTGATAGTGACCTTTTTAGGGTCTATTTTTCATTCAATTTAATAACCACTTTCTTATGATTTAGTTTTTTGTTGGTTACCATCATTAATATTGGTACATACTGGTGCTATAACTCTTGTATGTACTACTACAGTAACTGGACAACTTATTTAAATCCAGGATATTCATATCACACATAAATAAATTACCTTGTCACCTTCAATTGATATCTAAGAGTAATGACCTTTAAGGGTTCACTTACATTAGGAATTGTTGATGGATGACTTATAAAAAAAGTTTGATACATTTCAAAAAAAGATTTTAATTTTTAAAAATTAAATTACAAGCTGAATGTGTTACTTCCAACTAACGTTCAAAGTAAGTCTTATTATAAGTTTATTTGCCTTAAACATTGTAGGTGAATAACAATGATATATTTTTATTGAAGATTAAGCAAACATGATTTAGAAAAGAAAGTATTTATGAAAACATTAGAATGTTTGAATTTTAATGTGGCTGAAAACATTAACGAATTTAGTAACTAAGATACAAAATCCATCGGACATGAATATGCATGCATAAATGAGAAAACATTTTCTTATGTTATTTAAATCAAATAGTAATGCGAATATACTTATCACACATATATGAAGTGATATTATAATATTTGAGATAAATATGACATGAACAAAAACACATAAACTAGCATGATGCTACTTGAGGGACTCAACTAAAATGCAAGCACAAAAATCAATATGATAGTAAAACTTATTCAATAAAAAACATCATCGATACACATCAAAATCAATAACAAATCAAAACAATCATTCAAAAAATATTTGGGGTTCAAAATTGACCTTTAAGGAATGAGAAAAGGTTTGGAAAGCTGTTGGAATAGTTAAGGGCAATGCTAGACAATGTTACCGCTACTACTATTGTTTCTTATGCATTTTCTATCTGTATTTAGAGCATCGACATCATACAATTTAGAGTTAAACCCTTTATAAAAGTTGTATATATACGTTAAATATTTCTAACTTATCTAAGTTTACTTCTTTCTAACTTCTATAACTTTATATAGAGGCTAAAAACTAAAATAGGATCTGAGTTGCAGTGAACGTCTTGATAGATTCTAATTTCTTTGTTTTAGCAATGTTTTAAGCTTTAAAATGGCAGAACTTGGTTTTGGACTCTTATATAAGTTTTAGAACTATGTCTTATCTTTCTATCAAGTGAAAAATTGCCTAAAATCAAGGTGTGTAGCTCTATTTATGACCCAAACACTAAGACGTGTTCTGGTTTGGATAGAGTTTTCAAAGTTGTTTTTACGGGGGTTTTGGATAGAGTTTTCAAAGTTGTTTTTACGGGGGTTTCAACTAGAGTTTTTTTGGGTTGTATAATAATCTTTGGAGGCTAGTTTCTAGGATAAAAAAAAATAGAGAAGAGGGGTTAGAAAAATAGAGGAAATGGTGCTGAAAATGGTAAAGAGAAAGATAGGTTGTCACCATAGTGAGGAGTGAAGAGTTGATTGTTTTCTCTATCTCTTTTTTATGGTAGAAGCTTTTCTTTCAAATTCCAGCACACTTTCTATTCCTTTTCTCTCTTTATCTCTTGGTAGCTAGGGTTTTTGGTGGAAGAAATAGGGTTAGGTATTTTATATGAGAGAGATAAGCTTAAGTTTTTTTTATATAGTGACTCCCTCTTTCTCTATAATTCACTCATTTATTTATAACCCATATATTTTGTTATCTTTTCTTTAGTTACTTGATCCCCATGTAACTTTATTTTGTTTGGGTCCTTTATTTCTCTTATTTTACACTTTAGCCCATTTGACTTTTACCATTTTCTTTTTCTTTTTAATTATTGGTCCCTATGCAACTTCATTTTATCTTGATCACTCATTTTCTTGTTTTTAACTTTAGCTGGTTCTCTATTTTGCTCCATATTTTTATTAATCATTATGTTATTTTTTTTGTATCTTGGTTTTTGTTTTTTGAAAAACAATGGTAACATCAATTTGATAAAAAAATAATAATTAAGAAATATGAAATGGATGCAAATACATCAAAAACATATATATTTTTTAATTTGATTTTCTTGAGAGGACATTAACAAGAGAAAAATAATTTAAAATTACAAAAAAGCATGTGAATGGCTGAAATGCATTTAAAACATTTTTGTTCTTTTTTCTTTTTCTTGGACTTTTAGAAAATATTTTGAAAAGAATGGATAAAAAATTAGGTTATCACATTATCGATGAAGGTAATATAATACCGAGAACCTCTAAAAGATGTCATTAGAGAAGGTCCTCGTAAATTCATGTGAACCAATTCTAATTTTCTAAGTCTTAATGCCCTGCCATCCTTTATGAATCCAAGTTTCTTCTACTTTCATAGAATGCATCTCTCACATATGTCTATATTAACTAACTTTAGCTCTAGTAGTATTCTTTTTTACAAAAATAGTTTCATCCCCTTCCGACACATATGACTTAGTCTGAATTGCTATATTTTTACTTGATTTTCAACTTTAATAGAAACAATGGTATTTCCTAATCTTGATATCATAAATAAGGTGCTCATTTTCTTACCATGAGCTAAAATCATTGCTCTATTTGAAATATTTCATGTGCCTTCTAAAATATTTACTAAATGACCAATGTTATCAAGTTGTCTTATAGAAATCAGATGTTTTTCTAGTCTAGGAACATATCTTACCTGCTGCAAATTCCATAACCACACCATAATCACCAACAATATAATTCTGCATAGTTTCCTGGCATGATGTATAATGAAATGAACCGTCTATGTTAGGGACCCAATAATTAATTAGACCATGAACAATAAGAATCAGAACATTATATACCTCCTTAATAGTAGCATTTATAGTATCAACCTTCATTTTGTATGGATTTATGCAGCTCCTCATGAAGTGATCATTTTTATCACAATTCTAATAATCAAATGGTTTCTTAGGCCCTAACTTGATTTTATTCCTAAATTTAGAATTTGATAAGGGTTGAATTGAAACTTGAACTTTTATTTGAATTTTTTCTATGTATTTCTTCAACAAGAATCAAGTCTCAAACGTCTTCATAATTCATTTTAAATTTTTCAGTAGAGTTGCCTATAGCCATTCTCATGGCCTTCTAATTATGTGGGAGTGAAGGAAATAAAATCAATGTTTGGATCTCATCATTAAACTTAATATCAATGTTTGGATCTCATCATTAAACTTAATTTCAATAAATGACAATTGATTTACGATGATATTGAGTTCATTCAAGTGTTGTGTAAAGAATGTGTTTTTTTTATCATCTTTTGGTTGAAAAAGGTTTTCAATAAATGCTCTTTGTTGTTTATTGATGGCTTCTCAAACATGTTAGAAAGTCCTGCAATGGTCATTTCTTTAATAACATCGTGCCTAACTTTTCTTGATTGGGTTAATCGTATAACTATTAAAACCTTTCTATAAAAAAAAAGTCCCGTTCTCCCTCCTTCATTTTTTTCTTGCTTTTTCCATAAAAAAGAAAGATAAACTTTTTTCTTGTAAAGACAATCTTTAATATATATATTCTTAAAAACTCAAACTTCATGTCATCAAATTTCTCTATTACAACAAGTTTTACTTCTAGTTATAACTGAGTAAGAGTACATACAATTATTGTTGGATAAAAGTAGTAGAACATAACAAAGAGGTTTGTAGTTACTAAGCAAATAAATATTCATACTTTTATAGATGATGTTGCTTGTTATGAAAAGATGCTAGCAAAATAAGAAGAAAAGAAGCCGATAAGAGGGACATACCTTTTTGGCTATTTAGACAATGTCATGGGTGCACACTTATTGACTAATTTAGACATTGATGAGGAGTTTCAAAGAGTTTCAACAACTCATATCAATAATAAAAATAAAATATGGTTAATCCTTTGAGATCATGACTTTAAAAAAAGCCTAAAGATGACACAAATTTCAGCAGCAAAAATTTATAAGGCTTTCAAATAGTAAAAATAATAATAATAAAGAATACTCTTTTGATATCAAAAGAGCTAAAGAAATCTTTAACCAATTGATGTATGTATGATGAATTAAGCTATTTGACAATCACATTATTCTTATTGCTGATAAAATTATAGGAAATAATATTAAGTGGTATGAGTTTTAAAAATATAACACTAACAATTATTTAGTCTTTAATAACCAAATCTAGAAGGCTTTAAAATGTAGACACATCCATTTTCTATATAAAAAGATGAAAGTACATGGTGATTCATTCGCTAAGGTCACTATAATAATGGCTACTCCTAAACTTTATTGGCTTCTAAGAAGTGAAAAGCTATATAAAAAAAAAAAAACAAGGTTTGATTGACCACATCAAAGGCTAGAATTGGTATAGTTGTTAGTAGTAGAAAAAAAAAATATAGACTATAAAAAAGCCATAAAAGTGATTTGACAAGCCTAAGATATGCCTCATAATGAGGTGTATAGACTCCTTACTTACCATATGATTCTTCTCAAAAGTGAAGACTTGGAGGGTAATGCTAAGAAAACAGTAATTTAGTGATAAGCCAAGACATTTAAACTTAAAATACTAGCTAACAATAATTGGCATAAGAACTTGATTTCTTAAAAGTTGTTTTATTATGCAAGAATGACCAAGGCTTCAAGATTTAAAGGAGTAGTAATCGTAGTGAAAGCTCATCTATGATCCTCTGTTATGATTTAAAAAAAAAGGTTTATATTAGTATTAAAACCATAAAAAAACTAAGATTCCTGCTAATAACAATAACTTACATGTTAAATGGAGTCGCTAAGATTAGTTGATTTGATGCCACAACTCTTTTTTTTCATTAGGAGATATAAATGAACTAATCCTTTATTCTTCTATAACCATAAAAATATGAGGGATTTTAGTTGTTTATGAATATTAAATACTTAACCAATAAAAATACCATTGATGGACGCTTCTTCTTAGGTTGTTCTTAATTTAGTAACCCTTCAAATCTAAGTCATGACATGGAAGTAAAAGAACATGATCACCATGACATTAATTAATGGTATAATTTTGTTGTATTAGAAATATTTATATTGGTATCCTCATTCATTCTTTTTTTTTCTTTACTACTATTCTCTTTTGAACTAAAATAATACTTTTATAGTATGACATCTACCCTAAAAAAGATAACTTCCAATAAGATGCATTTGCCTTCAACACACTTTGAGATCTTTCATTATTGATGGCTTATAATATTTAGTTTTACTAGCAACAAATAGTAAAAGGGTTTCTTTCAATAGTACTAGAATCTAGCGAAATATTTTTAGGAAGATCAATAACAAAAATAGGATAATGTTTCAATAACTTCAGTAATTAAAACCCTAATAATCACTACAATGATATAAAGTGATGTTATTTTTGTAAGAAAAGGCTTTTATTTAAGGATGACATGTATAATAGGTCTATATTAGAATTTCTACAGAAGAAACCAAAAAATGAGGAATAACTAGCTTCTATAATGAATAATAAGATAATATAGAAAAATAAACAACATGTCCAAGTTAAAACATTTTGATTAGAGAAGTTTACCATAAGCCTGGTCTTTAACTTAATAATGACAATCTCATTTTCTTTTTCATTGTGAAATATAGAAAGATCTTAGATCTTAACAAGATCAGTTATTAGTTGAGGTCGATGATCAATAATAGGAAGAAAAGTTGTGAAAAAGAAGTATTGTAAAGATATAAACAAAAGAATTGATACATTTAAGATAATTGAAGAAAAATGTTCTTACATGAGGCTTTTCCAGTAGGCTATTTACTTGATTCCGAGAAGAAAAATGTTCTAACAATACTTTCAAAGGTTTTTCTTTTTCTTTGTTTACTAGAAGATTTTTCATCAAAGAATAATTTCTTTATTGTCTTATCCAAATAAATGGTGTAAATAAGGCTTATAGTCTTCTTGTGTAAAGGGAGAAGTTTTGTATGTTAAAATGGATAAAGTAGTGCTTTAGCATTTCATTACATATTTTACTCTTTCTAGGCTTTCTAAAGTTGTCATGTCTAGAATATCTTTATCCATAGCATAATACATTGGAAAAGAAAACCTTGGATAAATCGCAATTATATTGCTATAAAATAAAGGTTGTATGGATTAAAAAAATCATAGTTATTTCTTGATATTTGATCTATCATTAGACCAAAGTATAGATCCCTTTAAATAAAGATATTTCACCAAACCACTATATTTACTTTTCTCTAATAGTTTGGTCATTGAAAATGGGGGAGTAATGCCTATAAAAATCATATCATGTAAGGGGAGACATCAACACATTAATCTTTTTTTTTTTTATAAGAAACATAAAGTTTTTATGTATTTTCTAAAAGAAATTCTATAAAAAAAGGATTTTAGTAGACTTTCTCCTATACAAATATATTTTAGGTCAAGGAGGGTGATATATGGTTTGGGGTTATCCTAATGTCTTATAGATGTGACTCAATGTAAAAGGTCTTAAACCAATTGTCTTGCCTGTAGCCAAAACTACTGCTATTTTTAGATGGGCGCTATTGGTTTTTTAGACCCCAAATAGACTAGGTATTTGTATATCCAATATAGTAGAAGATCATATGTTCCTTGTAAGAGGAAAAATGTATTTTTTTCATCAATGCACTAAATTCAAGAGTTCCTAAAAGAAAGTCTTCAAAAGGACTTGTAAAGATTTATGGAAGCGAAAAGTTCTCCATTTCTTGGGTATAGGCCTCGTGTTAAGGTGAGGTCATGCAATGTGATAGTTTACATTTCATATTTGAAAATTAAGACGTTGTTAGACTTTGAACAAAATAAGAAAATAATGGCCAATAATTTCTTGTTATATTTGGTGGTAATTCTAGATAACCGAATAACATTGAAGTTCTTATGATGTTTATCAATGAAGTTCTGAAATCGACCAAGTATAATAGAATTTACTATACTACAAGAGTCTTGATTAACTAGGAGATTTAAAGAGGTAGTTGCCTACCAATAAACCAAGTGACTGTCATGATTGCAAGGGAAAATGTCTAACCATAAGAGTTTGAACACGTGTGAATAATTAGAAATTCAAATTCTATTAAGGAAGTCCTTAATTTAATAACTAATTACAAGTCAAAAGATTATCTTAAAATTCACATGATGTTAATAAAAATAAGGTTCAATTTGTATTAGGATTTAATAAAGTCTTTTCACTTGATACCAATATTTGTATAAATTAGAACTCAAACCATGTATCATTATATAAAAGGCCACACAATCAATGTAAATATGGTCATCCCTCTCTCTCTCTCTCTCTCTCTCTCTCTCTCTCTATATATATATATATATATATATATATATATATAATTTCAATATACTTTATTTTATATTTTCCTTAGACGGTTGATATCACTTTATTTACAACTTTCTTTTATTTTTCTGCATTTTAATTCCTACAACTTTTTTCTCTCCTTCTTCTTAAACCTTTTTTTTTTGTTATGTCACTTTAGAATAAATTAACTTTTTTAAAGTTTCAAGTTCTTAGATCCCCACACTTCCCTTGATTTTAAGATGTTGCTTTCTTTTAAAATTAAGTATCTATTGTGTAGAATCATTTTTTTTAGAATGTAAAAATGGTTAACCAGTAACAAATTGATCAAAAGAATATGTGAGTGATTAATAGGTATCAAAGTTGATCATAACCTAATATAGAAACTAAATGTTATGTAAATAAATGTAACACGTTTTTTAAAGGTGTGAGCCACCTCCAAAAATTGTACATGTCATCTTAAGAATCCTGCACTTGCCAAGATTCAACTTATATTATGATCAAATATAAAAGTCAAATACTTAAAGAAAAAGAAATGTGGTGCATCATATCTCAGTGGCCACATTAGATAATTATAGAAAAATTGAATAAGATATATAAAATGAATGACTAATAAATTTATGTGTAATAAATAATGTTTTTTTGTTTGGATAGTAAGACCCAATTAGTTGTTACACTTAATAGATCAAAAACCCATTTAGATGCACAATAAACCACTCTAAATTTGAGATATTATAATAATATTATTAAACTATTTCAATTACCAACTCCACCATAATTTTAGCATCTACCACTACTACTTTCCACTATTGCATGAAACATGATTTATCAAGCATGAGATTTTTGTTTTATGTTAAATAGTTTTTACTAGCAATCTGACCTGCGCTTTTTCATAGGCTAAATAAAGTTTTCTTTGAAAAAAAGAAAATTAAAAGAGAACCTTTTCCAATGTGTTTTTTTACAAAAAAAAATCCTATTCATAAATTGAAAAGTCTATGCATGTATTTAATTAAATAAATCAAGAACCATATATGCCAATAAATACAAAAAA
>Ga0325414_1009263_pt1 | contig 10390 bp, 7 predicted proteins | sample PopdelMetagenome_8_FD_206183 | JGI IMG/M metagenome (GOLD analysis project Ga0325414, IMG submission 206183) | Populus deltoides microbial communities from Bellville, Georgia, United States - Leaf-PdKOR-R3 | ecosystem: Host-associated > Plants > Phyllosphere > Phylloplane/Leaf | place: USA...
GGAAATTGTAAAGGCTGCACATTCTTGGTTGTCGGGGGTAACCAACAAACAAGAGGTCTTTGCGTTGGTTAAGATTTAACAACTCAAAGTAAAATTCAAGCAGTAAAATGGGATTTGGCTCCCTACCTACCTCAAATTAGCTAATCAGTTAATGTGAACAGGGTATAATTAAACTGTCACTTCTGTCTCTGTGCTTTCTTCGTTCTTTTACACAGGCAAAGTCTGTCACTTCTGTCTCTGTGCTTTCTTCGTTCTTTTACACAGGCAAAGTCTGTCACTTCTGTCTCTGTGCTTTCTTCGTTCTTTTACACAGGCAAAGTCTGTCACTTCTCTGTCTCTCTATTAAAAAAAAAAAAAACGGGGGCATAGTTTATAATATGTTTTTCGTAGCATATAGCAGAACATTGCTTTGACTCAATTCCTTTATTCAGATATAATTGAAAAGGCAAAAGCAAGAAATGGTGAAGAGGACAAATAAATTGCTGCCAGGAGGTCATGCCTTAAAATTAGATAGCAATGGTGAAGAATTCTCTTATTCCACCGCGTCTTGCTTAATTTGGATGGCACGTAACATCTTTCACACGATGCACAGAGGGGCTAAGATCGACTACGAATGCAGGAGGGTTTTTTTTATATATATAAAATAGATGTTTATAGTTAGTTTTATGTTTTTACTTTTTAATCTTTACTTTACATTATTATAATTTTTGTAGGTTTTTTTTAATAGTTATCCTAGTTTATTCTATTTATTCAATATATATTACTAGGTTTTTTTTGTTTTTCTATATAAAATATTGTAATATTCTTTTGATAAGTGAGATAAACAATTAAAATTAAATATTTTATAAAAAATTTCTATAGTTATTTTATAACAAATCTCGTAATCATTTGCTTCCGTTTGTAAAGATATCAACGGTCCTAATGATGTCAAGTGTTAGAAGATTAGCAATTAATATTGTTAGCATTCTGTTAGTAGTGTTTGTTAGTAAAAGAGAATCTGTTAGCATTATATTGAGTGTAAAAGAAAGCATATTCTCCGTGTAGTATCTTCCAATACTGCATATATAAAGTGAGAAATAGTAATGTAAACAGTCAAGCAAAAGCAAATAATAAAACAGTGCTATAATTTCGTCTTCTGCTTCTCTGTGCATAACAGATTCATTCATTCTCTGTTCTTCACTCTCTGCTTCTTTTCTTCATTTCCATTTCATTTCTATATAAACATTACTGTCTTTCATGGTATCAGAGCTTCCCACTCCTCCGCAAATAACACATCAACCTTGGAAGGATCCGTAGTTGCACTCATCACAAACTCACACAAGTGTGCAAGGATGTATATAGGAATCGCAGATTACACATTTTCCATCACACTTCTCACAAAGGCGTCCAATAGCAATTCCTGGTTGCTTCCAGCACATAATCAAATCAGGATGATGCTTGGCCATGATCTCTTCAAGATCTTAGTGTTCCTGCGTGCACCTGCTGGAATCGATTTGAGACTCTGTTCCTTCTCTTTCAGCAAAGAGAGAGGGAAACCTGGAGAAACTTCTGCACTCTATGATTTTTTATTTTTTTTTACTCTTGTTTCTGATTCTGGCTTCTTTCTCATCTTATTCATGAAATTCTTCTATGTTTGCTGCTGTGTCTATTATCTGTTTGATATATTGTCAAACTGAAACTTCTTCTTCAAATCTTCAACTTTCTGCAAGATTCTTCCTTCTCAATCTTTGATTCTCTTCTTTTCTATCTCTTGCACTCTAAAAATACGACTACTTCTCACCTTCAGATTGTTCAACTCTAATAAGAGAATATACACATAAACGTTTTCTTCTTCCTTTGCACTGCAGAATTTCTCTCTGCTTCTCTTCATCTCTATTCTAATATACACATAAACGTTTTCTTCTTCCTATGCACTGCAGAATTTCTCTCTACTTCTCTTCATCTCTATTCTCTGCTTTTCTTCATCTCTATTGCAGTATCTCCCTCTAATTCTATTCACTTCTCTGTTCCTCTCTATGACGTTTCTTGCTAGCTTTTCAACATATCTCTGCTATCTCCCTTGCTTCCAATCCAGTGTTCCACATCTCTAGATTGATTATCATTTTGTTAGGGAACGGGTTATCACGGATGATTTCCTGGTCCAGCATGTCTCCTCTACTGATATATCCTCACCAAAGGTCTTTTCATTTCTTTGTTTCAGCATCATTGCTCCAATCTCATGCTTGGCTCCTCCCAGCATGTGCTTGAGGGGGCATGTAAAGATATCAACGGTCCTAATGATGCCAAGTGTCAGAAGATTAGCAATTAATATTGTTAGCATTCTGTTAGTAGTGTTTGTTAGTAAAAGAGAATCTGTTAGCATTATATTGAGTGTAAAAGAAAGCATATTCTCCGTGTAGTATCTTCCAATACTGCATATATAAAGTGAGAAATAGTAATGTAAACAGTCAAGCAAAAGCAAATAATAAAACAGTGCTATAATTTCGTCTTCTGCTTCTCTGTGCATAACAGATTCATTCATTCTCTGTTCTTCACTCTCTGCTTCTTTTCTTCATTTCCATTTCATTTCTATATAAACATTACTGTCTTTCACCGTTAATATTAGAGCTCAATAATTCTTAATGATTTTGATTGAAAATCTTATGCAATACTATCTTTAATATCAAGAAATCTATTAAAGGTTTTATTAAATAAAATCACGAGAATTAAAAGAAAATAATTTAATGATACAATTAATAGATTTCTTTAAGGTACATGAGCAAAGAGGTTCAATAATGTTCAAACATCATTGTTTCTTTCTCCCTTTCTTCTCATGTACTAAAGAAATTACTTTTGTAAAGTAATCAGAAATTATCTCAATGCTCCTTGTTTGGTTTTTCAAAGTATTCTCTCAAGGCACCTTTTTTGCTCTTTCAACACTATTGTAAGTTTTGTTCAAAATTAATCACCCATTCGCCTCTTCTGAAGTTTTTGCTGAAGTTATCATTGTAAGTGTTTCTAGATTCTCTTGTAACTTTTGCATTGCTCAGGGATACCTCTTTTCTTGTTGATTCTAGTTCAATATTGAATTTCTACCAAATCCCATATATAGTCCTTGGGATTTCAAAAGAGCCATGCATCATACACACCACGAATCATAATTTTGTTTTGCGAGGCAAGGAATTTGTGAATCGGAGTTCTGTTGTAGTTGGAAATCATTGTTACACTCAATATCAAATTATTGAAAATAAATTAATACAAGTAAAAAACAATGAGCCTCACTCAGTCATTCTCACACGCAAAAGGGACTCCGAATTAGGTTTACTTTCGTTATTGACCTCATATATTTTCAATGACAGTCCACACGCTTTTATATAGATTTCTTATGAGACTTATGGTAGCTAGTATCTCTTTACTAATCTTAATAAAGATTTAAATGCTACGCTTGACTGAATTATTATGGTTCAGTTTCCATAAACACTAATTATATTAATTGTTCTTGGTTTTCCACAAAACAAGTTTGGTATTCAACATTTTCATCATTTTTCTACTTTAGTTTCAAAGATTAGACGGATTTCAAAGATAAAACTTACACATTCAGCAAGAAACAGGACTTGAAACCATTGGCATGATCGATGATAAGATGATGTGCTTTGTGATATCCCATTTTCATCATTTTTTTTATCCAAATATTCCTTTCTTTCCTCCTCTTTATCTCATTTAAGTTTTCCAAATCATGATTTATTTATAAAAGCATCTTAATTTCCTATTTCTTTAACTAATTATTATGGATTTTTATTTTTATTTTTTTTACTTGAAAGGATATTGAGTTTTGGAAGAACTCAAATAGGGCCGTTTGGCTTTTGTTTGCAGCTACAAGTATATCTAGCAAGAATAAAAAGTTATATACGAATTCTCGTTTAATTTTTTAGTGTAGTACTTAAATGCGATTTCTCAGATTGTTTAGGGGTATATTCTTGGGGCTTGAGACTTGAGAGCCCTAACTTTCAGTATATGTTTTTTTTTTTTTTTTCCCGAAGACAGGTTATTAGAATTAACCTCATTTATTATGCATTTATTTTTAAGAGTTAATTACACCTCTGACCTTTGGTTCTTGAAGCTTTACATTTTGGTCATTTTAACCCTTATGTCTCTCAAACTTAAATTCTGTATGCGTAAAATATGATTCCTTCATCCACTTTAATGCATAATCGTGGTAGCTTGTGGTATCCTAATGAACACGAGTTGTACCCATATGCCCCTCATGCATATGTAACTCAAATTGAAAGCGTAAGGTTTTATGCTGTCCATAATTAAAGTCTAAAACACTAGGACCATATAATGTAATTAATTAACCTTAATCATAGATTAAAACCAGCAAATGGGACACGTTTTGGATCATTAATTGTATTGGATTGACTTAATTATATGGGGTAGGATGCATGTACCACATTCATAAAATAAAAATGCTAAAATCAATAAAATATGACAAGAACAAAACTTTCAGTGTTGTGGGATTACAAGAAAATCTCACTTTAAGATTATGATTCAACAAGCCATATGTATTCTTGGAATTTTTTCTCATCGCTCCTCCTAAAAAGGTCTTTTTCTTTATGATCTGTCCCAGAATAGACATGGGACAGCAACGAAAATGTAAATGCCTGATGTTTGTAGCACGCTGTAGGGCATAAAACCAGTTACAATTGGGTGCAATCAGTCGGCTTAAAGGACACAGACTTTCCTAGAATGTCATAGCCTATCAAGAAGTTCATTTGTGCAACGTTACCCAAGATTGCACCAGATTGAGTTGAGTTGAAAGCTAAGCACAAGACATCATCTGAAATTAATATAAAGGTATTTAAAGTCTGGAGCACCACATCTGCACCATTGAAATGTGCAGTGATTACAGGAACCTTTAGATCAGGAGTAGGGCGATAACAATGACTCAGTAATCCACTTGCGTCTTGGGTGCGTTCTCCATTAATAACTGCATTTTCAACTGCTGTAGCAAATTCCGTGAAGAAATTTACTGGAAATAATGTCAAGGAAGTACCTGAATCAATGATGATGTTGCCCTCACTGCCTCCGAAGGAAGAACCTCCGAATTCTATTTTCTTATCCCCAACACTCATGGCTTCTAGTGTTAGATAGTAAAAGGTATCTGGAGTTTTTGAGATTAATGGGGTTGATTGGACTCCAGAACCGGAAACCACAGCATTTCTTCCAAAATGTAATTTGCTCGAGTTTCCAGCAGATTCGGAGGAAAATGGCACCAGACAGTACGAGAATTTGCCACCAACAGAGGAGCCCATTTGAGATATAAGGGACATTGGACCACCTCCAAGGCCAATAATACCTGAATCTTTCTTATCAAAGGTTCCATTATTTCGACGCCCACAGCCAATGACAGTCTTAGGAAAATACACTGGACCGCCATTTGTGGAAGGCAAAGTGACTGTATCAACAGCAAGATTTCCATTGGTAAAGGACCGATCACCATAATGATACGAGTATTGGCAAAGCTGTTCGGAGGAGCAGGAACTACTCTCGCCTAGGTTTTGGCATTGCCTTGTGTCACAAGAGAGGTCTCTATATGTCTTAGAGGATTTTGGGTCAAAAAGAGGAGCAATTTGCTTGTAACACTTGTCGCATGGCGTGCACTGTGTCCATATAAGATCACTGCCCGTATCTGCTATAGCCAGGATCTCAAAAGGTGGTGTCCCGAGGGATAAACTCATGAGATATTCACCTCCATTAGCTATAATCTCAGATTCAACTTCTTTTGGAGAGACTGTAGCAGCAGTTCTCTGAAAATGGTGGACACGACTAACGGATCGGCGCATAGCTTTGTTCAAACGTTGGAGGTGAGTTTGTTGAGAGTTGTAAAGGGGGGACTTTGGTGAATCACGGTGGACTAGTTCCGTAGTAAATCCAGCATTGTGGGCATATATGCAGCCAAAACTAGCAACACAGAGTGCAATTGCTGAAGCAAAAGAGAGAACAGATTGAAAAGTTGCCATGGCTATTAGACTAGAGAGATGGAGATGATTAAATGGTTCAAGGGTTGGGCTGTATATATACAAAGTTGGAATTCATGATTGCAAAGATCACAAATAAACTGAGAATCAATATTATTGATAGTTATTAATTGTACGATGATCCATATAAAATTCATTTGCCTTCCATTTTAATCCGGATCATGCGTATAATTAAAGGGTTATTTTCTTTTTCCTCTTGAATCATTCGATGCGTGTACGTGTAACCCTTGATGCGTGGATTCTCATTAATACTTTGGAGATGCATGGATTATCTCTTTAGTTTCTTATGACTGTTCAGTAACATTTATTGATTTGGGTTTTATATGTTATCTATCTATTTTATATTATGAAACGATAGTATGTTCTTGTGCATACTACTTATTTATTCTACCGTCATTTGAATGTGTTTTTTTTTTTTTTCAATCAAGTAATTGTACATAATAAAAGTTGTTCTCTTCATGTTAATAAACAAAAAGGTGATATAGCAGAGAGAAATTAAAGATTATTTTAAAAAAAAAACTTTGAATAAAAAAATAATACAGTATGTTATTTTTATCTTGATCATATGAAAGGTCATATTATAATCTCTCTTTTAAGATTTATATATATTCCTCATATTTTTGTAGAATATAATCTCTTAAATTGTTTAAAAACTTTTTTTAATAAAAAAAAAGTTCAATTATATTCCTATTACATTTATCGTGGGAAACATATGGACAAACTAAAGAGTAAAAATAAAAGTAGAAATCCCTATCTAATTTATGATAGCTAAGAAATCTAAATTGTCTTCGGAGATGCTAAATAAGAAATTGTTTATGTTAAACGAAAAATTAAAATCAATCTAAAATATCGTAAATTACTTCATATTTGTTTTTATGATAATATATATGGTGCATATATGTTAATAGTTCGCTTAAAATGGTGTATGTTTTATTGTTTATGGTAAAAACTACAAAGTCTTAATGATAATGATTTGGGATATAGGTCTAGGAACAATGCTCAATCCTCACTTTCAAAACATAGGCATTGAACCCAAAAAATAGTGAATAATAAATTAGGCTATGAGCTAATTTCTTGGAATATGTTTAAAATGGGTTTGAAGGCCTCTACTCACACTCAATAGATCTTAAGGGATTGTGTTAATCTATCTCAAGTTCACTTTACATATCAAAAGGGTTATATATTATATTCACACACACATATAATAGAATGAAAAAATAGAGTCACACACACACACATATATAATATCAATCTGCTTACCTTTTATACGACATCCAACAAAAAAATATAATTAGGATTCACAATTATTGTGCCAACTCTAAGTTACAAGAAAGATACAAATCAATGAAAAAAAACAAGGATATAAAAATTCTTGATAAAAGGGATTTGCATTTTCTGATGGTAGGGCTTGGAATTCTTTATTGCAGGGCTGAAACTTCCTAATGAAAGGGCTTGAACTTCTAGATGGTAAGGATTAATTTGAGGGCTTGAACTTAAAACTTTCTGATGGCAAGGATGAAACTGTATGATAACAGAGTTTGAACTTCTCGATTGCAAGACTTAGACTTCTTTGATGACAGGGCTTAGACTTTCTAATGATAGAGCTTAAAATTTCTTGATGGCAGGGCTGAAACTTGTATAACAACAACTTATTTTAACTTTGTTTGTGCGTACCTCTTGAAATCAAAGAGAAACACAATCCTCCCTCGTATTTTCTAAGATCTTTGGCTTTAGAAATATCAACAACTAGGCACTATTTTTCTTGAATTATAAGTAACCCTAATAGTCATCTCATATTCTCTACTTTAATCATTGATTGAGTATTGTTCATCTATTATTTTAGTTTAGACCACATTAATTATACTTGTCATTGTCTCCAAGCGTAGTTGGAGGATTTGTTTTGTTCATTATTGTTCATTTTTTATCAACACTGTGAATAATTTTTCATCTTAATTTGTGATAGAGTTCATCAAATAATCATTTGGCTATTGTGATCGTAATTGGTCTCTTTAAAATAAATTGATCCAAGTTGATCTAGTTGTGTTCATCTTTCTCAATGACCATTATAAGGTGCATATGCATCATCATCATTTTCTTTTCAAAATATTCAATCAATGAGAAAAAAATATTGTAAAACATTTTCTTTTTGAAATCACCTTTCTTGTTTTAGAACCAAGTTGTAAATTTTAATAATTGTATTCATGTAGGTCCAATTATTGAAATGAAATCATTGAAATATAAATATGAAAGTATTTTCATCTAATAGACATTTAGATTTCCTTAGTTAAAAGTCCAGAATATGTCATTCAAGTGGCATGATGTAATTTTGGAAATTTATGTTAGTAAATGAGAAAATGGGTTTGTGAAGAAAAGGTTATCCCTCATTTTTGGCTTTTTTTGATAAATGACTTGAATGGATTCTATGATAAATGAAAAACTATTTTGTAAAGAAAACATTGGATTTTAAAAGGAGAGTTTTGTTATGTTGATTTTTTTATATGAAAAATGATATGTAGAACACAAATGAGTCATGAATTTACTTGAAAAACATCTCTCATCCCTTTTTTAAAGACTAAAACTTATTAATATAAACAATTTTTTTAATAAAAAAAGGGCTTATAAAGGCACGCAATATGGGTTAAGGTCATTTCTATAACAAAAAAAAAAAGAGAGAGAGATATACATGACTCTTCAAAGGTTGAAAAGTAAACAAACTATTTTTTTGTTAATCATAAAGGGCTTAGAAAAGCATGTAATGTGGGTTAAGGTCATGTTTATGAAAGAATGAGTTATACATGAGTCTTAAATGGTGTTAAAAGGTGACAAGGTTAACAAACTATTTTTTTTAATAGAAAAGGCTTATCTTGTGATGTCTTCAAAAATCAGCTATAATAGTTGCTCATATTTTATGATTTTATAGTTGGATTTTCTTGAGAAAATGGTTGAATTTTATTAGTCAATATCAAGCATTTTTAGTTCTAAAGTGGAATATAATGGTATTCTTGTAAATATTTTAAACTATTTTGTTGATTTTCTTTGTTTGTGCCAATAAGAATATAAAATGTTATGCAATTTATAAACCGTGGAATGTAAATTGTAATTTTTAAAAACATGGATGCAAAGTGAAAAACAACTAAACTATAAAAGAGTAGGGTAGTTTTCACTTATAAAAAATCTAATTGAGCTCAAGCAAACATTGAACAACCAGAGATAAAACATTGTGAATTGAAATAATGTTTTTCTTTCTTTCTTTTTTATTCTTTAAACATTTTCTATTCTAGTCACATAAAGTTTTTTTCATAAATGTCCTATATTGGATCAATTGAGACTTGGGCATGATAATTTGATTTAACTAGCTCACTATAGGGTTCACATGGTGTTAGAAAAAGCCTTGACACTAAGTTGTTGTGTAATTTGGACATACAAGATTTGATTTTGTTACTAAAAAAATTAAGAAAAAAAAACAAGGATCAAATTTGAAACTAAAGTGAGAAGGAACCTTTTTTTTCTTTTTTTTATTGTTCATTAGATAATTTTTTAGAAATTTTTTCCCTTAAGTTTTTTATTTTTCACTTTTTATTCTTGTTTATTGAGGATTTGGTGTTTCAGTCCAATACATCATTTGTTTTGTGTCTTAGTCCTTGGATTTTTTTTAGGAGAGAGTCATCAAAAAATAGTGAAGGAAAGAGAAAGTGATTGGTTAGTCAAATCCTACAGAAAAGGAAAAAAAACCAAATTTAGTGTCAAAGTGTTCCTATTGATGAGAGGAGTGCTATTAAAGATTAAAGTGTTTTTGAGCTTTCATATCACTAGAAAAAGTAGACTGAGGTTAAGAAAGACCTTTTTCTATTTAGTTTTGTATTTGTTTTATTAATTTAGAGGTTTTTAGGTGAGAATTGGTTTGCTAAGGTCTAAAGGTGCTCTTTTGGTATTTTTAGGTGAAAAAATATTGAAAATTGATTTTTTGATCCAAAAACATGAGACCTAGCTTTCTGATCAACAAAAAAAAAAAAGAGGGTTAGGCACAATAACTTGGCCTTACAAACCCACGAATGCCTAGCCTTCTCTATTTTGGGTCAATAGTTGGCCCACTCAGGCCTTGACCAATCAGTGAGTATCATCAGATGATCCATTAGAGGTATCAATTGGGTCTATTATAATGTCTATAACTAAGAGGATACAAGGGAAATTGATTGGACTGATTCTGGATATTTGGGTTAACAAGTTGCAAATCTATCAAACTAAACCTTTGTATATTATTTGAGTCATATCTAAAGCTACAAAAGGGATTTCACTGTGATTCTAGTTGGAATGGAAACTAGACATCTCAATATTTTTGTCCATATATGGTAGACTCCTTAATGCATCCATAC
>Ga0325414_1009266_pt1 | contig 10389 bp, 14 predicted proteins | sample PopdelMetagenome_8_FD_206183 | JGI IMG/M metagenome (GOLD analysis project Ga0325414, IMG submission 206183) | Populus deltoides microbial communities from Bellville, Georgia, United States - Leaf-PdKOR-R3 | ecosystem: Host-associated > Plants > Phyllosphere > Phylloplane/Leaf | place: USA...
TGGGAAGTGAAAAAACATCTAACCATAAACTATATACGCCAACCACACGGGTAGGAGAACCAATGGAGAAAAGTTTTCAAAGGAGGAAGGTTGTTTGAAAGGAAAGGAAAACAATGCGGCATAAGGGCATAGTGTTAGAAAGAGGGTCCCGTGTTTGCTACAAAATCTGAACAGTTAGTTAATTAGACTCAAAAGGTGGATAAAAAGAATGCTTGATGGTACTCAAAAGGTGGGCCAACCAACAGTCTGTTAACTGAAGTAGGTAGGTGCTTCCCTCTTTTTCCAAACAGAATTGCCTTCTCTTCTGTCACACCCATGTCTAATATGCCAAAATAGTGTCACAAGCTATAATCCTTACCTTAACCAAAATTAAATTTGCCTCCATTTCTTATCCTCCAACCCATCATGAATGATTCTTTTGAACATTTCTTGATGCAGGCTGAAGAAACAGAACATTTGATCTCAGAAGTAGCTAGGGTGACTGGAGGAGAAAGAGGTCTTATTGAAGAATGTGGGGATCTGTTGTCAATAACATATAATTCACAGGTCTGCTACACCATATTTCTGTTCATAATTAATTATACTACTGATATCTTATTGTATTCTGTGCCCATTCCCTGAGCTCATCAATCACTTAGATAAGAAGAAAGAAAAATGTTCAACTCTAATTAACTACCATGTTCGGACGCCCCTGTTCTTTTAACCGCTAAATGACGGTATTGATAAAATGGTGGGCCTGATTTCAGGTAAAGGAATGCAGCTTGCGAGGGCAGCTAATTCAGTTCTATCAGAGCCGTCACAATCAACAACAGGGAGAGGAGCAATAATGGACTCCGTATTATTTGTTTCTACATACATGAAGCATGGATGGAGTAGATAAGTAGAATCATCTCATGAATCTCTCTCCGATTCTGCCTCAAATGAGCTTTTTTGGGGCCATATTGTTTGTGCCTTTGCATTTACAATATGCATACAAAGAGTATGTCTTTTTTTTTTTTTTGTCTTGTTTTGTTATGATATTGTATGTACCACCATAGCAAGCAATATTAAACTGTAATAAAAATCACCAATTGGAGAGTTTTGTCATGGCAATTTATGACGTGTATATTATGCAGTCACTGCGCAGTTAAACCACAGCAGAACTGAATTACCTGGACAATTTCAGACAATGCACGCATGAATGTACACCACTCTTTCTCCCAGTACTAAAAAATCCCAGCTATCAGTCAGTTCCACGCTTCCAGTTTGAAAGGTAACACACAAGTAATAAACATAAAGAGCAACCCACCCTGAAACTTCTAACAATACCGTTTTCCAATTTCACAAACTCAATCAGGTAAAGAGTAATCTACATGTCTCCCTCTCTTAGCCAAAACTTCAAAAAGGGAAAAAAAAAAAATAATCATGAAATACGATTTCTTGCTAGCTTCAAGTATGGCTTTAAGTGGAACAGCAACCTTTCTTCGTGTTCCCCGAGGCATCGGCAACATTGATAGTGGTTCCTTGACCAGGAACTGTAGAATTGGCAGCTGCTTCCTGAGCTGCTAATGTCTTCTTGCTAATAATATGATAGATCTCTGTCAAAATGGTTTGGAACGCCTTCTCAATATTGGTGGCTTCTAGAGCTGATGTCTCAAGAAATGAGAGACCTTCCTTCTCAGCCAAGGCATGACCATGCTCCTCTTGAACAGCCCTGAGATGATTCAAGTCAGACTTGTTTCCAGCCATCATGATAACAATGTTTGAGTCTGCATGGTCTCTTAATTCACGAAGCCATCTCTGGACATTGTCAAAAGTCTGCCTCTTGGTTATGTCATAAACAAGAAAAGCACCAACAGCTCCTCTATAATAAGCACTAGTGATAGCTCGGTACCGCTCCTGACCTGCTGTATCCCAAATCTGTGCCTTTACCGTCTTCCCATCCACCTTCACCAAACGGAAAATAAAATAAAATAAAATAATGATCAGCTAGCTGTTTTAGTTTTGTGATTGGAGGCAACGAACATCAGTTAATTAAATGCCCCGGTAGCATACAAAAGATTTAGAAGCTTAAATCATATAAAGAGGCTTAGACACAAAGTGTAAACAGCAGATATTGAATGGACTACAAAAGGGGGAGCTTTGAGTTGTAATGGTATGGTGAGCAAATAGTTTTGCGCAAGGTTCCATTTCATCATATCATCAAACAAGCGGAGGGAAGGGAACTAGAATAACTTAATGTATTCTATCTAATAGGAATCCAACAAGGACGCGCATCACAAACTAAGTATCAAACGGGGATGGGATCGTCGTTAATAGTTTTGGGTTTGGAAGAGCTAACAATGAAACTATTAGCATGAATAGATAAGATAACATATGACTAACAAATGGATGGAAAGAAAGAATAATAGCAAAAGCAATCAATTAAAAAGCGAAACAATACATACAAAAAAAAAAAAAACTCAAGAAATGAGTCATGTCTGTGCCTTTTCTTTTTTGTAAAAAAATAAAACAAAATACAGTAATATGTATTTATGAAATGAATAATAAAAGAAAATGAAGAAATATTGAGAGCAGAGCATAGGAAAAGAGGAAAGGAAAATACTTGGAGAGTTCTGGTGGCAAACTCAACACCGATGGTGGACTTGGATTCCAGGCAGAATTCATTTCTGGTAAACCTGGAAAGAATATTGGATTTGCCAACACCAGAGTCCCCGATCAGCACGATCTTAAACAGATAATCATACTCATGATCTACTCTATGAGCCATTTTTTATCTTCTTTATTTTAATAATAGTAGCACCAATACTCTCTCCTCAGATCTCTCTAACCTGCCAGATCCAACAACCAAATTCACTTCTTCAGTCTTACATCATATAATCAGTCAATCAATCATACAAAACAAAAACAAACAGATCTATCTATCTATCCCCAAAGAAAGATTAAAAACAACTCACCCTTTGAATGAGGAGGGCAATCGATCGAGAAGAGAAATGTCCTCCCTTTTTTTATTATGAATTTTGTATGTGGAGTATATATACTTGCGCAGCAACCTTTTCTTTTTATATAATTTCGACGGAATTTTCTGTAAAAAATTATATATATATATTAGAAGAAGTTGGAGAATTGGGTGAGAGCGGAAAAAACAAGGACGGGGAGGGGAGGAGAAAAGGGTTTGAAACGGCCCAATAAATACAAGGTTTTTTTTGGGAGACCATTTTATTTCTTTAGGAAACAAATAAAATGTAATGCTCTATGTCTGTCTCTACTACTTCGAACGTGTAAGCGACGTGCCGTTTGTTATTGTTATTGTTAGTATTTAGGGGAAAAAAGGACAGGATGGTGGTGACAAATGAAAAGAAAAGAAAAGAAGAGGAGGTCAAATAACAATAATGGTGTGAGATGGGTGGCGATGGCAGCCTGGCTGACACTGGCGGAGGCAGGCAGTGGCCTTTTAGTGATTTCCACGCCCATTTATTTATTCGGATTTGGTGGAGGCCGGAGGGAGAATCATATTACTGAGCTCTTTTTTTAAACACACAGAGGGTATGTATGTATGTATGTATGTATTGGGTTCAACAAATTCAATGGCTCACAGATAACACACGTATTAAATAAAATTATTGTTATTGGGCCTGGGCTTTTGTCTCACTTCATAAAAATAAATAAAGACAGGTTTGGGCTTGGTCCGGCCGCCTCCCTGGTTGTTTTCTGCTGCATCTTTTCTTTTGTTTATTTAAAAAGGAAGAAGAAACACACAAATCATTCTGTGCATGTCCCGTGTCTTTGAACAAGAAGAAGAGTTGCAGAGAGAAATAGTGACCGGACGATGGCTTTGAAGTTTTTGAACAAGAAGGGATGGCACACGGGGAGCCTTAGGAACATAGAGAACGTGTGGAAAGCTGAGCAGAAGCACGATGCCGAACAGAAGAAGTTGGAGGAGCTCCGCAAACAGATTCAAGATGAGCGTGAGCGTTCTGAGTTTCGTCTTCTCCAGGAGCAAGCTGGTCTTGTCCCGTAAGAATCTCCTTCTTTTTACATTTCTTCCCTTCAATTCCACTAACTAATCAAACTACTAGGGTTAGGGTTGGTAATTAATCACTTATTCATTATTATTCAATCGTGCCAGCAAGCTGGTTCTCTTCCTTTCTTCAAATTCAATTCAAATAAAATCAACCAACCAACCAATCGTACTACTGGGTTAGTAGGATGAGGGTTAGGGTCTTATTACTTAATTGATGATTCAAATGTGGCAGGAAGCAGGAAAGGTTGGAATTTCTTTATGATTCGGGATTAGCAGTTGGCAAGACCAGTGGCAGTTCCAGCGGAGGGGGGGCTGGAGTTGCGTTCAAGGCTCTTGAAGAATCCATTCCCGGCAGCACCAGCAGCAGCAGCAACAACAACAACGCGCCATCCTCTTCTGCCCAGCAGTCGTCTGCCCCTGGAGCCTTATTCGAGGACAAGCCTCACTCTTCCAATGACGCTTGGAGGAAACTCCATTCCGATCCTCTCCTTTTGATTCGCCAGCGAGAACAAGAAGCCCTTGCCCGTGTCAAGAACAACCCCATTCAAATGGCCATGATTCGCAAATCTGTAAGCTTCCTTCTCTGTTTTTTTCGTTTTTCTCTTTTTTTGATGAATAACCATTTTCAATGAATGGCTTCCTTATCTTTGTTTTCTCCATCAATGTAATTGATCATGCATTCCCATTTTGTAATGTAGAACTGTCTGTTAGGTTTTGTGAAAATACGTTATTAGATATGAAATTGATGGTGAATAGCTAGTTCTATCAACTGTTAAACTTAAATCTCAAGGTAGTAGTACCTTTGGTACCATAGACGTATCCTTGGCTCATAACCTGGCGACATCAACATTCCCATCCGACATGCATACTTTTATTTTTTTAATATTAGCTGAAACATTTCTATCTACATGCTGAGGGGAAAGAAGATCAATATCATTGGAGAATCTCAAACTTTTTATTGCAAATAACCAGTTTTGTGCGCTTGCTGAACCAATGATTACTTTTTTGTAGGTTGAAGCAAGTAAAGAGAAGGAGATGAACCATGATAGAAAGGAACACCAAAAGAAGCACAGTCATAGTAAAGGAAAGCATCACAAGCATTCATCGAAACTGCAATCTGATTCTGAAAATGTCAGCGGTGAAGGGGAAAGACGGAGAAAGACTAGTGATCACAAGCATTCATCTTCCAAACGACAATCTGATTCAGAAGATGTCAGAGTTGAAGGGGAAAAGAGGGGAAAAACTAGTGATAGAAGGAGTTCAAAGTATGATGAGCATCATTATAAAGCACAAGTTGATTCAGATGGTGAGTCAAGTGAAAGAGAAAACCAGAGAGGAAGGAATAGCTATCGGGGTTCAAAATACAGAGAGCGATCTCCTCGTGGGTATTCACACCCAAAAGCTGGAAAAAATGATGGTCAGGATACTCACAGGAAGAATCATGGCAAGTCAATGAATGAGAGGTATTCATTGGAAGGCAGGACAGATTTTGATGCTGATAGAAAGGGAAGGGATGCAAACAGTTCTCGTGAAGCAAGGTCTTATGCTTCTTCCGAGTCCGTTCGCTATGATTCAAACTATAAACGCCGAAATGTCGCATCTAAACTGACAGAAGAAGAGCGACTTGCTAAGCTACGGGAGATGCAAGTTGATGCTGAGTTGCATGAGGAGCAAAGATGGAAACGTTTGAGGAAGGCAGAGGAAGATGATGCACGAGAAGCTACTCATACAAGCATGTTGGGTGGCAGGAATTTCCTAGATGCTGCTCATAAAAGTGTGTATGGAGCTGAGAAGGGGGGGAGCTCAACCATTGAGGAGAGCGTCCGTCGTCGTGCACATTATTCACAAGGAAGGACTGAAGTGGGTGATGGCAATGCTTTTCGCCGATGAAGCACTTCAACCTTGGTTTTTGCCTTTCTTGTAGTTCCAGGTGTGTTCCTCACCTTTGAATGCATGTGCGCATGTTCCATAATATCGACCTCCCTCCCACCCACCTTTGTCAAACCGTCTTGTAAAAGTAAGTGATTGATTCAAATAGCTATTGATTTGATGTATCTCCTTGGAACTCTCAGCAACATCTTAAATGGTTGATATTATATCCAATTGTACACTTTATTATTTTGAAGATTTTCTAGAATTCACTAAATTATCTGGAAAACAAAATGCTGCTTTGCGTAAGTTTCCAATCATGCATATACGATGTCTTGAACTCCCCTTATCTTTACCCTATGTGAATAGAATAATCAAACTACTGTGATATTATTTGTTTTTTGCACTCCCTGTTGAAAGAGTAGACAACTCCTGCAAACTATAAAAGGGAAACAAAGTCCTATTTTCATTTTACACAACCGTTTAAGCTTTGTTTTTCAACCCAATGTACTTTTGACCATCAAATTTCAGGCCCCTTTTGCTCTGAGCCTGTGATAGCTGTCGTTAGTCCTCCTATCTCAACGTTATTCAAACTTTAGAGTACACTTGGATTCCCAATATTTCATTTGACCCTATTGTTTTTTGTTTTTGTTTATGAAACTCTTGAACCATTGAAAGAATATGTTAACTTTTGTTTTTATCTCCCTTTCCTCTTGTGCCCCCGAAGCATCTATTCTACCTATTCTACCCCAATCTATGTTGTGGCAGTCCTTGCTCCTTTAGGATCAACAGAAAAAAAAATTGTTCTTCAAATATAAAGCTCCCCCCCTAAAGTTACAGGATATTTTCAGTCAATTTTTCCTAAATATAGCTGAAATAAAAGATATTTGTGCTTTTTATATCCTTGGTGCCTAACTGCCTATAGGAATTAGGGAGTGAATTGCTAACAAAAACTTGCATGATATAGAAGAGCATTCATATTGAAAAACAATCATGGGGATTGGTTGTAATGTTTATGTAGTAAATATGACAGGGATGTCATATCCGAGGCGCTATTGATGTATGCATATGAATATCGACGATAAAGGGTAGCCTAATCTGTTGTTCTTTGGTTAAGAGATTCAGTCAATTTGAGCTTATTTTATTGTTTTATTTGAGTTATTTATGTTAGATAATTTTAATTGATTGCTTAAGCCTAATAGGTTAGTATTTTAGGGTTATGCTATTTATAAGTTTTTCCCTAAGTTTGTGAGAAAATTTTTTATAATGAAATAAAATGACAGATTTTTCTCCTCGAATTCTTTTTTCTTCATAGTTTTTTTTGTTTTTTTACTTTTAATTCTTAACTTTTTTCTTTCTTGTATTAATTCTTTTTTTTACTGTTTTGTGTTAATTTTGATACTAAAGCTTAGAGTTTTAATTGTTTTTATAATTAAATGATATATGGACTTGTTTAAATTCGTTGATATTCCTAAATGTTGTGATAAGCTTTCAACAACAGGGGAAAAAAAAAAATAGCATAGCAAATATATATGGAAAAAAATAGCATAGCAAATATATATGGCTTGTCTTTTCCTGTTTATAATCAAAATTTGAAAAAAAGAAAAAAAGAAACAGCCTTCAACCACTCGTTGCTCAGATAAAACCAGCCTCTCCCAGCAAACCTTGCAATTCCTTCCCTCTGAAATCAACAGGGCCCAGCATCTTTTCCAAACCAGCCGAACCAAACCCTTTTGTTTGGAAGATCTGCCACCTGCCATCAATCGTCAACCACCTCAAAAATCTCCACCATCGGTCTCGGCAACTACACCTACAACGAGAGTTTCTCAGGCAAATTAATTTACTAGAGACATGTTATCTGCCACATCATCAATTCTTTCCACCTCAGCTGCCACGCACACAACCTTTGCCATCTTATCAGCCATGTTGCCAATCTCTACCACGTTGTTTGAACTTCATCGCCATGTCCGTCCCAACACTGCCACATTAACACCACATCACCATCATCATGTACTGTCCTATCAGCGCCATGTCAAACACCACATCACCATCATCATATACTGCCATATCAGTGCCATGTCAATGTCTTTGCCATATCATCGATAATAAATTCCAGCGTACTCCTAAGCAATTTAGCGAGTAAATCACTCTTTAGTTTTGTACTTGTTATTTAGAATTGTGATTAATATTATTTTTATATCTAAAAAATTAAAAAAAATCCCACCTTACATTTTTTTTTTGTTAATTTTTGTGCATCAACCTTTTTTTTTGTTATTGATATCTCTAACCTGGGGGTGAGAAAAAAAACCAAAAAACCAATTAAACCGAGAAAATCGGAAAAAAAATAACCGAAAAAATCAAACCGTGAAAAAAAAACTAATTAAAATTTTGAAAAAATCGATCGGTTCGGTTTGGTTTCGGTTTTATAAGCTTGAAACCGAAAAAACCGAAGCAAACCAAACCCAAACCGAAAAAAACTGGAAAAAACCGAGCCAAACCAGTTTGAACCGGTTTTTGTCCAAAAAACCGAACCGAATCAAAACCAATTGATTTGATCCGGTTTCAGTTTTTTTTTAAATTTTGGTTTGGTTACTTTTTTTGATAAAAACCGAACCGAACCGAAAATGATTACCCTCACTATTACCTTGTCCTCTTTGATAATTGTGAGTCATTGCCTTAACATTATATTTGATTAATCATTTACACTTAATGATCTAGTATTGCATGCTTATAATCTTATTGATGTTTTTTGTTCTTGATTAATCTTCACATAAAAAAAATAGCTTTATTTTTATATTGTGATTTCACTTGTAAGAATCATTTATGATCTCAATTTCATTTCTAAGTTAGTGTTGCATGCATTTATGTCATGATCATTTGGTGTCAAAGCTAAAGTTTACACTTACCGTAGACCCGAACCTTAGTGATACTCTTATATCTATTTAAAGAGAACTGCAAACTTAGATAATCAACATGTTTAAAAAAATTGAACCCTAAAAGAGTTCTCGAATAAAGCACCCAAAGACCAATAATCTTCAACATGTTGAGCTCCATGATCCTTTACCCTTGACACGTAATAAGGATGATGAAGATAATATCAATTTATTAGGTTATGTCCAAACTATATCTACTAAGACTTTTAATAGTGTTTGTTTAATTTCATATTCTTAATCATATAGTGTTCATTGTTACGAACTTAGAAAGCATGTAGATCTTCTTTCCATGTCTCCATTCTATAATGTCTGATTTAGCTAAGTCTTTTGCAAGTAGAATTCATAATATGCATATTGAGATTATAAAACAAATTCAAGCAAGTAATGAACACTATAAATTTTGAGCTGATTTACATAAGTATCATGATGCATTTAATGTTGAAGATTATTTCATGATACAGATTAGACTTGAATGGTGTCTTTTGGAAGCCAGTCATAAATTTCAAGTGAGTAGTGCTAGACCATTCAAAGTGTTGCAAATGATTGAATCAAATAATTATGTCATTAAATTAACACTAAACTTTGATATTAACTCTACTTTTAAGATGAATGACCTCGTTATATATAAAACACAACAGTCTATCCCTGATGCTCTTTTTGAAACCCTTGCCCTATTATCCTTATCTTTAGCACAAAAGGAACATATTAATGCTACTTTGAATGCACAAATTGTTTTTACTAGGGACGGTGAATTTTAGCGAATCCCAATATATGAGTTCAACGACCAGATTTAGACTATACTTGGATTATCAAAGAGACATCACAACAGGTTGATCCTTATCTTTGGGAGTATTATTGGAACTGCTTTGAATTTTACTCAATGATGTCAAGTTCTTCCTGCCCTAGGAGAGTTGATGGGAACATTAGATCAGAGACACTATTTACACATGCGTATGATTATCGATAATGGAGGGTAGCCCAACTTGTTGTTCTTTGGTTGGGAGATTGAGCCCATTTAGACCTATTTCTTTATTTTATTTGAGTTATTTGTGTTAGACAATTTAATTGATTGGTTCAACCCAATAGTTGAATGTTTTAGGGTTATGCTATTTATATGTTTCTCTTTCAGTCTATGAGATAATTTTTCATGATGAAATAAAATGACAGATTTTCCCTTTTTGAACTCTTTTTTTTTCCTAGCTTGTCCCTTTCTTTGCTTTTTTTTTTTATTTCTTGCTTTAATTCTTTTTATTTCTTGTTCCAAATCAAAATAGTAATAAAACAACTACACAAGAATAATCTCTTTTTCATTCATTAGCTTATGCGATGCATTTAATTTTAAGTTTGTATTTTTGATATTGCAATGGCAAATTAACCTTGTATCCTTATTGTTTAGTTTTTAGATGTTTTATTAGGTTAGGATGATTGATAAATATCTAGGTGATGATGCTTGGTGGATTGAAATAGTGAACACTTAATAGAGTAGTTACAAGCTATGTTCTCTCCTCGTCACTTATGTACAAAGAAGTGAAATGGACTCTTGAAAGCGAGGTTTTAACTACTTGCATGATAAATAACTGGTCA
>Ga0325414_1009267_pt1 | contig 10387 bp, 4 predicted proteins | sample PopdelMetagenome_8_FD_206183 | JGI IMG/M metagenome (GOLD analysis project Ga0325414, IMG submission 206183) | Populus deltoides microbial communities from Bellville, Georgia, United States - Leaf-PdKOR-R3 | ecosystem: Host-associated > Plants > Phyllosphere > Phylloplane/Leaf | place: USA...
ACCATTATACCCAGATATATTTTTTAGACACTTTCAAGGCAAAAAAAGCTTCTAATATGAGTTCCCTTCATTAAATGAGACTATTTGACTAAATGATTGACCGTTTTGGTAGCTAAAATCATCGCCAACAATGTTTTTCTTTCTTTAGCACTGGAATCCAGCGATCTCTCTATCCTCTTTCTCGAACCAAAGACTACAAAATAACAAAATTGAACTTTTGTACCAACATTTAATTGAAAGAATATCGAGGAACCAAATATGTATAATTTTTAAAATATAAGGACTAAATTAAAATTTTGTGTGAATTTTGAAACCATCAACCATTTGTGGTGTCTTTTCTAATTTGGTCTTCTGACTTTTAATTTTATCCTTAATTAATAAATTTAATTCAATTGCAAACTTGGCCTAAAATGAATACAATCGCACAAAAAAAAATTTAAGAACCAAATTGAAAAAAAAAATCTTAAACAATAGGTCCAAAGTAAAATGCAAGAAGGTAAATAATGTTGTATGCACACTAAAAAGGGCACACCCTTTAATGTTTTACGCAATTATTATAAAAACAAAAGGGCTTAGTTTTTCTCACTATAACCTTACTCATAATGCACACAATGCATTGTGTTTTTTTTTCTTTTGGTTTTTTGGTAGCTTAACTTTTTTTTTTAATTTTATCTTTATATAATATATTGATTTAGGCTTAGACTTGATAATTTTTTTAGTGACTTAGTATTGGGTCCTTACAGTGTCGAGAAACAAATTCAACACTCAGTTGATGCTTGATTTGAAAAAATTAAATTCATTTTTGTTGATTCAAAACAATTTAGACTTTAAAGATCAAATTTAAAACAAATCAAATTTCCAACCCTTTTGCTAGCCATGTCAAGAACCAAAGGGTAACAATAGATAACATGTGTGTTACACATGTCAGCATATGGGGGAATGACACCACGCTTTGGTGGCTCGTGAGTCTTTTCTGGCCTCTAAAGAGGGTCTTCACCAGTGCAATTAGAATTGTCTTAACGGTGGCTATATTATGGGGTGGTGTGTGTCAATGGTGTAACTTTGACGATCCATTCATTTTTGTTTTATTTTTCTCTCTCTTCTCAACAATTTTTATGCCTTACATTCTGTAAATTAGAAAAGAGGGCTGCCATTTATTTTGATGTTAAATTTGATCCTTATTATTTTAATTATTATTTTTAGCATTAATTTTTTTTTCAATTTCATCATTCAATATTGGGTTGGTTAGGAATTAAATTTCATGATTTTTTTTATTTTCCATAAAGATTTCCCGATCTCATGGCCCGAGTAATAGGTTTGGCAAGTTTATCCGGGTTTACCTTGATCTTTTTTTTTGTCTTTTTTATTAACTAATTTTTTTCCAACTTCATCCTTCTATATTGAGTTGTTTGTGACTTGGGCTTCATTTTTTTTTTGTGATTTTTCTTTTATTGGGTTATGCTGATCCCATAACTTGGATCGAGGGTTTGCCAGACTAACATGGGTTGACATGGGATGCATTTTTTGTTTTTTTTTCAATTTTTCCTTAAACATTGGGTTGGTTAGGAATTGAACATTATAATTTTTTTTATTTGATTTTTATAGGAATGTCCTAGTCTCATGACCTAAGGCTAGTGTTTAGCAAGTTAACTCGGGTTGACTAAGTTTTTTTATTTTAATATTGAATATTTTTCTAGTTTTGTCCTTCCATATTTTGTTAATTAATATATTTTTAATATTATTAGATTAATTAAATATGTATTTCTATATGTTATTTTATTGAATTCCATTTAGGCCTCGATTGTTTGTTGGAAAGTAGTTTTTTTTTTAAAAGTGGATTCCTGAAAAAAGAGTTATTTTCTGATGTTTGGTCATGTCATGAAAAATTAGTTGGAAAATACTTTTCTAGTATTTGGTTATGTCATGGAAAATGAGCTGAAAAATAACTTATTAATGTTTCGATTTTTTTTTCAAGTTTATTAAAAGAATGATGACCAAATTTTACAGATAAAAAAGTTGAAGGATGATGAAATAAAAAAATATAATTTCATAAATTATTTCAAATAAAATAAATAACAATCAAAATAATAAAAACCAAATTTGACAGATAAAAAAGTTAAAAGATGATTAAATTAAAAAAATATAATTTTATAAATTATTTCAAATAAAATAAATAGCAATCAAAAGAACGAGGATCAAATGTGATAGATAAAAAATTTCAATTAAAAAAAATGATAAAACAAAAGCAAATAACAATCAAAATAATTCGGATTAAAGTTGATATAAAAATCAAATTCTAAGGGATGAAATTAAAAAAAAGATTCAAAACAAAATATATAGCAATCAAAAGATTAAGGATCAAATTTGATATAATAAACAAATAATAAGATATTTCTGAATTTCTCACAACTTTTAAAAAATATTTTTCATTCAAAATAAAAAGAAAAAACCTTTTTAAAAACCAAATTAAATTTTTTTACTGAAAAATATTTTTTATTAATCAACTTTTTTAAAAGTAAATAGACACATAAAAATAATTTCTATAAAATCACTTTTTATGAAACAAATAGACCTTTCTTTTGACTTTGAACTATAAAAATTGTATTACAATATTTACAACTGTTTTTGTTGTTTATGTCATCATGATCAGAATTTTTTTAGTTAGGTTTATTTACCATGGTTGCTTTTTTTTTTTTATTACTATATAATTGAATGAAATGAATTTATTGAAATCAGTTGTGTCTAAGCTCAAGTCACAATTTTTTTTTTGTTATGGAAAACATGATAGTAATACCTGAATTTTTTTAGAAGATTTTTTGGCCTGGTATACCATGTAGATGGAATTAATTTAAAAACTTATTTGTTTTCACGTTTCAAAAATATTTTTTTAAAAAATAATTTTTTTATTTTTTATTTTTAATTTATTTTTATGTGTTAATGTAAAAATAAATTTTAAAAATTAAAAAATATATTATTTTAATATATTTCTAAAACGGTAGTATGAAAAACAACTAAACGTATCTAATTATATCTTATACAAAGACCAATTTCACATACTACATTAATGGGTTTGAAGAATTTCACCTAATGAATTGCAGTTTTCAGCACCGTACATATCTTTCTTTTGCCTGGCTCCCACACAAATTAGCCAAAATGCAGCAAAGAGCACAGCTTTGACACTCCTTTAAGGGCAGCGTCTGTGTTTGCATGTGAGACTAATGAATTTGAGGATTTGATCCTCGGTTGCAGTGCTATCCACATAGATCCTGAGGCGAGGCACAAGAGTGAAGGAATAAATACCCCTCAAAAGAAAGAGAGAGAAGAAAAGCAGCGAAAAGAGAGAGAGAGGGGGGTCTTCATCCTTAACACCCAGATCATTTGACGCCACCAGATTCTTCTCTTTTTTCTCTTCTTTTTTTCCCATCAATATATAGATAGATCCAGCGATCATACACTAGTGAAAAAAGAAAGCTTAGTAACAACCAACCCCCGCATCTCTTACTACACAACCTTCAATTCTCTCCCTGTCCTGTCTCTCTCTTTGCACAAGTTAAAAGGGATCCAAAATGTATCTAACATCACCAACAAGTGCTATATATTGAGCTTAAAGACTCATGCCCAAGATTATCACTCATGACCGAGGAGCACATGATTACAATTGAGAAGAATAGATAGGATAAGAAGGGTCCAAAATGGATGTGAGTAGGAGAAGAGCTGGGGTTAAAACTAGTGTTGTAGCAGGTTCTGTGTGGGAGAGCAGAATGAAACTTGATGAAGTTAAAGGTGGAATTAAGGTATTTAACGGAGAAGAGAATGTTGAAGAGAGTAGAAGTAGTCATGGAGATACTGCAAAAAAGATTGTAAAGAGAGGAGGAGGACAAACTGGTATAAGTACTGGTGTAGCTGTGAGTGGCAAGAGAAAGACTTGGAAATCTGAGATCTTTGAAGGTCCAATTCAGATTGCAAAGGGAAAAACTAGTGAAGTGCAGTGTAAAGAGTTGAGTGTTTCGGTAGATGGAATCAGGAAAAGTCCAGTTCAGGCAAGAAAGGGGAGATCTGAAGGGAGTAATAAAGAGCTTAGGTTGTCTGTTGATGGTATTGATAAAAGCTTTATTCAGGTCGAGAAAGTAAGTAAAGAGCTTGATGGAATTCCAATTCAGGTCAAGAAAGGAAGTTCTGAAGCAAATAGAGAGGTTGGTGTTTCTGTTGATGAAAATGAGAATAGCCCAAGTCAGACAAGGAAACAAAGATCTGACTCAAGAGAGGTTTTTGAATATGATGTAGAATTAAGGAAAGTAAAATCTGATTCTGTTAAGGTTTCAAAGCAATCTGGTATCGGTAAAGATCCTGTACCTGATGGTGGGGATGAAAGTAATTCAGTTCAGTTAAGGAAGGCAAAGTCAGAACCTGACAAGGTACTGAATGAATCGGTTAATCGAATTGAGAAGAGCCCACCTGAAATCGAGGAGACTGGATCTGAGGAAACTTGTGAAGAGTTTGGTATGTGCCAAGAAAAGGTAATTTCTAGTAGCGAAACCAATGAGTTAATAAAGAAACCAGCTCCTGATCTTTTGGTATATAATCCTCCTCCTGGTGATGATGAATTTGAGGGAGACGAAGAAGAGGAAGAAATTGAGATCGAGATTGAAAAGAAAACCTTAGATATTAAGGAGATTAAGATACCAGAAGAGAGGCCTAAGAAGGTTGAAACAAATGTAGCAGAACAAAAGCCTAAGAAGATGGAGATTTGTATAGCAGAACAGAAGCCTAGGAGAGTGGAAGTCGGCACGCCTCAACATAAACCTAAGAAGGTGGAGGTCAGCACACCTGGGCAGAAACCTAAGAAAGTGGAGTTTAGCACACCTGAAGAGAAACCTAAGAAGGTAGTGAGTGAAGTGAAAAAAGTTGAGCGATTTAACAACAGAACAGCACCAACTTCTTCAGATGTGAATAAACAACCTCCTCCTGTGTTAAGAAGAGCAACACTTTATCAAAATCTTGCAAAGGCTGCTGCTTCTCCTTGTAAGTATGCTTTACTAATCTATTTATTCATTGAATTGTTGTCTTTGTTGGGATTGCTTCATTTATTTTTGTCTCAATGTTTTTGCCATACTTTCTGCTAGCAATTCCAGTTGCTAATGAATACCAGAGTTTCAAAGAAACTCGTAGGCATAGCAACCTTCAAAACCTGGGTGAGTTAATCGTTTCTTGGAAAGCTAAATTCCTTTTACTCTGTACTATTTTTGATCAACTAGTTTGACACGAAATTCTCTGAATTTGGGTGTTCTTTGAGGGGTTTTCAGTGGATTTAGTAATGTGGAGAGACCTATCGAGATCTGCATTAGCCTTTGGATTGGGCACATTTATCATAATCTCATCCTCCTACTCTAAAGATCTCAATGTCAGGTTAGATACTGCAAATAAAACAAGAACACTGAATTCTAAGTTGACTTGCCTGCCTACTGCATTTACTCTGTTTTAAGGCACATATCTATACTAAACTCTGCTTGATCATTTCTTTTGCAGTTTCATTTCTGTGATTTCCTACCTGGGTCTTGTTTATCTTGCTACCATTTTTCTGTATAGATCACTTATTTGCAGGTAAACCTCTAGTACAATAGTCAACAAAACAAGATTAACAAAAAAAACCACCTGATTAGTTAGTGCCATTGGTTTTTAATTATACCTTTTTCTTGTTGAAATTCAGGGGAGTTATAGATATAGATGATGATAGAAGCTATGTGGTGGGTGAAGGTGAGGCAATTTGGTTATTAAAATTGGTTCTGCCTTACTTAAACGAGTGCCTGTTGAAAATTAGAGCCCTTTTTTCTGGTGATCCTTCCACAACAATGAAGGCAAGTTCCCTTGTTTGAGTTTGATTACTTTTATGTCCATTTGAGAGAGGCTCAAAAAGCTGATGAATTACGAGTCTGTGACAATGGCAGATGGCAGTGCTACTCTTTGTTCTTGCCAGGTGTGGCAGCTCCATAACCATCTGGAAGATGGCAAAATTGGGTAGGTTTCCTTTTCATTTGTCTAATTTCAGAAATTTAGAAATTATAAACGAGAAGAAGCAACAACTCATCTTAAGCAAAAGGGTTCCCTTTAGCACATGGTAAACGAAATTTACATTAATTTCCACAGCCTGCAGTAATTCTTGAAATGTTTCCTTGGCTTCAAAACCAAAGGGGAACCTCTTAAATTCCCTGCATGTTCTTTCACCCTTTCCCCCCCACTGAAACTATGGTTGTGCAGGCTTTTTCGGCGTTTTCATTGTACCAAAAGTCTGCTCTTCCTACTCCACACAGTTAACTGCATATGGTAAATCCTCGAATTATAATCTCTTTCGTTTCTCTGTCATATTTCTTTCATTGAGTTATGATTTTATACCGTTAGATCACACAAACGACAGCCCACTTGCACCAGTCACACAAACGTAGACTGACATAGTTTACCAAACCTGACAGATCTTGGTTTTCATCATGTAACGGTTCTATTGACAAAGATGATGTCTCCTCCGTAGGAGGATCTGGGTCCAAAAGAAATAAAGAGCGTATTAGAATCCAAATCTAACCATGATATTATTATCTCTAGTATTGGATGCTAATTTTGTCAACCATAAGAAAGAAATGGAGATTAAAGGGTGGGACCATCCTGATAATAATATGGGCTCAAGATTGCACTTCAACTGGAGGGTTCTCACTAATTTTTATAATAAAACCCAATGTGAAGGTAAATTTTGGATTCGACGATTTCGAGATGCTTGGGACTCATGCTCGCACAAAAAGGCCGTGGCTTTAGGTATCTTCTCCCTCGTGTGGAACCTGTCTTCAATGGTTGCTCGCATTTGGGCTGGTAAGGGCACCCCTTGTATACTTTTTGAATAATATTCGTTATGTCTGGCCAGATGTGAAAGTTAAACTAGCCGTCGTTACCATGTAACGTTAATATACCGTTTTTGCAGTGTTTATGATGTTTGTGGCCGTCCGATATTATCAACAGACCATGGAGAGAGATGACTGGGTGGAGGAGGATGATGCAGAAGCTGATGAGACGTGGCATGGAGATAGTGGAGGACAGGGACAAGTGAGGGGTCCCGCTTCGATAGACGTAAATGAAGTGAGAAAGGGATCCTAAGAAGATTGATACAGTGTATTAATTGATGTGGTGTGATACGAAATGATTTTTATTTTCTTTTTCTCATTCTTGTATCTCTTTTTTTTTTCTTGGATATTTTACTGTAAATATTTTTTTTTTTGGACATGACTAACAAGCTACGATGGTAAGTTGGCAAATAATTGTCTTTCTTACTTCATATCTAATTTGTTATAAATTACAGAACAAAAACCAGTGAATAAATTAAAAAAAAACTAATATAGGTCATTTATTCGTTCATGATACGGTGTGATTGCTTTTAATGTATAGATTTTAATATTGCACCCTTGGTTATTGAGTGTTGATAAATTAATATTTTATTAAAAGAATTAAAATAATGAAAACGGTAAATATACCGGGTTCAATAAAGATAGTTGGACTTTGTAATCAGTCAAATTAAGGTAACGTTGATCTGATAAACATGTCAGATTCAAGATATCTTTGTCAAGTCTTAGATAATATGGTTCTAGCGAATATGCTAGACTTAAGACATTTAAGCTTGATAGTTAGCCATGTTCAAGGTAACATGGGTCTGACGAATATATCAGACCCAAGGCTGTTGGACTTGACAGCCAGCAAAGTGTAGGTAAAGTGAGTTTGACGAACATGTCAAACCCTAGGTAGTTGGACTCGGCAGTTACCAAGTTCAAGGTAATGTAAATCTGACGAACATGTTAGACCTAAAGTAGTTGGACTTGATAGTCAGTCAAGCTCAAGATAACATGGGTCTAGCAAACATGCTGGACCTAAAAAATTTAGACATTATCAAATTCTAAGGCTTTATGATTGATCGTAGATTATCCTCTACAATATAAGTGTTAAAAACATGGTAAACCATCATATCTCTCAATCTAGAATAATTGTTCATATTAAGGTGATGATTTCTCTATATTTATATGCATACATAAAGTCTTTTAGGGGACCTATCATACTTACTGTCTCATTAATGATATGTAAGAGATATTTTCCTCCCATTCATGTCATTGAAAGCAAAGGACTTTCCGGATTTTTCTTTTTATAAAAACAATAAGATTCATCAGGTATAAATATCTTCTAAACCATCCATGTAAGGGGTTTACAAAAAAAACTCTCCTCTTCTTAAGATAAAAATATATAAAAACTTCAGAGCATTAATCAATTTAGAACTTAAGAACAAACATTTTTGCCCTTGGAGTTTAAGGTTTTTTGAAGTCATTTACTGCTTTAAGTCATTTAATACCCTTTTCATAAAGATACCGACTTTATCATTAGAGGGTCTTTAAGCCCCATCCAATTGAGACTGTTTTTGCATGTATTCAAGACTTTCATAATCAACTTAGAGTTCCTTGGATGAAGAAGTTCAAGTATTTTAACATATTGATTAACCACCATCCCAAATACCAAATAACCTTTTATTTATGTATTTTGGATTTTACAACCTCATAAATGACATTGTCTTTGAGAAAACTTTACAAAATGTCATATACAACTCTATTGTGTAACTGTTTTTCCCTTCTTATCTTTATTGATGGCAGATAATCAGGACACTCCTAGAATATGACAAGTTACTGATCTCTTTACCACAATATATATTCCAACCACCGAACAATTGATTCTTCAACAATTAATGGAACAAATACACTCCTCACCCAAGTAGTGTTGGTGAATCAACAAGCGAGAGAAAATCCACCACCATGGATTGCAGCTCCTCCATAGCAAGTTGCTGCATTTCTACACTCCACGACAGCAGGCCCAACCTAGTGTCCATAGATAACTATATTATCCAGAAGAGTGCGAGCAAAATGATCCCCTAGAGGATGCTCAACCTCAGAGGCCATCAAGCCAATCTAAGGAGCATTCACACCCTCGTGATGCTCGGGCATGAAGTGGCTATTCTAGGTGCCTATTTAGGCAACATGAGAAAGAGGTAGTTCGTCCATCATGCCATCTTTGACCACACACATCAAGTTCCCCTAAGTCTGATAGGCGTAGGAGTGGCAAACATCTGGAAGAAAAATTCATCCAGGAGGACATCTACACTCCTTATCAGATTAGAGATTCCCCTCTATCAAGACGTGTGTTGAACACATGCATACCCATATATTACAAAGCCACCAAAATGACCTTAGAAAATTACGATGGACTCATAGACCCTATGGAACATGTATAAAATATATGTAGAAGTTTAGAACTGGTCATTCAAGATAGTCATGCCATATGCAAGATCCTCCTTATGACTTTCAGAGTTTCTGTAAGGGCATGGTACAATAACTTGTAACTACGTTCAGTCACCAGCTTTAATGATCTTTGCGCCAAGCTAGTGACACACTTCAATACAAGTATTCCAGCCAAAAAAAGTTTCATTGAACTCTTTGGAATCACCCAAGTGAAGGATGGGCCTACCAGAACATACATGAAGAGGTTCAACGAGGAAATGCTAAGGTTGAAAACTTGATCAAATCGGTAGCTTTTAAAGCTCTTATTAGTAGGGTAAAGGAAAAAGCCTTGTGGAAGAAGTTGTACGCTCTACCAGATAGAAGATTACTAAAGGTGAAACATGCCATGGAAAGTCACATCCAAGTAGAGGAGGTGAGTACACTAAGCCTTGGTCCTCCCTATTTTACCAGGGACAAACAATCAGAGAGGTTCCCTAGACGAGGTCGCTTGCCCAAACAAGACCGCTCTCCTAGAAGAGATAGCAATCCCAAGAGGAATTAGAAGAAACCAACCAGGGAAGGTCTGGGTTATCCTGAAGTACATGCTTCTCCTTTAAACATCTCAAGAGGAATTAGAATTTAAACTTTATTCTATTAATTTGTTTTTGCTTTTGTTAAATGTATTTTTCAATTCAATTTAGGCCCCGTTTGTTTGCCGGAAAGTAGTTTTCTTTTGGAAAGTGAATTTCGGGAAAGTGAATTTCAAGAAAGTGAATTATTTTCTGATATTTGGTAGTGTAATGGAAAATAAGTTAAAAAACATTTTCCAGTGTTTGGTTATGCCATGGAAAATGAGCTGGAAAATAACTTATTAATGTTTTATTTTTCTCAAGTTTATTAAAATAATGAGGAACAAATCTTACAAATTAAAAAGTTGAATGAGAATGAAATTGAAAAAAAAAATAATTTAATAAATTATCTCAAATAAAATAAATAATAATCAAAATAATAGAGATCAAATCTAAAAAATAAAAAAAATAAAAGATGAAGAAATTAAAATAATAATAATTAACATTTCATAAATTATTTCAAATAAA
>Ga0325414_1009269_pt1 | contig 10387 bp, 5 predicted proteins | sample PopdelMetagenome_8_FD_206183 | JGI IMG/M metagenome (GOLD analysis project Ga0325414, IMG submission 206183) | Populus deltoides microbial communities from Bellville, Georgia, United States - Leaf-PdKOR-R3 | ecosystem: Host-associated > Plants > Phyllosphere > Phylloplane/Leaf | place: USA...
CTGCCTAACCCCAATTTGCCTCCACTTCCTAGCCTCCCTACGATGCCAACAATGCCTTCAGTTCCGAAGGTCAGCTTGCCTCCACTTCCAAGCATGCCAACACTGCCTACTGTCGTCCCCAAGGCCAGCTTGCCTCCACTTCCAAGCATGCCAACACTGCCTACTGTCGTCCCCAAGGCCAGCTTGCCTCCACTTCCAAGCATGCCAACACTGCCTACTGTCGTCCCCAAGGCCACCTTGCCTCCACTTCCAAGCATGCCTTCAATTCCCAATATCCCTCTCCCAACAACAATTCCCTCGATTCCATTCCTCTCCCCGCCACCAGCTGGAAATTAGTCTCATTTCAAGTTTGATTATTGAGTTGTCATGTCAGAGATATATCTTTTGAGTGCTTGGTTCTTACTTCTCTACGCAGTAGTGTGAGGAATTGTGTTGTCTGTATACCTTCATTTGAACACAGTTAATTGCTTCTTGTATTCATTTGTTTCCTTTCATCATATATATATATATATATATATATATGAACTTTCACATTTAATTAGTTCATTCTTCTCTTTTCTTTTAACCAATATATGAGCCCATTTATTTAAGGTTGTCTGGGTTTGATAATCCATTATTTCAGAAACACCCTTTCTGAGATGGCAGGAGGTGTACCTTTGATGTTCTACCATGGCTTTGGAAATGACACTAGTTGTACCTTTGAATGACGGGCCTGTGATAATTAGCCGATTAGCTTGTAGAAAATGTTGGGAAAATAAATAGAAAGAACTTACAGAGGTGTATCACGCTACGCCGCTGATCAGATGAAGTTTTTTTCACTATAAAACAAGGGTTGTTGAAGTGATGCTAATATTTAAAAAAAAATCAAAAGTTTGAGTTATTAACAAGTTTTGACTCAATAAATCCAGTTATTAAAATAATATAATTAAAAAAATAGTATCAATAATAAATAAATTGAATTAATAAAATATGCAATGATTATATCACTATTGTAAAAAGATATCTTCTATTTAATAATGGAGCAAAAATTAGATGAATTTGATAACCCTATAAAAATATAAAAAAAAATTGAAAGCTCAATTTCAAGCGAGTTAATACTAAATGATGAAATTAAAAATAAATAAATAAATAACAACTCGAGTCCACCCTAGTCACCTTGTTAAATACACAACATAATTGTAAAATTATGATAATCCCGTAGAAATAAAATTAAATAAAACAATAAAGTTCAAATCTTAAACAACTTAATGTTAAAGTTGAAACTAGAAAAAAAAAAAAAAAAAACACACACACACACACAACCTAGTTGTGAGATTGGGAAATTGTTTGTGTAGATTATCATTTCGCCGGATATATTAGATGGCTTGAAATTTGTAATAACCCAGCATTTAATTAATTATTCAAAGCCAAAAATAATATTTAATTTTCAGATAATTTTCGTATATATTTTAAATAACCCTAAATCTATCTAACAGAATTCTCAGGATTCCTAAAAAAAATTTAGATTTATAATTTTCAATGCGTATATGTGTTTCGAAAACTCAAGAGTATCCACCAGCCAAATATATAAGAGATTTGGAAAAAAAAAAGTATATGTGTTTCTCAGGAATTTTTAACTAGTTTAATATTTAAAAAGTAAAATCAACAAAGATAATTTTTTTAAAAAAATAAATGAAAAAAAAAAGGAAAGCAATTTTGGGGAAAAAAAGAGGGAAAGTTGAAAAAAAATAAAAAAAAACACTATAAATTACTATTATAATCTATAGTGATTTAAATATAGTCAAACAATAATTTCTCCGTACCATTTAGATATTATTAATAGTGCAGATTACCAGAAAGTATAGCTATCACTGCATAATATTTATGCATGCAGATTCGGCAGACCATTATTTCGGTCAAACTTTTGGGGAATTCGAATAGAAGAACTTCATGTTTATTCATTGAAACTATAAAAGGCATGATCAAGAGACATTTATGAGCTAATAAATACACCATTGCCGAACCAAAATTTTATAGAGTCATGAATGCAGAATAAAAAGTAAATCCTACAGGAATTTTGCACAAGCACACAGGCAAATCCTTTTTCAGCTGTGACCACATGATAATGGACCGACAAGGTTTGCCTACCTATATACATCAATAATTCTCTTTAATTCCCATACTTTCTCCATCATCTAATGGTATGTTCAGTTGTTCACCAATTTGGCATTTTTTTCCAATTTCATCTTCACCTAATAACTTAAATTGTTAAATAAGATTTTAGAATATAATTTTTAAGTTTGAAACTTACATAGGTCCATATTACTTTATATTTAATTTTTATCAAATAAATAGGGATGGTGAGATTCGAACTCGTAACCGTTTAGTCATCAAAACTCTGATATCATGTCAAAGAATCATATCAATCCAATAATTTAAATTATTAAGTTAAATTTTAAGAAATAATTTATATTATTTCTAATATATAGTATAGATAATATTATAAAATATTTATTTTATCTTCTAAATCACTAACAAACGCACTCCATTTTCTCGACTGTTTCCGTCTCCCTTTTATCTTGTTTTCAGAAAATAACCAAATGTTACCTCAGTTTTTTTTTTCTCTTGGAAGCGCTTTAAGCAAGTTGTGCTTGCGCCATTGGATACAAGGGAAAATTCAATTTTTCAAGTTTCAACTGCATATCCCTTTTCGGTCAAAGAACAAGAAGCCATAACCCGTTTTGTTAGTTAGTCTTAGCATCTAGAAGACAGGAGTGATTTTGTGTGGAGTTATGCTGTAGAAGAAAGACTAGATTGGCTAAAACACTGAGTTTTTCTTCTTCTTTTTCAAGGAAAAGAACATTTTCAGGACTTAGATGTTCCTCTGAACTCAAAATTACATTACCAAACGGATAAAAATAGTTAGATTGGCCAACAGAACAAGTTTGAGTCCTGCAATAGCCAGCACGAGGGGTAAAAGAAGGGAAAAAACGGACTCCACGTCACAACAAGAAGACAAAAAAAAGCATGGTATTGTTTTCAATGGAAGATGGAAAAGAAGGTGACCTGCCAATTACAAAACACAAGATGATTGTCTTGCTTTCTAACCTAAACCAACCATCTGTGACAGATCACATAAATGGATCTCCACTTCATTTCAAACTATAAAAACCCGATATGAGGAGCCCTAGTTTGTCACAGACAATCTCATACAGTTCTTTACCTGCTTATCTCTTGTTCATATACTCTCTTTCAGGCCTTAAGACTTAGCATCAAGATGGCAAGTCTCAACTGTTTCATCTTAGCTCTTTTCATTGCTGTGTCACTTTCACGCGGCGAGGCAGCTCGCCATCTTCTGCAATTGCCCCCTTTACCTTCCGTGCCCAGTTTGCCTAAACCAGCATTGCCACCATTGCCTTCTATACCATCTCTGCCACAGCCCACATTGCCAACTTTGCCCACCACCCAACAACCTTCACTGCCTAAACCCTCTCTGCCTCCACTTCCAAGCATGCCAACACTGCCTACTGTCGTCCCCAAGGCCACCTTGCCTCCACTTCCAAGCATGCCAACACTGCCTACTGTCGTCCCCAAGGTCAGCTTGCCTCCACTTCCAAGCATGCCTTCAATTCCCAACATCCCTCTCCCAACTACAATTCCCTCTATTCCATTCCTCTCCCAGCCAACAGCTGGAAATTAGTCTCATTTCAAGTTTGATTATTGAGTTGTCATGTCAGAGATATATCTTTTGAGTGCTTGGCTCTTCCTTCTCTACGCAGAAGTGTGAGGAATTGTGTTGTCTGTATACCTTCATTTGAACACTGTTAATTGCTTCTTGTATTCATTTGCCTCCTTTCATCATATATATATATATATGAACTTTCACATCTAATTAGTTCATTCTTCTCTTTTCTTTTAACTTCCTTCCACTGGCGAGAGAAAAAGAATATCTTGTGATTGAACTTGATGCGATCATGATACAAAAAAATTAAAATTCTATTTAACAATAAGCATTCTAAAAAATAATTTAATAAATAACTTCCTTTCATTAACAATAAAAAAAATATATTGTGATCGAAATTACAGCCGTGTTGATAAAAATAAATTTAAAATATTTTTTATTTAAAAATACATTAAAATAATAATTGTTTATGTTTTAAAATTTATTTTTAACGTTAACAAATAAAAAAAACACAAAAAAATTGAAGCAAAGAAAAAAATATAAAATATTTAATTTAAAAAAAATACTTTAAAACACAAAACAAAAAAAGCTGCTAAATATGAGCATATTACAAGAAAAATAATCTAATTTAAAAAAGAAAATTCTAGAAAACAATCAAGAAAAGTAAGGGGATGAATTCTATTACCAGGTCCAGGAAAAAATAAATGTAGGCAAGGCCCAATTGTACATTCATGCACCTTTGTCGGCAGAGGCAGGCCCAATTCAAGGTTTCAACTGGATAGGAGAGCGAGCCCATTTATTTAAGGTTGTCTGTGTTTGATATTTCATAATTTCAGAAACACCCTTTCTCAGATGGCAGGAGCTGTAATATAGTCGAACAAGGATGTTCTCCCATGGCCTTTGAAAATGACACTAGTTATACTTTTGAATGACGGGCCTGTGATAATTAGCCGATTAGCTTGTAAAAAATATTAGAAAAATAAATAGAAAGAATTAGCAAACAAATGCAGTTAATATATTTTATTATTATTATTATTTAAAGCTCATTAACTAAAAACAATAATAAAAATAATTAGAAATAAGAGTAAAGATTTATAATAATTCTCATATTATAGCATATAGTAGCGTTATCTTTATTAAAACAAACACTTTCTCTACACAAGAACAATTTTAAATATAATACACTTCATTCATACAACAATTTATTAGAGGTATTTTATGCAACAAAAATTCCTCAAACCTTTAATTACTTGAGTATATAAATTATATAAAAAAAAATGCAATGAAACTTGAAAAGAATAAATAAGAAGTAAGGTTTTCAAAATATTTGCAAGTAAAATAGAAAAATATTTTTATTTTTAAGAATTTTTTATGGTGAGTATTATGTACTTTTCATCCTTAAAACACACAAACACTCAATAAAGGTATAAATTATCAAATATATTTAAGATAATTAAATATGGTAATGTTAATGATTAAAATAATTAAATATTAATTATGCTAATGTTAACCATTTAAATTTTGTACAGCGCAATCAAAATTTTAATTGGCCAAGTCAATAGAATTTATTAACTATTAAACTATTATCATTAATTATAATTTAAAATCAAGATTTTAACATTCCCCGCATAATTTAAAATTATTCATAATAATAAATAAGATGAGCAATTAATGTTATGCGATAAGTGTTTGGTACCTTTGAGGTTTGAATCTATATTTAGTATCAGAAGGTCTTAACTTGAAGAATCATAATAATTAGGATGTTTTGAACTAGTTTTTTTAAACCACGTTTAAATTTATTACACATAACATATGAGTGATTTTAAGATTTTATCAATATTATGCTTCTTTTTTTTTATCATGAGCATGTATTTATCTCATGAGTGTCTTCAAAGAATAGCCCGAGCTCTTGTAATGTTGACTTAACCACCACACTCACTTAGGTAAATCCTCCAAGAAAGTTTTGTGATCAACATTCCGTAAACGTTTTTGTCTTTATACTCATTCAAATTAGTCATTACAATAGAAAGCTCATTATTATGCAAAATTGTACTTGGGATCGCTTTCAAAATATATATGTAATGTTTATGTTATCCTCAATTATCCAAAGGTCTTGTTTTTACTTGTTGAACTTCATTCATGGAATCACCATATATTTTAAGACAGGTTTTCACTATTGATGGTTCATTTAAAGGCTTTAATTGTATTTTTCTCGATGATTGAATAACTCATTGGCGCGCCAAACCTTTAATGAGCTAATTTGTAATGTTGTTTTTAGATCTAACAAAATCCAAAGAAATAACACCACGAGATATTAAATGTCTAATTGATTTATGTCTAACAATTATATCTTTTTTTTAATTAAAATTTTTATTCTTAGCCTTAGCTTTAGTAGCTTGGCTATAACAATGTATTGATATAAGTGATATTGGTTTAGAAATAAATGGTATATCAATTAAAAAAAAATTAAAGCCAGCCCAGCTTTTGAACTAGCAACATCTAATGCAACCAATTATACTTCTATGGTGAAACGAGTAATTATGGTTTGTTTAGAAGATTTCCAACCAAATGCATCATCATTAAAGTAAAAACATATCCACTAATAGGCTTTATTTTTTCTAAACTAGAAATCCAATTTACATCACCAAATCTCTCTATAATAGTAGAATAATCAACTTAAAAAATCTTTTTAAGGCACTCCAATGTTAAGCATTAAGATTATGTGTATATCTATCTAATCTACTAATTGTCTTGTATATTTTCCTATATGCAATAATGACCCAATATCATATGAATATTTATATTGAAATACATTTTCACCATTATTTTTTTTAATTTAGTAGGAGGATCGAAAGGACTATATACAAGAGACATATCAAACTAATTAAATCTTTTTGTATTTTTTTTAATGCAAAGTGATTGTTATAAAGTAAAATTATTGTTATTTTTCAATAATTAAATGCTTAAAACAACATTAATTGAACCACAATCCTTCACTTCAAAATATACTCACTACCCCTGTTAGATCGTAAAATTTTTAATTTTTTTTCTATTTGATTTTCTACTTCAACTTTAAAAATTTTAAACTTATCAAACAACTCACTTTTAGAGTTAGTCAAATAAATATAACAAAATCTTGAAAAGTCATTAATAAAAGTTATAAAGAGTCTTTTACCACCACAAGTCAAGATATTATTACTATCATAAATATTATTGTGTATTAACACTAATAGATTTCTTTTCTTTTCTATTAGATTAAAAGTGTTTTTAGATTATTTTTTTGTGACTTAGAAATTAAATTTAAATGCATCATTTTTTTAACAGTGTTAAAGTTAACATGCACAAGCTTACCATGCCATGAATCAAAACATTCAACATTTACAATAGGTGAAGATAAAAAATGCAAAGCAATTTTAGAAGAATGCATTATACTTAATTTATAGAAATCATTCAGCAAATAATATTTTTCATTTCAAGATCCAAATCTACCAATAACTATTTTATTAGATCCTAGAACAAGAGTAAAAACATTTTGATCCAACAAAGATGAATTAACTAAATTTTTTCTAACATTAGGAACATAAAAATCCTCATCCAAAGAAAGAATTTTTTTAGACAACAACTCTAACTAGAATTGATCTTCTCTTAAGACTTGAGCTACCCTCTCATTTCTCATACTCATAGTTCGCGTGCTTGATGTCTAATAATAAAATAAAAATATTTTTTTATCAACACAAACATAAAACATTAATCCCATGCTCTAACTACTAATAATTTGAGTTAAAAATCATATTTAACTTGAGACTAGAAACAAAATACCTGTAAGTTGGGAAAAAAGAGCTAACACTTCCGGTTACTTCATTAGCTTGTGGTTCAAAAGTCTATTGAGGTATTGCTTTAAATACTTGACCAAGTTAATTATTGAAATTATTACCGATTGTATTAGCCATAAACCTAACATTGCACTTCCTTTTTTCTTACTCATATTATTAATTTTAAGCCTGTTTTAATATTATTGTTATTATTGAACTCTATTTTTACCTTTTTATTTTAAAATTGCCTAGATATGAAAGAACCCTAAGCGACTTATGTCTTAGCTTGAAAATTATATTTTTATTGTTATGAGGTACAATGTTTTTCATCCATCCTTAAAACAACAAACTATTCATTAAAAAAAAAGTTTTTTGTTTTTTGTTTTAAACCTCTAACAAAATCAAACCAAGAATGTGGATATTTTTTAATATGATAAAATAAAAATAATTTGAATAAATTCAATTCCCTTAATTTTCATGTCATAAATAATATTTTTAAACTCATGGATTTGATGAGAACACTTTTCTCAACAAACATTTGAAAATCAAGCCACTTTTCAACTGAATATCTTTTAATATCTTTTTTTTTTACCATATTTATATTCAAGTGCTTTCCATACTTCAAAAATAATTTTAGTGTTACAAAATATATGATAAATATTATGAGACAAAGCATTAAATTTTTACTATAACATATAATATCTTTATTAGTAAAGTTATCTTTACTTCCAGAGAAAAATGCTTCAATTGAAAAATAACTGCATTAGTCTGTTTTTTAGTATTTTTATTTTATTATCATATAAAATCATTAAAAAAAAACCTCTTTCAGGCCAAAATTTTATTTTTTGTTGCCAACAAAGAGATTTTTTTCTATAAAATTTTCATGTTTGCTATATAATGAATTTATGATGTACATAGCAACAATTAAGCAAATAAATCAATATTTTTAGAAAAAATAAGGAAAGTAATCCGTGTTTTATCTCCAAGGTTGTTAGGAAATTAAATGAAAATAATTATGAAAACAAATGCAACCAAGATATTCTTTCTTTTTCTATTTTAAACTTAGTAATTAAAAGCAAATACTAAAAATAATTAGAACTAAAAATAAAATGGAGAAAAAATAACGGTTTAGGAGAATTATGAGATTGTAGCATACAATAACATTATCCTTATATATATATAATAACAATAAAATATAGTAAATTAATTTAATTATACATGTTTTCCCAGTAAAAAAAATTAAGGGAAGAAAGATACTTTTAAAATATGAGCATTCATAAGGGCCTGTTTGTTTCTGCGTTTCAAAAGCGCTTTTGATAAAATTTGAAAATTTTTTATTTTTTTATTAACTTCAAATTAATATGTTTTTAGTGTTTTCAAATCATTTTGATGTGCTGATGTCAAAAATGATTTTTAAAAAATAAAAAAACATCATTAGCATGTATTTTGGCACGAAAAGTTATTTGAAAAGCAACCGCAACCACACTGCCAAACACACTCTTAACTAATAAGTGATGACCATGTAGCAGTGACAACTATTATACATATCATATAGCATTGTTGTTGATGATTTTTACAATCAAGAAAAATTAAAAAAAAAAAAAGAGACTAAAATGTGTGGCTATTTTGCACATCACTCCCTTTTACATTTTGTTATGGATTGGATCAGTAATATTATTTTTTATTTTGGTTATTAATTTTTTTTTATTCAATTTGATCCTTTTGTAGCCAAATATTAAGGAAGGACAAGATTCAAAGATATAGGATCAAAGTGAAAAATATAGAGAAAATATATAACAAGTTAACTTTGATCTTTCTAGTTTTTATGGATATATTTTTGGTCTTTCTAGTTTTTAAAATTAATTTTGGTTCAAAACTCTATTTCTCTTATTATTTTAATATTAGGTTTGAGAGAGAGAAAATAGAGAAGTTGAATTCTAATAAAGAAAGAGAAAATCATCGTTTAACACCACAAAAAAAAATCACCCTTGGCATTAAAGGGTTTTATTAAGGTGTTACTCGGACTTAATCTTGCCTGAAAAAAAGGATTTTAGCTCATAAATATTTTTGAATTTAGGTTAATTTTTTAATTGATTTATGGGTAATTTAAAACCATAAATAGGTTTGTATAGATCTTTAGTGTGTTTTTAGATTGTTTAGGTCAATGGGTTGAAAATAAGTTTTTGAGTATATAATACCCCTACCTTGATTTTTAGATGATCCTCCAATCGCCTGATTCTAGGCTAATATATGATAAGTCGTCTGTGTTGTTTTTTTAAATAAAAAGTGGATGATGTTAAAAAAATAGATTTGTTAAAAAAATAATTTAGAAATTTGTTTTATTAAATACCACTGAGTTTTAAATTTTTTTTTATGATATCATAACTTTTTTCATTATATTAGAAAATACTCTTTTTATACAACCTTTCATGATATTTTTTCTTTTTAGAAAATATTTTATTTGTTCACTCAATTTTATTGAGTGTTGTTTGATTAAATACCATTTAATTTTTTATTTATTTTAAAGGAAGGTTATAGCGTTATTATTTATAATATTAGCGGACACTTTTTTGCAGCTCTTCATCATGGTTTTTTTTTTTAAAAAATTATCTTGTGGCTTTTCTATGCATGTCAAGTTCTATGGTCATATGGTTAGTTAAGAAAATACAAAAAATAAGTTATTAAACCAATTTTGAACTATCATTTAGTCTTAGTGAGTTAACTCGAGTTGACTCATATCGATAAAAACATCCTCATCTCAGTATATAAAAAGAAAAATGATAGAACGACGCTATCTTGAATTTTTTTTCTTTTGAAATCAAACAGGGTTTTAACTAAGTTACATCAGGTTAGTTCTCACTTAATTTAATTTTAAACCAAAGCAGGCAAGGGGCCGGGTTAAGGTTGTGAGTCT
>Ga0325414_1009270_pt1 | contig 10386 bp, 9 predicted proteins | sample PopdelMetagenome_8_FD_206183 | JGI IMG/M metagenome (GOLD analysis project Ga0325414, IMG submission 206183) | Populus deltoides microbial communities from Bellville, Georgia, United States - Leaf-PdKOR-R3 | ecosystem: Host-associated > Plants > Phyllosphere > Phylloplane/Leaf | place: USA...
TTTTTTAAATTTTATTAGTTTGAAAAATATATATTTGAGAAAAAAAGTCCAAATAAGGGGTCCTTAAATGACGACTATGATACGTCGACAGTACTTTCACCATACGATTGAAATAAAGGCCAGTAGCTCACAAGATGAAAGCGTGTTTGCGTATCACACAATCATTACTACCGTAACAAACAACACTCCGTATGTATTTTACACCCACTTCCTAGCTTACCCAACCTCTCAAAACCCTAGTCTTCCAAGTCGTTGCCCTGATCCTCAAATTAATCGGAAGGTAAGAACTCTGCAGCTTTTTCTTAAAAACTAAGTTTTTTTCTTGATAAAAACTCGTTGGCTTGTCAAGCTTTCAGAAATATCATGAGTTTCTTCGATCTCACAATTGCGATTGATTGACGATTTCAGGGAAAAAAAATGAGCAGCCGAGCGAGTAGGACTCTATATGTTGGGAATCTGCCTGGCGATATTCGCGAAAAAGAAGTCGAAGATTTATTCTACAAGGTAATATTCAACCCTCCTCCTCGTTGCTTGGAAGTTCGAATGCATATCTTCGCTTCTGAATCTCACTGCTTGGAATTGGCGAACTTCGTTTTGGTTAGGGTTTTGTTTTATCTTGGACAATTATGTCAGATTCTCCTTCTGCAGCATTTTTGTCTACTGAGATTAAAGCAGTTTCTTCTACATTTGGTTTTATATTGGCGATCTTATCTTATTATTCCCAAAATTCAAGTTATTTACGTACTTGAATGGAACTCTGCTGTATGTTTTTCTTTTTTTTTTTATATAAAAAAATTAAGGATATAGTGTCCGAAAACCTCTCACTATCAAGTTATTATTGAAGTTGAACGTAACCGATAAAAAGAAAAAATATTTTTCCCCTTCTAGGAAGTTGAAATTTTGATTTGTCAAGTTGATATGCAGGGAGAAATTTGTAGCACTCTTGACTTTGCAACTGTTGACAAGATGATAATAGGAGTAACAAAAAATAGACATGGTCGATGTATGATATTGATTCTTCATGAATTTAAATTCTTGACTTCCCTAGAAGGCTTAATTTCAGTTGGGGAAGATGGTTATGAGTTGTGATAAAAATTGTTATGAGTGATGGTTGAGAAGCCTGTACTTTTTATTTATTCTGTCTTTGGAATCTTACAATGGTTTTCCTTTCAATGCAGTATGGACCTGTTGCACACATTGATTTGAAGATCCCACCAAGACCCCCTGGTTATGCCTTCGTTGAGGTGAGTTTTGGGAATGTGCTTTATATGCACTTTTCATTCTCATGTGGTGTTTCAACTTTCTTTTAAATTTTTACACAGTTTGAAGAGGCTCGAGATGCTGAGGATGCAATTCGCGGTCGTGATGGCTATGATTTTGATGGGCATCGTTTAAGGGTTAGTTATTTAACTATTTCTTGTTAATTGTAACTGCTGGCTGGTTGTTAGTTGTGAGTTGAGATTCATTTTGGATCTCATGTTTACACTTGTATCCATATAGGTGGAACTTGCACATGGTGGGCGTGGACATTCATCCTCAGATCGTCATAGTAGTTATAGCGGTGGTCGTGGACGTGGTGGAGCATCCAGGCGCTCTGAATATCGTGGTGTGTAGTACATCTATCACATTTTTTACCATGCTAGATGCTATAACAAAAGTGAATTAACTAGTTAGCGCATCATGTCTTCAATATGATATTTGCTTCATCATGCAGTTGTGGTCACTGGGTTGCCTTCTTCTGCTTCATGGCAAGACCTTAAGGTGGGTCCAAATTCCTTCTTTCTTTCTAAATCAACATTTTTGCAATACTTTTCCATGGTCACACCTACTTCCCTTTCCATCTGCATATCTGCCGAATTTAAGGCGGTGTCAATTCCCAGGGTTGTTTCTTACATGGGGTTAACTGTGATGTCTCATTTCATGTTTAGGATCATATGCGCCGAGCAGGAGATGTCTGTTTCTCCCAAGTGTTCCGTGATGGTAGTGGTAAGATACTTAAAGACACTTGAGTCTTGACTTATATCTGTGGTACCAACATGCTGCCAGTTTTTGATGATATTCTTGTTTTAATTTGCTTGGAATGGCTCTTGTGGAGCTAGTGTCTGTTCTATGATTTTTCTACTAAATACAGATTTTGCGTACATTGTTTTCTTTCTTGCTTGCTATCTTTTTAATTTATGCTCTTAGTTTTGAGAAAATGGACTAGAGTGTCTTGAGGATTGGGACATCTAAAATAGTTTCCTGTGGGCTGTCCATTTGGTTCTGTTCGTTGAAATTATTAATGCTATGGCTGTCGCTGGACTGAATTATATAAATACAATATGTTTTCAAATTAATTGGTTGGCTCTTTACTGCTGAGAAGTTTTAGTCCGTGTTTGTCTATGCGGTGCAAACCATGTAGCAAACACTCTCTTGATCTATCAGTCCATTCTAATTTGAAACCAGCAACCCATTTGTTCAGAATTCTGGTATTTGTTTGTAGTAATCTGATCTGATACATCCTTATGAAATATGGGTAGTTTATGCTTTCAGTTTTTACGGTATCATTTTTTTTATTTCCACATGTTTTGTCAAAACTACATGAGTGCATGCTATACTTGTAGTTTTCTCTTTCAAGTTTTTGAAAGGACAATATACTGAAAAACAAAAAATTCTGTTGGATATCTAAATTCTCAAGGATTTGGATATAGACTAGAATTTCAAGTATTAGCTGGATTAGATTGATTTGGATTCAGTAATTCCTTTACCAGATTGATTTATAATGTATCCTGATCCTATCTAAATCTCATTAATTTGCTTTCATATTTGTCTTAAATTTGTTGATGTTTATTATTTTAATTGCTTTAAACTGTTGTTTATAGGCCTTGACTTTAGAGAAGTGTGAGGAAGGCTGTTTTAACATTATGTATGTTGTGTTGTTGTTGTTTTTAGGCACCACAGGAATTGTTGATTACACAAACTATGAAGACATGAAATATGCGGTTAGTTATCTCCTATTTTCCGTTGACAGAATGAATGATCCTGGAACTTCCCAATAGGATGGATGTTTTCCATCAATTTGAATTCTTTGTTTTGTTTTCTTCCGCAGATTAAGAAGCTCGATGACTCTGAGTTTCGAAATGCATTTTCTCAGGCATATGTTCGTGTAGGTTTCAAATTCATCTCTTCCTTTGTCCATTATCCACACATGTGCATGCCTATTTGTTTTCCTGTTATTCATACTTAATTTTTACTTGTAGGTGAGGGAATATGATTCCAAACGGGACTCATCTAGGAGCCCTGGCCGTGATCGATCTCATTCTAGAGGCCGCAGTGTTAGTCGCAGTCGCAGTTTAAGTCGGAGCAGGAGCCGCAGGTTTGTTTGCATTGTTAAATACCGGTTTGGTGATTAGTTGGTCTTTAGTTGTTTCTCAACCTTGCCATTGTTATGCAGCAAGTCTCCTAAAAACAAATCTTCACGGCGGTCATCTGCAAGGTCTCCTCCTAGGTCTGTTTCTCGGTCTCGCTCTGGGTCAAGGCCACGCTCTCTATCAAGGTATTAATACTTGTTTGCTTAATTGTTGTGTTTCGATTCTTACTTTTCTATTAACGTGCATTTTATTTTTGGTATATGTGAGGGAGAGGGGGAGAGTAATACACATGAAGATGCGTGTTATTCTTCCTTTCTTTGAAGGCTTCTGATATGAGATGAAATTATGCCATGTATGTGTTAAATTGCTCTATGATGTACCAAGTGTCTGCAAATATTGTACTTATTCAGTTGGTCTGGTCACCTGACCTTGCCATAGTTTTTGCTTTGCTTTTTAATGTCAAATATCTGACTGCTTTCACGTTTTATTTACCACCAGCATAAAGAAAATTGTGCTTTGCAGTTACCAATTCACAATTACTAATGCTATGATCATTTTTATCTGTAGGTTTTTTGTACAGGTTGAATTTTAGGTCTTAGTTGTCAAAATGCATTTGAGAGGGGATTCCTAAATTTGTTTTTAACCATAAAAATTAATGTCCTGGGAGTCATTTTCTTCCTGCAATATAGTCATCTGGAAACTCTTCACTTGCATGATTTGTTTCATTCAGTGGATGGGGTAACTGGAGAAACAATTTGGATTTTCAAACCATCTTCATTTTATTTCTTTTTACTGGATGAAAATTGCCTTGTTTGATATATTGCAGTGACATGGGGATTGGATATTAGGATCTTGATGGGATATGGTTCAGTTCCTGCATCTTCTTTTTTTGGTTGTAGAGGTATGCTGTTTTTCAGATGGCAGCTTTGGAAACCTTCATAGTGTCACTGTTCTAATGTATATAGTATCATAATGTATATGGGTGCTAGATTGGGAACAAAGGAGATTATGCATTGCAATATTAAGGCTGGATTTCAGTGAACTAACTGCCAGTGGATCTGGAAGTCTGGTCAGCATTGAGCGGTAGAAACTGTCATTATCTTTTTCTACTCCAACTACTGCCAAGCTATTAGGACCTGCTGGCTGAACTCATTGTGGATTTCCTGTACGGCAGGGAAGCATGCTTCTGTCCTGTCGGATGGTGGCTTCAAACACATTATGATTATTTTATTAATGTATATTTTTTTATTAGGTATTTTATTTAGGTCTGATTTTTATGAAATGGTGCCTGATTTTTTTTTCCCTTTTGTTTTCACTTGAATTACTAAAGTTTATGGCTTTTCATATGATCCTTTATGAATGTGGTAACTCTGACGTGGAAGAGGCATCAAGGCTCTTGGATGAGAGTTGTTAAAAGGAACGTGTGGATTTTAAATTTGGGTTGTTTCTGGAACTTTTGCAGATCCCGTTCAAGATCAAGATCTCCACTTTCATCTGTAAGTTATTTCTCATGAGGTTTTGGCAGATATAATGAAACCTGTTTCATATTGGATCATCCTGGGCCAGTAGTTTTTCCTAGTTGACTTGACCATGGAATTAAATGACTTTTAAGAAGTTCCCAGGCAGTATAACTGAAGTGGACCCTACGTCACAAGTAATATAATAAAAGTAGGCTGTCCACCAGCCACTTGGATGGACTAGTTCTCCTTGGTGGTTAATGACCAGTCCATGGTTTTAGAAACTGCAAAAACCTGGAGGTCCTGGGCTGAAAAAAATCACCTCTAGCTGCTGAGCCAAGCATGTCAAGCTAGAAAAAAGAAACTGTTTTTGACAGTAAACCCCTTTGCCTGTAGTATATGCAGCAGCGTGGCTTCGCTATCTCACATGAAATGAGTTGATGAACCCTTAAAGATCCTCAAATTGTATTTAGGTTCTGCCTGCCTTGCAAATTATATCATTTCTTTGGTTAATATTGATGGTGTGCAGCATCAGAAGCGCAGTAGCAAAAGCCCAAAAAAGCCAAGTGTTAGCAGGAGCCCCAGCAGAAGCAGAAGCAAGAGTCTATCACGGTCTCATTCTTGTCTGCTAATTTATTCTTATAGTTACTGATATGTGGAACATATATTATTGACTACAAATTTATTGGCAGGTGAGGTGATGATATTGGCCTAACCATGGGCGTGGACGAGGAAAGCTGAAAGCATGTGGTTTTGAACTTTTGAATGAAGAATTATCAAGTGAACAATGCATTATTATTAAGTGAATTAGAGTCGTGAACAAGGTGTTTTATTTTACTGACTGTATTATGTTCAAATTATTGTGCCTCGCTGCTCGTTGGCCTGATTCGGATTGTTTTTTTTTTAATTGGTATCATTTTCCTTGATGGATTTCGCTGTCTATAATAGACTTGATTCTCACTCGGTCTTGTAGCAAGTTCAAGCAACTTGCATGTCTTGCTGAATTTGTTTTTGTTCTTGGTGCGTGCAGAGAGAGAGAGAGAGGTGTATTTTGTGGGAATTTGCTACATTCATGACAGGGAGCAGGGAAATGATTCTTAAGAATATGTTTTGCGTGGATGTAACAATATCCAGGCGAAGCAATTGTGGCCTGTTTTTCCTAATCACATATTAGATGGAAAAATGAGATTCATTATCTATATTATATTAATAAGGTAGTATTTGGCATGCCGATAATATTAATTGGATTGGATTAAATAAAGCAGGACTGGACAAATAATTGTATTTATTCCGTGAATAAGTTGAACATGTCTAATGACAAGAGTATTCCTGTCTTGTTTAATGTCATGCATTTTAATATTAGAATTTAAATTATTTTGTTATAAAATAATGAATAAATATATATTTTTTAGAAAAATACTATTTGTATATATTTAAATATTATTTTATAATGAACAAAATTTATAATTTTTTAAATAAATTAACGTAATTGTATTTTTTAATAATATTAGATTGAAGACTCGCTGATTATACAACTCTGTTGCCCTTTGGGTTTATACCAAACACTAAGTTTTTCACAGTTTCTTCATAGTTAGAGCTGGGTTTCTCCCGTTCCTTCATTGTTCCTTCACCCCAAAACACAAAGCAGTCATTACTTTTTTAATACCAAATTCATTAGTTATAAATCCTCAAAAAAATGGTTATGTTCTCATACTGCTCATATTTTCATTTTGAGAGCATATAAACCCAAGTCTCAATGTTTAACATTTTCACTTTTTTAATTTTTTTTTTTTTGGTCTATGTACACCATCTTCTCTCTTTATAATAATTAATTTCCTCTGACCAGCCCTCAAATCTAAAGAATCGTCGATAATTATGGGTTTATGTGGCTTTTAGATTTTGTTGGGTAGATTTTGTTTGGTATTGCAGTCCAATCAAGTTTTTAAATTTTTTTTAATTTGTTTTAGTTTTAGATTTAGTTTCAAATTAAAAAAGAAATAAATAGAAATTAAAAGAATGATGATCAAATCAGATATAAAAATTAAATGAAATCAAATTATGAGAGATTAAATTGAAGAAAAAATTAAAATAAAAGATTAAAAAAACAAAACAAATTGCAATGAAAAAAATAAGGATCAAATTAAATATAAAAAACAAATGAAAGACACTTTTGTATTTTGCTAAGGAGAAGAGAAAAGTCCATCAGATCCACATTGTTAGTCCATTGCCTACATGAGCTTGTCCATTTGAAGATTTTGGTGCACCACTTCCAATGCTACAACAAAAGGTGATGATTAGCCACCGAAAGAGCCCTCACATACCCGTCTGAAAGGCGCAAGCTTTTTCCACTTGCTGGAGCGTGTGTTGCACACACTAGCAATTTTTTTTTATTATTATTTTCATTTATTAAATGATTAGATTGCCCCTTACCCCCACTTGATAATAACAAGAAAACCAAGATGAAAAGATAAAAAAAATCCATTGATGCAAGTTATATGTTTTTTTTATATATACTTTTAAGGGTAATTTATTTATTTTACTGTGTTTTTAAAGAAAAAAAATCCAAAAATACCCTAGCCAACAATTAATTAAATTATACGTTTAAGAGTATTGTAGCCATTACACTTTGCAAATAAAAAGGTTAAAACACTAATATGCCCTCACTCAATCTAGTAATGACAAATGAGTCATATAAAAAAGATTATTTTACTTCTAAAAAAAATTCCAAAGGTTTTGCCGTGGGGGTAAAAATAATCATTTCACTTTGCGAATCTATAATGAAATATCAGTCTCTTTGTAGTTTACTTATTATTTCTTTTTTCTAATGGTTTGCCCCAAACACCTAACTCTAAGTTAATAACTTCTTTTATTATTGATGATGCACATTTTTTCAATAATAATAATAATAATAATATAAAAACTCTAGCCGCCAGCTAAGAATTGCTAGCATTTGGTCACCAATGTTAGCAAAAAATGGATAACAATGATGGGAAAAAATGGCTAGCATTTGGATAACAATGCGAGCAAAAACAAATGCTAGCCATTCATGGTTAAGAATGTAAATGCCAGGGAATGGGACTTTTGCATGTCCTATGCATGACATGGTCCCCATCAAAACCATGCCGTTTTGGCTCAAGGCTTAAACGACCATACTCGGGTTGACTCAACTAAGCTTTTTTCCTCCTCCTTCCATTTTTTTCGACACATTATCCAGCACGCATACAATGAGTATTTTTTTTTTTTTTTGATTTCCAAGGAGTCAGAACGCAGCACTGCACATCACCCACCCACAAAAGATTTTCTATGCTTCACTGGCAGACTCTCTCTGTAAGCATGCATTTTTATATAGGATTGACACCATATTTCTAGCCATGGTCGCAGTGGAAATGTGCTCCATGTTCTATGAAAATCAGGCTCCTCTTTTCTCCGCCAATAACTATTTCTAATTAACATTTTTATCAATTGTTATTCAGTATTCATGTATGGCTCTACTCTTCAAAAGCTTCTCCTTCTAGCGCGCGCGCACTCTCTCTCTCTCTCCTCTTCTTCTTGTTCTTGTTCTTCCAGGTGGAAATTTTTTCCATGGCTAGACAATTAAAAATGACTTCCCAAAGTCATTTCAGTACTTTGTTCGTAGTGAGCTCATCCTAAATAGAGTCCATAACACAACACAAAGCTCTAGGTTCTCAATCAACAAACAAGAAGCAACACGAGAGGAGATGATTGCTAATTTTGAAGCTACAGACAATGATTTCATTGATCTAAGAACTCTTGGAAAACTTCAACAAAAGGAGGTGATCGCCGTCAAGAAGGACTGAAGAGCTAAAAAACTTACCCAGAAACTTCTCATCGATCAAAAAGTTCAAGAACGTTTATATAGGTGGCCCAGCTATGAATACTTCATCATTCTGATCGCAAGCTAGCTTGGTCTTCTACACAGTCTGCTTAATTATTTAGCTATATGCTTTGTATTACTTGTCGCGAATGATTGTCTCCTTTGCATTACTACATCCTTATCATATTTTAATGGGGTTTTGAGGAAAACATCAAACAATCAACAGCAAAACTTATTTTTATAATGGCCGTGCAACATCACCTATATTGTTTGCCATTTTCTAATGAAATATACTCACTCTTTGGCAAATATTCTTTCACCACTAAGGTTTCATAAACATTCCAAAAAGTTGCGAGGTATGACTTTCAATATTTTCTACTAATCATTTTTAGGCCCACTCCTTTAATATATATATATATATATATATTCAGCCACCTTACTGTTCATGTGAATAATTAAGTACTTGAATTTTTTTTCTTTCAATTAAATCCTTCTACAATCTAATTAAATGCAATTAGGCATGAAATTATGATAAAATAATTAAAATTAAAAGACAGAAGAATAAAATATAAAAAGCAGAGAAAATATATGGTTAACGCATATTAGCAATAATTTTTATTTTGGTTCAAAATTTTTTTTTTTAGTTTCTAAATTAGAGAAAAGAGAGGGAAACTCACTTGAGGATTATATGCATCTATAATTACTAAAAATAAATCTTAATATTAACTAAAGAATAAGTTGTGAAGTTAAGAAATAAACATATAAAAAGATATTTGATTGCACGCTATTAAAAGCCTTTTTATTTTTTGAACTTGATTTTTTTTTTAAAAAGAGTGATAATTTAAATTCAATTAAAACACAAATAAATTGCTAGTCAAAATCTTCTTCTTTATTAATAACTTTATTTTAAAAAAAAACAACAATTGTTTGTATGTCATTTATTTAATCAAAACAAAATGCATACAGAAGATAAATTCAAAAAAATATGAATGATTTAAAATAAGGATAAAAACAGATATCCTTCTGATTAAAATCTCTTTATCTCATTAACATGTGTTTTTTTACTTGAAAATTTTCATCAAAACATTTTTTTTTGACAACATTCCCTCATCATTCCAAAAGTCAATTCTAAGAAAATAAAATTCTAATAATTTTGATGCAAATATTTAATAATAATAATAATAATAATAATAATAATAATAATACAACTCTTATAAGTTGTCGTGAATAATTCTTAGAAAATTTCATTAACCCTAACTCAATTGGTTATCCTCAAACCTTTCGACCTGAATTCTTACCTGCTATATGTTTCAAATTAAATCATGTAGAGATTGATCGAATGTAACTCGATTAACTTAGCGAGTCCAAAGACAACCCAAAAAATTTGAAAGAACATGGCTTGATTAAAAAAATAAAATTCAATACAACATCTTTTTTCTTATAATTTTAAGCCGACGACATATTGGTTTGATCTGACTCAACCCATCAAAACTAGTTCGATCCAACTCAACCCATCAAAACCAAGATCTAGATTCTGGTTTACATAAGTTTGTTTTTTCTAAAACTATTTTCTTTTTAATTATATAATCAATAATTACAACAAATTAACTGAATAAAATAATTTTTTAATGTTATGATGGTTGTATAAAAAGAACAAAGTAAAATTTAAATGGAATATAATAATCTAATATATAAAAAACATAATTAATCTAATAATTTACAATAAATTATATATATATATATA
>Ga0325414_1009272_pt1 | contig 10386 bp, 3 predicted proteins | sample PopdelMetagenome_8_FD_206183 | JGI IMG/M metagenome (GOLD analysis project Ga0325414, IMG submission 206183) | Populus deltoides microbial communities from Bellville, Georgia, United States - Leaf-PdKOR-R3 | ecosystem: Host-associated > Plants > Phyllosphere > Phylloplane/Leaf | place: USA...
TAACAAGGCAAAAACAAATTTCACAATCGTGAAGTCAAAACAAATTTCAAAAGAGAAATCAATTTCTGGATCCCACGACACAAACCTTCTTTCTTGTCTTGAAAGTATTCCTGGTAGTGATGATGGATCTTGGGGTGGGATGTCAGTTGGAAATTTTTCGTTGATTTGGTTTGACAAAGAGTCTTTTGTGTTTGTGCACTTGATTTTGCCTGGAGAACTCATAAAGGAGTCAATGCCATGCATGGATTTCAACGCTACTGGTTCACGTCAAAGATATTTGTTGATGTGGCTTGAGAGAGGCAACAACTGCTATTCTTGGTGTTTGTTTCCTTTGTCACTCTTTGTTTTCTAGGTTTTCGAATAGCTAATAGTCTGATTGGAACAGTTGTTAGTTAGTTTGCAGGTGGTGATGGCGAGGAGGAAGAAGATGCTATGCTTTGGGTGATTTTATTTTTCCTTGTTTTTGTACTTATTTTTTAGTTTTTTTTTTTTTGAATTTTACGTTATCCATCAATCAAATCAGACATGATTTTTTTTACATGGATCATGATATATCCCGACAGGTTACGAGACAACGGACATCTAAGATTTTGAAGTAGCGGATGAAAGCACTTGACGTTGACGGTCTTGGATAGAACTAATCACATGGACCCAGAGACAGTGTCGAAACTCAAAATGAAATCTTCATGAGTTTTTATCCGTTGATTGAACACGGGCTCCACACGTCATCCATCACAATCATATTCCTTCTACCATCTCCTCGGCATTACTTATCGTATTCTATTCATGAGTATTATTTGTTGACAAGAAATTATATATATATATATATATTTTAAAAGATTTAAAGCAAAAACAATTATTATTTTTTAAATAACGAGATGACACCGCAAAATAAACACTACCTTGATCAAATGTTTGAAACACGCAAATCCAGCACCAAATTTTTCAATTTTTTCTATATATTTTTTTTATTTTCGAAGACCGTTTGAACAGCTGTGGTCTTGCCCAATCCAGCTCCAACTACACTAACAGAGCAAATCTCTAGAATGGTCATATGCAGGAGAGTCCCGTCTAGACGTGCATCTATTTTCCCCGTATTATTTGGCATTGAAGGACCTGGAATTTACGAAGTTTTGACCACAGGCAAAGTTATAAAACCTTGATGGGTTAACCCAATGATGTATCTATCAATCCAAAATCTTACTGGACTCGAGTCTTATATCAAACCAGTTTTTTACCAAAATCACATCGGTTTAATATTTTTTACCGTGAGTTGAGCCCTAGCCCACAGCCCGAACTTTAAACCAAATACACATCATGGTTACTCTGGACAAGTTCACCAAATCCAGTTTCCTGGCATTCGATGCCCACAAGATCCGCGGGCAGGCTTGTATTCGAAGCTCGTACAGGATATTCTGATGCTTATGGGCTTACGGTCTCCATTTGACTGCTAGACGTCATTACCGAACTTCACTCAACTTTTCGGCGTCTTGCTAGATTATTCAATACAATAATATATATATATAAAGCTCGGACCTGCTTGTTTAATACGACCGAGACTTTAACTTGTAGTGGGAATCGGGACTGGCTTCCTAGATCAACCACAATCGGGACTGATTTTAAGAAGAAGATGCTTCCTAGATCTTCATAATAAAAAAAAACCAGAAAGACTTTACGTTCATCTCAGATTGATTTTTCTTATTTTTATATCCATTCTCACACTGTATTCGGCCCGTGGTGGAAGATAGACCATGAATTACGAGGCCACGAGGAAGCGTTAAGATTTCTCGGAAAATCAAATCGTTTTTTTTCTTCTTTTTAAATATACGACTAATGTCTGTCAGGTATACCTACCACGAAAGGTTAATGTTATTGTTAGAGAACAATCACAAATCTTAAGTGGCTGAAGTTTTAATCGAGGAACTTCCCCTGTCGGGTATTATTATGTCCGAACGGGTTTGGGTAAATTTTAATTTTAATTAATTTATTTAAAATTATTTATTTAATGTTTTTATATTGTTTTAATGTACTAATATAAAAAATAATTTTTAAAAAATAAAAAAATTATTATGATGTATTTCCCGATAAAAAAATATTTTAAAAAAATCAGCTATTACACTTTCAAGTAAATCTAATAAATTATTTCAGTGATTCATTAATTTTAATCTAATGATTTTTTAAGATATATCATGAAAAATTAATGTTACTGGTTTAAATAAGGTTAAGGGGACTTATTATTTTTAAAATTTCAAAATCTATACATACAAACAACTGTTAATTTTAAAACTATTGATTAGTCAATGAGATTTGTTGTTTTTATTGACTTTTCAAGTTTAAATCTTAAAATTAATATTGAAAAAAATTATCTTCGACATAGTATATTAAAGTGGTGTATCCTTAATCATCTAATAAATAATCTAGTGATAAGAGTTTGAGATTAAAATTTTTTTTTTTCACGATCGAGCCCTGTAGTTGATAATATGATGGTCACTAGAGGTCTAAATGGTCGTTAATTTTAGGACATGTGGAATTAGTAGAGATACACGCAAGTTAGCCCGGATATCTAATAATAATAAAAAAAAAGTAGTGTACACTCGTATAAAAATATTTAATACCAACCAGTATAAAAAATTGGGCCGAAGATTACATCCAGTATAAAGAATGGGAATTTAAACATTCGTTGCATCAGCTAAATGCTAGAAGGTAAAATTTCCATGGATAAATTATATTTTCGGTCCTATAAATTCATGAATTTCTATTTCTATCCCCGTAGTTTAGGTTTCCTGCCACTACCCTTATATTCTCTTAAGTCTCAATTTAGTCCTTTACTCCTAAATAACTAGCAAAAAAAGTCTTTTTCGCTCATATCTCATTTCTCTGTCACTCCTCTCATACCTTCATAGATCGATGTCATCGTATTCTCACAAACACATTTAAAATTCTCAAAAAATTATCAAAAAGAAAGATGAGGGAAATTTGGTTTGTTTTTACGTTTTAGAAATATTTTTTAAAAAAATTAAATTATATATATTTATTTTAAATTAATATTTTTTTAATATTTTTATACGCTGATATTAAAAATAAAAAATATTATTTTAATATATTTTTAAATAAAAATATTTTACAAGACAATTACAAATAAACCCTCAAACAGACTAAAAAAGGAGAAGGCTAATTCCCTAGGTGCATTGTTTGTTGAATAACAATAATAATAATGTCCACCCCGGCGTCGTTTGGAAGACTTTCGTGCACATGTTGCCACCCACCCTTTGACTTCCACCTCGATCTATCCACGTATTCAATTTCATCGTCTACAGCCAGTCGTCCCAGCATTAAATAAGATTTATACGACGACAACCATTATCTTATATAATTTAAAGTATTATCAAAACATTATTCCAATTTGATATGTAAATAAATGTATTATCAAGAGGGTAATCTATACAAGACTTGATTTAAAAAAATACAATATAAATAAAAAATCATCCAAAAATATTTTTAAACCTGTCAAGAAATTACCACGTCATTCAAAACACAATAATCTATCATGTATAAAGAGTATTATTAATTTTTTAATAATATTTTATTTAATAATAAAAAAAATATTCTCGAAACGAATTCTAGATGCTGCTATCAAGATCTAAACTAAAAAAAAAAATAAAGAAACATGAATACCTCCCTAGCAACAAACTCCTTAAAATCTATTATTGGCTAAAGAATTCAAAATGTATGAAGCTTTTATTTTGATATGGCCACTTGCACCTGCAATTTTTCTTTGATCGTGGAGCACTCCAAGGAGGTTTATAAAAAAAAAATTGCAAGACTTTTAACTTACTCCATGTAAATTTATAAAAAAAAAAGAGAAGAAGAGGGAAGAAGAAAGACTTCTCTCGTGGATCCATTTGTAATTACATTCCAAATGATATTTAATAAAAATTTAATTTAATTTTTCATGTTTAAAAATATATTTTTAGATTGTTTTGATGTATTGATATTAAAAAATTATTTTTAAAAAATAAATAAAATATTATTTTAATTTATTTTTAAATAATAAAAAATACTTAAAATAAATACTCGTTGACTTTAGTTAAGATGGGCAGTCTCGTGGGCAAATTTTGATCTTCATAGGAAAGATATAGTCGCATACAATTAATTAATTAATAGATTATATTAGTACATATACACCGTCTTGACTTCACCATAAAGTATAATAGAATTAGAATATTTTGCAATATGCATGGCTGTGATTTAAGATCGATCACCTTCAGCGCCGTTGAATATACGAAATCCTCAGAAACCTCCTCTTACTAGTCATAATAAATATATTCTTACCGAATTTTAAAATGTATAGTTTAATTGGTTAGTTTTTAGATTTAATTTTAAAAATTAATAATTCAAGTATTATAAATTTTAAAATTACTAGAAATTTAATTAATAATTAATTTCAGAATATCAAAAAATTAATTAAAATATATATAAACTAATTCAGATACGAACAGTTATAATAATAATAATACCCCCTTTTTTCTCTTTTGATAGTCATAATAATAATAATAATAATAATAAATCTGAAACATCAAATCATGTACAGATCCAGAAGGTCGCTCTCTCCCTCCCATGTCCCAACCCAACGGCTCAATTCACACACAGTGGTATTTCGGGTCATGCGTGAATCTTCATGAATTAAATTTTTATACGCTAAATAAAGCTCATAAAACAAAGACTTATAACCCGGGAGAAAATTGAACATAAAAAAGAGCATTCTTCTTAACCCATCCACCTAAGTTTCTGTCTCCACTGGCAAAAGAGAGACTTGTAATAAATCAATCTCTCTCTCTCTCTCTCTCTCTCTCTATATATATATATATATATATAAAATAAATGCAAGCATGCAATAACAAAAGATTTATATAATTATTAATTTTAAAACATGTAAAACTAATCAAAATATATATAAATTAATTCAAACAGCCTCGTTAAATTAAAAAAAAAAAAAGAGTATGCAACAAGAGAAGGAGAGAGACGCCCGCATTTGTGTTTGTAAGATGAAGTCAAAAGCCCACCATCCCTCATTTCTCCATCTGACAGCTCGACCTTTCCTTTCTTTCTCTTAAAGGTTTCCTCAATAGATATACCAAAGTAACCAAACAAACGAACCCGATCTCTTCGCCTCTCTTCTCTCTATCTGCTCCTTTCTTCTTCATAAAAAAATGGGTGCTTCGCTCATCTTCATTTCTTTCAATGGCTACACTGGCTCTTAGTATCATCATTCACACCTTATCTCGCTCTCTTCAATCTGTCTTCCATCTCTGTGCAACTCTCTTCTCTCTCCTTAACTGCTATGGGGGTCCAAGATTTATGGGTTCTCTTTCTTGTTCTTGGATTCTTGATGTTTCGAGCTCAGGTCCTGCAATCACAGAACCTAACATGCAACCAGGATGACTTGAAGGCATTGCAGGATTTCATGAGAGGCTTGCAGTTACCCATTCAAGGTTGGGGTGCTACCAATTCATCATCTCCTGATTGCTGCAACTGGTTAGGCATCACTTGCAACTCTTCCTCTTCTCTTGGTCTAGTAAATAATTCTGTCGATTCTGGTAGAGTGACAAAGTTAGAGCTCCCAAAGCGAAGACTGACTGGCGAACTTGTGGAATCAATAGGCAGCTTGGATCAGCTTAGAACCCTCAATCTCTCCCACAATTTCCTCAAAGATTCACTTCCTTTCTCGCTGTTCCATTTGCCAAAACTAGAGGTTCTAGACTTGAGTTCCAATGACTTCACCGGCTCAATCCCACAAAGTATCAATCTTCCCTCGATCATTTTCCTTGACATGTCCTCAAATTTTCTAAATGGCTCGCTTCCTACCCATATCTGCCAAAATTCTTCTGGAATCCAGGCTCTTGTTTTGGCAGTCAATTACTTCTCTGGTATTCTTTCACCTGGATTAGGGAATTGCGCTAACTTGGAGCACCTTTGTCTTGGCATGAATAACCTCACTGGTGGTATAAGTGAGGATATCTTTCAGCTTCAGAAATTGAAGCTTTTGGGTCTCCAAGATAACAAGCTTTCTGGGAATTTGAGTACTGGTATTGGTAAACTCCGTAGCCTTGAACGTTTAGACATTTCCTCCAATAGTTTTTCAGGTACAATTCCAGATGTTTTTCATAGCTTATCAAAGTTCAATTTTTTCCTAGGCCATTCTAATGATTTTGTTGGCACCATACCCCACTCCCTGGCAAATTCTCCATCTCTCAATTTGCTTAATTTGAGGAACAATTCATTTGGAGGCATTATTGATCTGAATTGTTCTGCCTTGACTAATTTGTCATCTCTTGATTTAGCTACTAATAATTTTAGTGGGCCCGTGCCTGTTAATCTTCCTTCTTGTAAGAATTTGAAAAATATTAATCTTGCCCGGAACAAGTTTATTGGACAAATCCCAGAAAGCTTCAAGCATTTTGAAGGCCTCTCCTTCCTTTCCTTCTCAAATTGCAGCATTGCCAATCTTTCATCTGCCCTTCAAATCCTTCAGCAATGCAAGAAGTTAACGACCTTGGTCCTCACCTTGAACTTCCATGGTGAAGAATTGCCCGATAATCCTGTGCTTCACTTTGAGAACTTGAAGGTTCTTGTTATGGCTAATTGTAAACTCACAGGGTCAATACCCCAATGGTTGATCGGCAGCTCCAAATTGCAGTTGGTGGATTTGTCATGGAACCGCTTAACTGGGTCTATTCCTTCCTGGTTTGGTGGTTTTGTAAATCTCTTTTACTTGGACTTATCAAACAATTCATTTACTGGCGAGATTCCAAAGAACTTGACTGAGTTGCCAAGCCTCATCAACAGGAGTATCTCAATCGAGGAGCCTTCACCGGATTTCCCATTTTTCCTGACAAGGAATGAAAGTGGGAGGGGGTTGCAGTATAATCAGGTCTGGAGCTTTCCATCTACTTTGGCGCTCAGTGACAACTTCCTCACTGGACAAATTTGGCCAGAATTCGGTAATTTGAAAAAACTCCATATTTTTGCGTTGAGTTCTAACAATTTGTCCGGACCCATACCAAGTGAGTTATCAGGGATGACCAGCTTGGAGACCTTGGATTTGTCCTATAACAATCTTTCTGGGACCATACCCTGGTCCTTGGTAAATCTCAGTTTTCTGTCGAAGTTCAGTGTTGCATACAATCAGCTCCATGGGAAGATCCCTACTGGAAGTCAGTTTATGACCTTCCCAAACTCAAGCTTTGAAGGGAATCATCTTTGTGGCGACCATGGTACTCCTCCTTGCCCAAGATCCGATCAGGTTCCACCTGAAGCATCCGGAAAATCAGGAAGAAACAAAGTTGCTATCACTGGAATGGCTGTTGGGATTGTTTTTGGTACAGCTTTCCTTCTTACCCTCATGATCATGATTGTGCTGCGAGCACATAGCCGAGGCGAGGTTGATCCTGAAAAGGTGGATGCTGACACAAATGACAAAGAATTAGAAGAATTCGGATCAAGGTTAGTGGTTCTGCTTCAAAATAAGGAGAGCTATAAAGATCTCTCCTTGGAGGACCTTTTGAAGTTCACCAACAATTTTGACCAGGCGAATATCGTTGGCTGTGGGGGTTTTGGTCTAGTTTACAGAGCTACCCTCCCTGATGGTAGGAAGCTTGCGATTAAACGTCTCTCTGGTGACTCTGGTCAAATGGACAGGGAATTCCGTGCTGAAGTTGAAGCCCTGTCAAGAGCTCAGCATCCAAATCTTGTGCATCTCCAAGGCTTTTGCATGTTAAAAAATGACAAACTCTTAATATACTCTTACATGGAAAACAGCAGTTTGGATTATTGGTTGCATGAAAAACTCGACGGGCCATCCTCACTTGATTGGGATACAAGGCTCCAGATTGCTCAAGGGGCTGCAAGGGGGCTTGCATATTTGCATCAAGCATGCGAGCCACATATCCTTCACCGGGATATAAAGTCCAGTAACATCCTTTTAGACGAGAATTTTGTAGCTCATTTAGCTGATTTTGGTCTTGCTAGGCTCATATTACCTTATGATACCCATGTCACAACTGATCTTGTGGGGACATTAGGCTACATTCCTCCTGAATATGGCCAGGCTGCAGTGGCTACTTACATGGGGGATGTGTATAGTTTCGGGGTTGTTCTTTTGGAGCTTCTTACCGGGAAAAGGCCCATGGATATGTGCAAACCAAAAGGATCACGGGATTTGATCTCTTGGGTGATTCAGATGAAGAAGGAAAATAGAGAAAGCGAGGTGTTTGATCCATTCATTTATGACAAGCAGAATGATAAGGAGTTACAACGAGTTCTCGAGATTGCACGCCTTTGCTTGAGCGAACAACCAAAGCAAAGGCCTTCAACAGAGCAGTTAGTTTCTTGGCTTGACAACATCGACACCAACACCTAGCTTTCCTATCTATTTGATCGAGACCCTGGCTTGTACAGCTAGATATATTCCTTTTACACAAAATAGAAATCCATCACAACCCATCACATTGGTGTTTTTTGTATGAGTTGATGATCCTTCTGTAAATATTAACCACATACTTTGGTTCTCACAGTTTGCTGCTATTCAGGGTAGAGGAGAGGTAGGGATCTAACCAAGGCAAGGAAAAATAGCTATATAGGAAGTCTTCGCGTTGGAATTCAGTTCTTTGTAGAGAAAATTGTTAATTCTCAGACGTGCACAAAATAAAGTTTCTGCCACATTTTCTTTGCGATGGTGGTTCATCACTGATGTAGAATGAGTTTGTTCACTTATCATGTCTATCTATGCAAATCATCATGGTTAACCATGTTTATCAGTTGCACGATGAAATTCTGGGCCTTTTTGGTTAAAATTATTCTGTGTTAGATGACGTTATTTAGCTCCCCTTTTTGTTTAGAGACCACCCTAGAAGGACACTAATAAGCCAGTTTTAGCTGCAAAGAGGACTGGTCTATTCCCTTGAAAAGGCCAGAACCTTACTATAAAATCCATGAAGAAAATTGTGTATAAAAAAAACGCGAGTGTTGTAGTTCTTTGAAAAGAGTAAAGTCAAAAACTTAAAGAACATATACTGATTGCAAATTCCAAGAGTTTGGTGAACTTCATTAGCTTCCATGTGAACGCTAAAGAATCATTCTGTTCGTCTCTGATCCATACAATGCTTTCTTTTTTGTGCTTCAGTACCGTGCAGCCTCATTTGGATGTCACCGCGTTTTTGCCTTTCAATGCTATTGACCTTTTGGCTTGGGGTTTTTACATTGAAAGGTTGGCTGCTTGATAAGGATTTCTTGACTTGAAAATTTCGGCCAGAGAACTGCCATAGTTTAATGGAAATAAAGGTTGACTAGTAGTCATTATTGCCTTCCTATTTCACAAATCACGTTGCCGTTTTCCCTTCTAGTATATCAAATAAACCGTGAATATATATATATATATATATATTACAGAGGCAAACCTTAGCATGATGTTAAGGTTTATATACCGAAAACTTGTATTTTCAGTAATTAAATACTTGTTTCTTGCATCAGAAACTAAGGTGTTGTAATTCATTAGTGGTTTAACAGGGTAGAGTTCATTTTAGAGCTTGGTTGCAAAGTCGGAGTCAATGGTTTCATCATTCTTTTCCAAAGAAAACAATCAAATCTCCTTTTCGAATCTTGTTTTTAAACAAATAATTTGGATCATCACTCGTTTACATAGTTATACGGGTAGGATTTTGTTTTTGAACACATTAAAAAAATATATAGGCCATATATAACTATTTTACATTAAACTCGGTCTAACGGATTAACTTTAAAATTTTTCAAAGTGATTTCTTACCTAACTTGAGTTTAAAATTAAACTTTATTAAAGTTAGCTCGATGTGATTAATTCAACTTACTTGGTTTAAAGACAACTTTTTTGACCGGTAAAAAAAAAAGGTTGAAATTGATTTTTTTTTTTAAATGGACTCTCATGACCCAACTTCTTACCTAGTTTTGGTTTAAAATTAAATCATATTGAAGTTGTCTTGACATGATCCGATTAATTTGACCAGCTAAAAACAACTCGGTTGACTGATAAAAAAAGTTTAAGGATAAAATTGAGAAAAAGAGATGTGAAATTGACAGGAAAAAAACATCTCGACCCGACTCCTTACCTAACTCGAGTTTAAAATTCAATCATGTGAGAATTATTCCGATGTGATCCATTTGATTTAGCTAGTATAAAGGCAACCTAAATGGCTATAAGAAAAAGTTAGAGGATGAAATTGAAAAGAAAAAAATGATGAGATTGAGAAAAAAAAGAGAGGAGGGAAATGGAAAAAAGAAGGGGACTGAATTGTAAAACAAGAAAGCATCACTGTTAATGTATGTAAATAGTAAAATAAAGGTAATCAAACCGAA